>OJLA01001401.1_pt1 | contig 16500 bp, 14 predicted proteins | sample 1596611 | NCBI WGS metagenome assembly OJLA01 (sample SAMEA4350168, study PRJEB24818) | metagenome | biome: human; feature: gut; material: faeces | place: Denmark | collected 2013-09
CTCTAGTTCTGTTTCTATTTCTTCTTTTTTTTCTAATATATCGTTATATTTTTCTTTATTGAATTTCATTCCTAATAATATTGAAATTTTTGATAATAAGTCTATCAATTTTTTTTCATTTTTCTTTCCATATTGATTTTCTATTTTTTCTTTAAATAGGTAATAATAGTCTATTATAAATTCGTTGTTTTTTATCCATTTATTTAAAAATTCATGTCCTACCAAAATTCTTAAGTCTTGGTATATCAAGTTATGGTCAATACTCTCTATTTCTTGTGGTATTGTTGTCCACGAATAGCCATTAAAGTCTCTTAGTGGTTCTACCATGTTTATGCTATTTCCAACATTTATTAGTTCTGATAGTGTTTCATTTATTAAAAAATATTCGTCTTTTATTATTTTTTCTTTTTTACCTAATTTGCTAATTGCATATAGTATTTTTCTTTCTATTGGATATGCTATTATCATTTTGTCTTTTTTGTCTACTATATATGTTTTGTTATTTGGTATTTTATTTTCTTCGTCACTCATTTTTATTATTTTTATTGAGTTACATTCGTTTTTTATTATTTCTATTAAATTTGATATATATTCTTCTTTTGTTTGAACATCTTTTTTTACAGTTTCTAAGTCTTTGTATGCTGCTTCTATTTTATACATTATTCCTAAAAGGGTACTTTGTACAATTTCGTCAAAATGCTTTGTTTCTAGCACTTCTTCTAATTCATTATTGTAATTTTTCTTTACAATCTTGTCTAATATATTTCTTTTTTGTAGCATTATACCCTCCATTCTTTTTCTTATTTTTCGATCATTTTAACAACATCTGCGTTGTTTTTCTGATCAATTTGACAACGTCCCAGTTGGTTGAATTTTTATTCTTCTACTTCTTCTTGTGGTGGTGTTCCCATTTTTAGTTCTTCCCATCTTTCTTTTGGCATTAGAACTTCTCTTGGTTTGCTTCCTTGATATCCAGAGATAATACCTCTTTCTTCCATTTGGTCTATAATTCTTCCTGCACGTGCATAACCAACTTTGAATCTTCTTTGTATAAACGATGTTGAGGCTGTTCCTTGTTCTATAACTGCTTCTATTGCGTCCATTAAAAATGGATCTGTTTCGTCGTCTTCTGCTTGTTCTTGTGCTAATTCTTTTTCTGTTTTATTGCTATTTTCTATTGTTTCTAATATGTCTTCACTATAGTTTGCTGTTCCATTTTTCTTTACAAAGCCAACAATTTTTTCAACTTCTTCGTCTGATACAAATGCTCCCTGAACTCTTACTGGTTTTGGGAATCCTGTTGGGAAGAATAACATATCACCTTTTCCCAATAGTTTTTCTGCCCCTACTGAGTCTAATATTGTTCTTGAGTCTACTTGTGAAGATACTGCAAACGCTATTCTTGATGGTACATTTGCTTTTATTAGTCCTGTGATTACATCTACTGATGGTCTTTGTGTTGCAATTACTAAGTGCATTCCAGCGGCTCTTGCTTTTTGTGCTAATCTACATATTGCCTCTTCAACATCTTTTGCTGCAACCATCATTAAGTCTGCTAACTCGTCTACTATTATAACTATTTGTGGTAAAGTTCCTTGTCCTTCTTCTTTTTCTATTGCTTTGTTATATCCTTTGATGTCTCTTACTCCTTTTGCTGCAAATAAATTGTATCTGTTGTCCATTTCTTGTACGGCCCATGCCAGTGCTCCAGCAGCTTTTTTAGGGTCTGTTACAACTGGTATTAATAAATGTGGTATCCCGTTATATACTGATAATTCAACTACTTTAGGGTCTACCATTACCATTTTTACCTCACTTGGTTTTGCATTGTATATAATACTTGAAATTATTGTATTTATACACACACTTTTTCCTGAACCTGTTGAACCAGCAATTAATACGTGTGGCATTTTTGCTATGTCTGCTAGTTGTATATTTCCTGCTACGTCTTTTCCAAGTGCTACTGTTAATTTTGATTTATTATTTTGAAATTCTTCACTTTCTAATACTTCTCTTAAGTGAACAGCTTCTTTTTCTTTATTTGGAACTTCAATTCCAACTGCTTGTTTTCCTGGAATTGGTGCTTCAATTCTTATTGTTTCAGCCGCTAAATTAAGTGCAATGTCATCTGCTAAATTGGCTATTTTACTAACTCTTACACCTTCTGCTGGTTTTAATTCATATCTTGTTATTGCAGGTCCTACAGATACATTTTCAACCTTTGCTGATACACCAAAACTATATAATGTTTTTTGCAATTTTGTAGCCGTATCAGTTAAGGCTTTTGCCCCACCTTTTAATTTTTTCTTATCAGGCTTACTTAATAACTCAATAGGTGGATATTCATAATTTTCGTCTTCAACAACCATTGCATGTTCTAATTGTAAAACTTCTTTTGTTTTGTCTTCCTTTTTTTCTTCTTCTTGTCTAAATAAATTATTCTCTATAACATCTGGTTGTATAGATTGTGTTTTCTTTGTTTCTTTTGTTAATGGTGTTAAATCATCATTACTATGGTCATATTTTTTTCTTCCTTTTTTGTCATCTTCTTCTAATATTCTACCACCGAAATTGATTTTTATTTGTTCCCCAACGTCTTCTTCCTCTAATGCTTCTCTTCTTGCTTGTTCTTTTTGTAGTTCTTTTGCTTTTTTTCTATTTTCTATGCTTTCTTGTTTTGCTTCCATTCTTGCCTTTTTTTGTTCTTCTCTTAATTGTTGTCTTCTTTCATATTTTTCTTCTCTATTTTCTTCTGTTTTTTCTACAAAGTTATTTATTATTTCTGATATATTTATTCCAAATGTAAATACTGCAAGCATTATAACAACACCTACACATAAGATTATTGCTCCTATCGGACTTAATAATTTTGAAAGAGGCATGGCAAGTATTACACCTAATGCTCCTCCTCCTATATCTTGTGTTCCTAAATTATATGCTTCTTTTACAACTGTTTGCATTGTTTTGTTAGAAATTGACATCTCCCCTGAATTTATCTGCCATGCACTCATTAAAACTGCTACACTTATTAGAAGCACGGTATATTGTGTTAGTTTTGATGTTAAATATTCATCATCATCTAATGCCAATTTTATTCCTATCAAAAATGTTCCAATTGGTAGAATGTATTTTATAATTCCCATCATTCCACCTAATATTTCATTTAATTTTACTCCTACTATTCCTGAATTTCCATATATTAATACACATAATAATATACTTAATATTATTATTGCTACAACTGCTAAATCCATATTTGATGCTCTTTTTTTTGCTTTTTTATTTGTCTTTTTCTTTGTTTTTCTCTTAGCCATATTCTCCCTCCATTTATATAAGAAAAAGGGAAAAAAGTCCAACCACCTTTCCCTTTTATTTCAACTCTTTTCTACTATTTTGAACTGTTTTTAGTGTATCTTCTATTGACATTTCCATCAATTTTAATGCTTCTGATATATTTTTTTCCAATCCACCTAATGTTTGTGTAAGCACGTCTTCTGTATGTGCTAGTAAATCATCTGCATATTCTTTAGTTCCATTAGAAATTTCTCTTGATCTTTCATTTGCACTTTCTATTATTTCCTTTTTTTGTTCATATGCTTTTCTTGTTATTTCATGTTCATCAATCATAGAAATAATTCTGTTTTCTGCTTCTTTTACTATTCCATCTGCTTCTTTTTGTGCTTCAACTAAAATACGTTGTCTTTCTTCTTTAACCCATTTTGCTTGTTTTAATTCATCTGGAAGTTTTAGCCTTATTTCTTTTATCAAGTCTAGCATTTCTTCCTTATCAATTATTCCTTTGCTAGAAAATGGTACATTTCTACTTTTTTCAATTATATCCTCCAAAGTTTCTAGTAGTTCAAATATTTCCATGGTTTTACCCCTTTCCAATTTTTATAAAGATTAATGTTGCTCGTCCATATCTTCTTTTATCTGTTATTTCAATATTTATTTTCTTTAGTTCTTCTAATATTTTTTCTTCACAATCTGTTTCTATTATTATTGTTGAATTTTTGTCTGCTATCTTTTTTTCTATTATATATTCAACCGTTTTTATTGCAAAATTTGAATTATAAGGTGGGTCTATATAGATAATATCCATCTTTTCTTTTATTTTGTTTTTTAGTAGTGTTTCATAATCCAAATTATATAGTTCTATTTTTTCTTTCAAGTGAGTTTTTTCTATGTTTTTGTTTATAATATTTATGGCGTCTTTTGATTTGTCACATAGTATTACTTTTTTTGCTCCCCTACTTGCTGCTTCTAGTCCTATTGCCCCACTTCCTGAAAATACGTCTAAAAAGTTTGAGTCTATTATTTGGTTTTGTATTATATTAAATATTGATTCTTTTACTCTGTCTAATGTTGGTCTTGTTGTTTGGCCTTCTAACGTAAATAATTTTGTTCCTCTGGCTGTTCCACTTATTATTCTCATTTTGCTTTTTCTCCTATGCTATAATTTTATCCTTTTTTTTGTCAATGTCAATAGAATTAACAAAATTGTAATATAGATTTAATAGTTTTGTAATATTATACCATTTTTGTAATATTTTACGACATTTTTTAGTTTATTTTTTTATTTTAGTATGAGGTGAATATCTTTAGTATTTCAATTTATGTATGTAAAAGAAAAAAAGATTGAAAACTATAAATAGTTTTCAATCTTTTTTAGTCTTCTTTATTTATATCTTTTATTAGTTCCAATTGAGAAATCAATAAAGATTCCATTTTTGCTTTATATATATCGAATTGTTTTTTTACATCATCTAATTCTTTTTGTTTTTGTATTATTTCATTATTTAATTCATCCACCTGCTTTTGAGCATTTACTTTTGCTTCTTCAATTATTTGGTCTGCTTTTTGTTTTGCAACATTTTTAACTTCCTCAGCAGTTGATTGAGCCATTACAAGTGTGTTTTGTAATGTTGATTCTATAGTTTTATATTGAACTAAACTATTATTCAATTCTTCTACTTTTGCTCGTAATTCAGTTACTTCTTTATAGTTTTTTGTATAATCTATAGTCAATTCATCTAAAAAATCATCGACTTCTTCTACATTATATCCATTTACCATTTGTTTTGCAAATTTTTTATTATCTATATCTAAAGGTGTAATCATATTATCCTCCTACTTGCAAACCTGTTTTATTAGTTATTTACATTATTGTTTTTTAACCATGAAACTGAAAGTTTGCTTTTCATTTCTTCTCTTGCCATTTCATTTGTAATTTCATAGTTTGATGGTGCTACTAAGAATATTGAATTTGATACTTTTTGGATATATCCGTCTAATGCATAAACTCCACCACTGATAAAGTCTACTATTCTTCTAGCAACGTCTTTGTTTACATATTCAAGATTAACAATTACAGATTTCTTTTCTTTTAAGAAACTACAAATTTCATCTGATTGTTCAAATGTTGTTGGTTGAGAGATAACCATTTTTATTGCTTGTGATTGTGTTTGTGGCATGCTTACTATTTTATTGTTTTTTCTTCCAAATAGTTTTTTGTTATCTTCTTCCTCTTCTTCATTATTCCCGTAATCATATATATTTTCATCTTCATATTCTTCTTGATCTGCAGAATCCATTCCAAATAAATCCCACACTTTGTTCATTAATGCTCCTGACATAAAAAAACCTCCTAAAACCTTTTTTACATATTATGCTATAAGTATCTACTTTTTTTTCGTTATTGTCAATAGTTTTTTTAAATGTAATAAAACTTTAATATTTTTGTAATATTTTTGTAATATTTTTAATTTGTTTTACTTAAATCTGGATCAAGCATCAGTTCATCATAAATTGATAGACTTTTTATATTTTGTATATCATTGCTTGAAAATCCTAGTTCTTTTAATTCATCTGTACTATAGTTCTTAACAATAGCATATTTATCATTTTGTTTTTTTATTTTTATTGGTATTTTATCACAATACCCTGCTCTGTTTCTAACAACATAACTGATATCATTTTCTTTTACGATTGCTTGATTTGGAACTTTTAGTCCTGTACTATTCCACCAAATTAGATCAAATGATATTTTTCTATAATTGGCTAAATCTCCTATTTGTTTGTCTATTTCTAGTATTATTAGATTTTCTTCTTCGTTTTCTTGTGATATATAGCAAATTGTTGCATCTATTTGCTTGTTATTTGATAATCTTATTGCAACTTTGTCATTTACTTGTGCTTTTTTTGCCTGTTCTGAGTTTGAGATTGTTGCTATATAGCAACTTGAACTGTCTATTACTTTTCCACATTCATCATTTGTTGCTATTAATTGACCTGTTTTTAATTTTAACCCTTCTAAAAATTTCTTATTTATTGTTGAAAAATTATTAGGTGTTAATGTTTCTTCTAATCCATCGACTTTATATGAGACAATCCCACTTGTTGGTGCCTTTATATATTCCGCCCCAGAATTAAGTTGTTCTTCTAGTTTTTTTCTTTGACTATATAATTGTTTTAAATAGCTTCCGGCTGCACTTGTTTCCCCTGCTAATTTTGCTTTTTTTGTTATTAATTCATTTATTTGTTTTTTGTATTCTGTGATTTTTGATATATCTGTTGTTTTATTCAGTAATGAAATGTTGTCATCTAATTGATTTTCTAGCAGTTTTACTTCTGATAATTTTACATCTGATGTCAATGATTCTTGTTGTCCCTTTATTGATTCTTGAATCTTGTTATCTAGTTCTGCTATTTGTTCTTTTAATTTTTCTTCATTTTTACTATAATATCTATATATTGCCTCTTCTTTTGCTGTCTTTTCTCCTTCGTTTTTTATTTTTTCCATTCCATTTTTATAATTATTCCCTTTAACAACTTTTTCGTTTCTTATTATATAGCCAATATCTGTTTCTTGTTGATATAGTGTTCCATTTTCAACAGTTACTTTGTCTGTTGGTTGTTTTACTAATAGAAATGCTGCATAAAACAGATAAATTAATATTAAAACTATTACTATATTCACAATCACTTTTTTTCTATTAATTTTATTTTTTTGTTTTTCTTCTTTCAATATTTGATACCTCCAAAATAATATTTATATTATTTTGTATTTCATTTGTTCCTTCAAGCCATGTTGTTTGTTTATTTTTTCTAAACCATGTAAGTTGCCTTTTGGCATATCTTCTTGTTTCCATCTTGATTTTTTCTATCATTTCTTCTTTTGTGTATTTTCCATCTAAATAGTCTACAACTTCTTTATACCCAAGTCCTTGCATTGCTGTTGGAAATTTTTGATATTTTTTTAGAATCGCTTTTACTTCTTCTATTAATCCTTGTTCTAACATTATATCAACTCTTTTGTTTATTCTTTGATACAGTGTTTCTCTTTCCCAATTTATTGCAAAAACTTTATAGTCATATTCTACTGGTTTTTTTCTTGATTCTATTTCTTGTTCTGTTTTTGTCTTTCCTGTTGCTTTATATATTTCTATGACCCTCATTATTCTTTTTTTATCGTTTGCACTTATTTTTTGCATTGCTTGTGGGTCTATTTCTTGTGCCTTTTTATATAATACTTCTAGTCCTTGTTTTTCTGCTATTTCTTCCAGTTTATTTCTATATTCTTCGTCTAATTTTATATCATTATATTCTATTTCGTAAATTAAACTGTCAACATATAATCCGGTTCCCCCAACTATTATTGGTACTTTCCCTTTTTCTAAAATTTCTTTTATTGCCTTTTTTGCATCGATTTTATATTGTGCAACACTATATCTTTCTTCTGGCGGTACAAAATCTAATAAATAGTGTTTTATTCCTTGCATTTCTTCTGTGCTTGGTTTTGCTGTTCCTATGTCCATATCTTTATATATTTGCATTGAATCTGCAGAAATAATTTCTCCATTTATTTGTTTTGCAAGTTCTATTGATAGTGATGTTTTTCCTGAAGCAGTTGGTCCACATATTACTATTACTTTGGGTTTTATGTCCATTTTTTATCCTTCCTTCATCATATCTAGTATTCTTGTTTGTGAATTTCCTAAATATATTACTTCGAATATTGCTACTAATATAATGATTATTGCTAATATTATAATGCTTTTTATAACTTTTTCTTTTTCTATTTCGTCATTTTCTATTTGGTCTATTTTTTTAAATATAAATGGTAATGTTATATATCCATTTATTGCTGTAAATAACATTACAAACACATTTTGAACTAATTTCATATTTTCTATATTTGGGTAGTTTATTCCTATTTTTGATATTTTGAATATTATAAGTGTAAAAATATATGCAACAAAAATTCCAACCGTTATGTATATTATTTTGGTCTTATTTTCTAGTGTTCCTAAACTGTTCCAAGACCATGTTATTAATACTATAAACATTGCTATTATAATTATTGAAATCAATACCATTTGAATTTTCCTTTCTGATTTGGGTAGTTTTTACAATTTTTATTTTCTTGCAAATTTTCTTTCTATATCATATTTGCTCATTTTTATTGCCGTTGGTCTACCATGTGGGCATGTAAATGGATTTGGTAATTCTAATAGTTTGTCCATTAAATTTTCTACTTCCGCTCTGTCTAAGACCATATTTGCTTTTACTGCTGCTTTGCATGCTACAGTTGCTATAAATTTTTCTTCTTTTTCTTGTTTTGCTGTTCTTGCTACTGTGTTTATTTCATCAAGTGTTTCTAAGAATAAATCTTTGTTGTCTATGTCTAAGCATACTGTTGGTACACCTGTTAATTTTATTGTATTTTCTCCAAATTCTTCTAAACTGAATCCTGCTTTTTCAAACATATCTATATTGTCTTTGGCTATCTCCATTTCTTTGTGTGTTAGTGTTATTATATCTGGCAATAGTAACATTTGTGAATCTTTTGAGGTTTCACTATAATAATTTTTCTTTACTTTTTCATACATAATTCTTTCGTGTGCTGCGTGTTGGTCTATTATGTACATTTCTTTGTCCATTTCTATAATTATGTATGTATTAAATGCTATTCCTATAAATTTATATATTGGTTTTTGGTATTCTGCACTTTGGTCAAATACTGACATATTATTTTTTACTAAATCAATTGCAGTATTTGTTGTATCTTCTTGTTGTTCTTCTTGTATTATTGGAGTTTCTAATGGTTTTCTTCCAAATAGTTTTTCATACATTGTGCTAAAATCTTCTTTTGGAGTTTCGTCATAATTTTTGCTTTCCATTTTTTCTATTTGTTCATTTATTTTTTCTAATGTTTCTTGTTTTTGTGTATTTTCTTGTTTTTCAATATTTTCTGTTTTGTCTTCATTATTTTCATCTTGTTGTTCATCTTGTTGTTCTATTTCTGTAATCTTGTTTTCTTCTTGATTTACTTCAGGTTCTTTTTCTTGGTTTTCAATTGCTTCTATATTATTGATTTTTTCATTGATATTTTCTTCGGTTTTTTCATCATTTTTTTCTTCAGTTTTCTCTTCCGTTTTCTCTTCAACAACTCCTTTAGTATCTTCTTCAATATCTTGTCCCAATTCTTTTTTTAAGTTTTCTCTCATTTTCTTTAATTGTTCCAAAATGTCTGCAGTATTTACAGGTCCACCATTTCCAAGATTTGCTATAAAAGGATTTGTACTTGCAGTTTTATTTTCTTCAACTGAATTAGTTTTTATTTTACTTTCTTCATCATTATATTGTTCGATTTTTTTAGTGTCATTTTTTCTAAAATCAAATAATCCCTTTTGTGTAGCATTTTCATCTGTTGAGTCTACTGATTTTTCGGTGTTTGCTACTAATTCACTTTCTAGTAACGTATTCTTTATTGCATGATAAATTGATTGGAATATTTTATTTTCTTCTTCAAATCTGACTTCTAATTTAGCAGGGTGTACATTTACATCGACTTTTGCAGGATTCATAGTAATATTTAATATTACAAAACCATATTTTCCTATTGGTATTAATCCTTTAAAAGCCTGCTCTGTTGCGGCTGATAATACTTTATCTTTTACATATCTTTTATTTACAAAAAATAATTGATTTGATCTATTTGACCTTGCAATTTCAGGTTTTCCGATAACACCATTAACTTCAATGTCTTCATATGTATAGTTTACTGGTAAAATTCCTGTTGCTACATCTTTTCCATATATACTATAAATAACGCTTTTTATGTCGCCATTCCCATTTGTTTGTATTACTGTTTTACCTGTATTTATTAATTTTATTGCAATATCAGGATTTACAAGTGCAATTCTTGTAATGGCGTCTTCAATATAACCTGCTTCAGTGTAGTCTTTTTTTAGAAATTTATATCTTACAGGTGTATTAAAAAATAGGTTTTTAACTACAATACTTGTTCCAGTTTGGCATCCTACTTCTTGTTTGTCTAAAACATTTCCTGCTTCTACTGTTATTTTATATCCTGTATCTTGGCTTTCTGTTTTAGATGTAAGTTCTACATTTGCTATTGCTGCAATACTTGCTAATGCCTCTCCTCTAAACCCCATAGATGTTACTACATCTAAGTCTTCGGCTTTTCTTATTTTACTTGTTGCATGTCTTTCAAATGCTATTTCTAAATCATCTGGTGCAATTCCTTTTCCATTGTCTGCTACTCTTATATATGATATTCCACCATTTTTTATTTCAACAGTTATATTATTTGCACCTGCATCTATTGAGTTTTCAACCATTTCTTTTATTACTGATGCTGGTCTTTCTATAACTTCACCTGCAGCAATTTTATTTATTGTCAAGTCATCTAGTAGAACTATATTTCCCATTTTTCTTCTTCCTTTCAAAAGTCTTTTTTTACTTTTCATTGTTTCTTTTCTAAAAGCAGAAATTAGATTGAAAAATCAATCTTAATTTCTACTTTATCTTTTGAATTTTATGCTTTTGCTACCTTTTCTGCCTCTTCTTGTTTCTTTTTTTCTAATTCTTTGTCAAATTTTGTTGTACATACATATGTTGATATTGCATATAATGTTAAAACTATTGGCATTGTTACTACATCTATTGGCATTCTTGTTACTGTTATTATTGCAAATAAAATTATTTGTGCTAAAGCCATAATTCCTATTGCTTTTGCTATTACTTTTAATGAATTTAATTTATAATATCTAATTGCTAAATATGCTAAAACAATTACTGTTGTTATGATGAATGGTGTTAAATATGGTTTTAATATTTCTCTACCTCTAAAGTGAGTATTTTCTTCTATTGTTACTTCTTCTGCTTTTAATTCTGTTCCATATTTTTCATTTATTTTTGTTACTAAATTTGTTTTTTGTTCGTCTGTAATTTGGGTTGTTGTAATGCTTACAGTATCTTTATATACTTCTATTGGTTGTATTAAAACTGGTTGATTTCCAAATATTTCATTTGTTATTTCTTTTATATCTTTTACTTCAAATTGTTTTCCTAAATTTAATTCAACTTTATTATTTTTTTCATAATTTAATCCAAATACTAATTTATTTGAACATAGTATTATTGCACCTGCTACTAATAATAGTGCTAATAATACAATTACTATTTTTTTTGCTTTTTGTTTCATTTTTACCTCCATAAATACCCTGTATATTTTATTTATTTTTTATTCTAAATAATAAATTTGTTATAGTTGCATTATAAATTGCTATAATAACAATTCCCCAGAATGTTATCATTCCAAAACTGTTTATTGGTGTCCATTTTATAAAGCAAAATACTATTGCTAATATACAAACTGGTATTATTCTGCTAAAGAATTTTTTATATGTTTCTGTTACTGATTTTTGTACTGCATTTTCTACATTTTCTGCTTTCATCTTTTTGATGTTTGATAATAATATAATTGTAAATATATAATTAAATGCTAACATCATTGTTATTGCAAATATTGAATCTATTGATATTACAACATTTGTGTATCTTATTAATAATAAATATAATGCTGCTAATCCTGTATATGCTATTCCTGCTACTAGTCCATTTGTTTTATATTTAATGATTAATACAATTATTGCTATGATGGCAATTATTGCAATTGTAACTGCAACATATGTTAAATCTTGTTCAGTTATGCTTGATAATATATATTGATTTTTTTTCATATCATATTTTACTGGTAATTTTCCACTGTCTAATACTGTTGCAACATTTTGTGCTTGTTCTACATATCCTTTTAATGTTGTTGAGTCTGTTGTTGCTTTTCCTACTGATAGTTGAATTTTTCCACTTGTTATTGGTTCGTCAAATGTTGTTGACATTAATTCCGAATCATCTATTTTTAATGATATTTTCTTTTCAGTTTTTGATGATTTTTCACTTGTTGTATTTTCCGTATTTGCTTCGTTTGTGTTTTCTGTTGCTTCTGTATTGTTTTCGTCTGTTGTTGCATTTTCATCTGTTGTGGTATTTTCGTCTGTTGTGTTGTTTTCTGTTTTTACATATGTTTTGCTTATTTCTTCTAATTTATTTTTTCCATCTTTGTTAAATGCAATTTCTAAATATACTGATGTTCCTGATGTTGCTCTATTGTATAATACTTTTGATGATTCTATTGAATTATTGTCTAGTAAAACATCATTTGTTTCACTATCTAAAATTTCAAATTTTCCTACTGTTGTTAAATTTGAAACTATTGTATCTGTATTTAAATTTTCTGGTATTTGTACAGTAATTTCTCCATTTTCATTATTTACGTTTACTTTGTATTCTTCTACTCCTAATTTTTTTAATCTTTTTTCTATTATTTCTTTTGCTGTTTTATAGTTTTCTTCTGTTTTTACTTCATCGCTGTTGTCTGTGTTTAATGTTAATTTTATTGTTCTTGCTCCATTTAAGTCCATTGCATATGTGTAGTCTTTTACTACATTTGACATTTGGTTTTTGTTTTGTTTGTATATTCCAAAAAATCCTATCATTGATACTAGTACAATTAATAAACTAATTGTTATTATTTTTATTGTTTTCATAATTTTTTCATTTTTTTTATTTTGTTTTTTCATTTTCTTTTCCTTTCTCTCGCTTCGCTCGTTCATCGTCATCCAAAATTTTTCAAATTTTGTCTGCCAAATCTCGGTTCGTTTTGTTAATCATAAAATCTCTCGCTTCGCTCGTTCATCGTCATCCAAAATTTTTCAAATTTTGTCTGCCAAATCTTGGGTCGTTTTGTTAATCATAAAATCTCTCGCTTCGCTCGTTCATCGTCATCCAAATTTTTTCAAATTTTGTCTGCCAACCATTTAAATTTTTATTTTATTTTGTTTTATAATAATTTTGTGTCGTTTATTATTAGTTCAAACCATATTTTTAAATATTTTGCTGCGTATTTGCACATCATTGTTCTTTGCATAAATATTTCAAAGTAGTCAAGCACTGGACTTATTTTGGTGTCTATTGTTAAGTTTAATGTTACTTTTCTCTCTTTTTCATTCATTATTAAGTCTGCATTTGTAACTGCATAATTTACTCTATCATGTATATCGAATGTTGATAGATTTTTGTTTACTACTCTGTCTCTATGTACGTCTGATTTGTCTGCTAGTATCAGTGCAGCCGATATGTCGCTTACTGCCGTTCCTGTGTTTTCGTCATGGTTTCCTATTGCCATCATTATTTCTGTTATTTCTTCTATTGGCATTCCCATTTCTTTTAAAATGTTGTATGCAAGTATTGCTCCTGTATGTGCATGGTCTACTCTGTTTACGCAGTTTCCTATGTCATGCATATACCCTGCAATTCTTGTTAGTTCTACTGTTCTTTCTGGGTATCCTAATTTTTCTAATATATCTCCTGCTCTTTTTGATACTATTGATATGTGCCTGTGTCCGTGTTCTGTGTATCCTATTGCGTTTAGTTGTTTTTGTGCTCCTCTTATTAGAGCATCTAATTCTTTGTTTTCTTTAATGTCTTTTAAAGTTATCATTTGTTCCCTCCTTTTGTCTTCCTAGATTTTATATTAATTTGATAAAAATATCAACTGTTTTTTATGAATTTTTGATATTTATTTATAAAAATGGTTACAGTTCACAGTCCATAAATACAAAAAAACGACTATAAAATAGTCGTGATATCTGGAGCAGGTAGTGGGAATCGAACCCACGTCATCAGCTTGGAAGGCTGAGGTTCTACCATTGAACTACACCTGCAACTATGAAATTGTTATCAGTTATCCACAAATTATAAATAAATGTGGAGCAGGTAGTGGGAATCGAACCCACGTCATCAGCTTGGAAGGCTGAGGTTCTACCATTGAACTACACCTGCATTGTTCCTGACAGTTATAGATTATAAATGATTTTTTTATAACTGTCAAGACTTTTTTAAAAATTTCTTAATTTTTTTGTCACTTTTTTATAATTTCAGTTGCTGCAATAGTTTGCAGTCTTTTTATTAATACATTCCATCCATTCCTGCTGCACCCATTCCATTATCATGTCCACAATGGCAGTCTTTTTCTGGAATATCTGCAACTAGACTTTCTGTTGTGATAACCATTGATGCAATTGATGCTGCATTTTGTAATGCACTTCTTGTAACTTTTGTTGGGTCTACAATTCCTGATTTTTTCATATCAACATACTCTTCTTTGCTTGCATCAAATCCTACACCAACTTTTGATTTTTTAACATTATCAGCAATTACTGCTGGTTCTAATCCTGCATTTCTTGCTATTTGTTTTACTGGTTCTTCTAATGCTTTTAATACTATTGTTGCACCTAATTTTTCTCCGCTTGTTAATTCATTTACTGTTTTTTCAACTGCTGGAGCTACATTTATCAATGCTGTTCCACCACCTGCAACTATACCTTCTTCAACTGCTGCTTTTGTTGCAGAAAGTGCATCTTCAATTCTTAATTTTTTATCTTTCATTTCTGTTTCAGTAGCAGCACCAACTTCAATTACTGCAACTCCTCCTGCCATTTTAGCAAGTCTTTCTTGTAATCCTTCTTTGTCATATTCACTCTTTGTTTCATTTATTTGTGCTTTTATTTGTCCAACTCTATCTGCTATTTGTTGTTTATCTCCTGCACCATCAACAATTATAGTATTTTCTTTTTGAACTTTTACTTGTCTTGCTCTACCTAATTGTTCAATTTGTGTATCTTTTAATTCAAGTCCTAAGTCTGATGTTATAACTTCTCCACCTGTTAAAATTGCGATATCTTGAAGCATTGCTTTTCTCTTATCACCAAATCCTGGTGCTTTAACTGCTACAACATTTAATACCCCTCTTAATTTATTAAGTACTAATGTTGAAAGTGCTTCTCCTTCTATGTCGTCACAAATTATTACTAATTTTCCTGATTGTTGCATCAAGTTTTCTAGTAATGGTAATATTTCTTGAATGTTACTTATTTTTTTATCTGTAATTAAAATGTATGGATTATCAACAACTGCTTCCATTTTTTCTGTATCTGTTACCATATATGGAGAAACATATCCTTTGTCAAATTGCATACCTTCAACCACATTTAATTCTGTATTTGATGTTTTTGATTCTTCAATTGTAATAACTCCGTCTTTTGAAACTTTTTCCATAGCTTCTGCAATTAATTCTCCAACTTCATCATTATTTGCAGAAATGCTTGCAACTCTTGCTATGTCTTCTTTTCCATTTACAGGAACACTTATTTTTTTCAATTCTTCAACTGCAGAATTAACTGCTTTGTCAATTCCTCTTTTCATTGCCATTGGGTCAGCGCCTGCTGCTACGTTTTTAACTCCTTCTTTAATCATACTTTGAGCCAAAACTGTTGCTGTTGTAGTACCATCACCTGCAACATCATTTGTTTTTTCTGATACTTCTTTTACAAGTCTTGCCCCCATATTTTCAAATTTATCTTCTAATTCAATATCTTTTGCTATTGTAACGCCATCATTTGTAATTAGTGGTGCTCCAAAACTTTTGTCTAATACAACATTTCTTCCTTTTGGTCCTAATGTAACTTTAACTGTATTAGCTAATTTATTAACTCCTTCTAATAAAGATTTTCTTGCATCTTCTCCAAATTTTATTTGTTTTGCCATTTTAAATTCACTCCCATCTTTCGGGATTGGGGGACGGGTCTTCAATCCCGATTTTTTTTACTTTTTACTTTTAGGGATTGAAGACCCGTCCCCCAATCCCGATTTTTTATTCTACTATTGCTAAAATATCATCTTGTTTTACTATTAAATATTCTGTTCCTTCGTATTTTACTTCTGTTCCAGAATATTTACTTACTATTATATTGTCTCCTTTTTTTACATACATTTCTTCATTTTTTCCGTCTATTTTTTCTCCTGGTCCTACTTCTATTACTTCTGCGATTTGTGGTTTTTCTTGTGCACTACTTGCTAAGATTATTCCACTTTTTGTTGTTTCTTCGCCTTCTTTCATTTTTATTAATACTCTACTTCCTAATGGTTTAATCATGATATTACCTCCTTCAATTTTTCCATTTAAGAATGTTTTACTTTTTATTTTTAGCACTCTTTTTGTTTAACCGCTAATAATTTATACCTTTTTTTTAGCAATTGTCAATAGAGATTGCTAAAATTCACATAGAATTCACA
>OJLA01001402.1_pt1 | contig 16494 bp, 19 predicted proteins | sample 1596611 | NCBI WGS metagenome assembly OJLA01 (sample SAMEA4350168, study PRJEB24818) | metagenome | biome: human; feature: gut; material: faeces | place: Denmark | collected 2013-09
TTTTTTGCAGGGTCACTCAATGCGCCCTAATGATTAATATAAACATTCCTTCATTACTATTATACTATAATATTTGAAATACTAAAACTAAGAGATTAACTCCTAGTTTTAGTATACGAAAAGCTGAGGGAGTTAAAAATTGTACTATTAACAAAATGTTAGGAACTATCAAGGCTATGCTTAATTATCTAGTTAAAGAAAATCTTATTACAGAAAATCATATTACTATGCAAAAGCTTAAATATAAAGAAGCTAAGCTAATAATACCTACTCCAGAAGAAATTCTTAGATTTAAAAATTATATGGATAATCAAGCTCCACTTGAATATCGAGTAATGTTTTATATTTTAATTGATACTGGTTTAAGACGAAGCTCAATAGCTAATCTTTTAATTACAGATATTAATCTTGATGAACAATCAATAATACCCTCACATACTAAAGAAAACAATGAAATAAAAGTTTATTTTGGAAATAAGACTAAATCATTAATTACTGAATTTATTATGCTCAAAAAAGGATTGAAATCAAAATTTTTATTTCCAAGTAAGAACCCACAAAAGCCTATTGAAGCTACTACTATTACCAAAATTTTATCGGTATTAGAAATGAACTAGGAATCCCCTCAATATCACCACATAGGCTTAGACATTACTTTGGAACTAATCTAATTAGAAATAATGTGAATCCAGAAGTTGTTAGAAAACTTTTAGGACATTCATCTATTTATATGACACAACGTTATATAAATTTAAACGATAATGCCTTAAAAAGTGCTTCTATTAACTATTCACTTGCAGATAACTTATAGAATCTACGAAATATGTATTTTTATGTCGAGAACTAGATTTTGCTCTAGTTCTTAATTTTGTAATTTAAATAACAAAAAAGCCTAGCTATAAACATCAAATAATGTTTTAGCTAAGCCATTTCTTTCCAATCTGGTGCGGGTAACAGGAATCGAACCTGCACTCATAAGAACTAGATTCTAAGTCTAGCGCGTCTGCCAGTTCCGCCATACCCGCATGTATAAGATTAAGCAGTTTAATATCGACTGCGATATGAATTATACCACTAGATAAATTCATTGTCAACAGTTTTTTTATATTTTTCCTAAAAACTGCCTAATCTATTTTTAATTCTTCTTAGGCTCGACAATTTCAAGAGGAGAAACCTTAAATTGATAATCTCCTTCTTTTATGGCAACACCCATAGAAGCATATAACTCATCAGTAGGAATAATAGATACACCTAAAATCGCGCTCTTATGTGTTTCATCTACAGGAACGCGTTCAAATTCATGAAGTCTCCATCCTTCAAGTTCCCCTGCTTTTGGAAGTATTGCCGTTACAACAGCAACACTATAAGTGATACCTTCTTTAGAAGCTACTAAAGATACTGGATTTGCACTACCATAATATACATTTTCAATTTTATAGCCTCTTTGCTCTAATGCCTTTACTGCACCTTGCATACAAAAATTATGTAGCTCATCTCTTGTCATTATCTTATCATTTGATAAACCACCCGTTGTAATTTCTGAAAGCTTATGCTCTTTAGCTAAATAGGTGCCAATATTTTGAATTCGATTATAAATTTCAAACTCATTAAATGTCAAATTATTATTTGTATATTCTTCAATAGCATTTTCACATGCATCCATATAATCATATAGTTTTTCTTCGATTTGAGGTGGTAAATTAAACTTAGCGCCTTCTTGTATTTCAAGTAAAACAAGCCACACTCTTACCTGACCAGGTCTTATTTCTGATAATATTTCTCTTTCCATTGCCTTAGCAAGGGCATAAGCACCTGACTCGCGGATGAATTGTAATTTAAGACTTGGAGCGATATGTCCATATGTTGAACACAGTGCCTCATTTATTTGTGTATTATCTTTAGTAATCTCATCAATATTTTTTAATTCAGATGGATTATTCAAATAATTTAAGATTTCTTCTTCTAAAGTCATTGTAATACCTCTTTCTTTCATTATTATTTTAATTATACCATTTAATTAATAATTTGTAAAAAGTAAATCATTGAATTTTAATAAAATTAAAGTATAATTCTAATGGGTGAGTTAAATGACGACAAATGAAATTCTAATTAATGCTCATAATGTTCGCCAAGCATTTATGAACAAAATTGATCTTTACATAGATAAAGTAGTTAATTATGCTAAAATAAATGAATTGTACATTAAAGAAATTAAAAAATATACAAATGATGATTCAGCCTATCAAGTTGAAATTCCTAAGTATTATAAGTTAAAAAAAACAAGTCCCAAAAAATTAAATCAAATCTTTACTTACTTTTATTTGATTTTTGCCAATATTACTAACGCTTATATAAGTTATCTTGATGATAACACCGATAATTTCTTTTCAAATTTTGATTTATACATTGAAAAAGACGTAAACAAAATCATGCATGCAATTAAAGATTTTAGAAACGGAGATTTATTTGATAACGAATTGCTTGAGTTTTTCCACGCTATAGATCCTGATGATGCTAAATTAATTGTTAAAAATGATATGATTGATATATATTTTATTCAAAAGCTTACTCATTATAAAAAATATGATGAGTTGTTGTTAATACTTGAACAAGTTAATATTTTAGGGAATTTAAAAGATGATTATATTTATAAATTCATCATTAAAATTTTCAATTTAATAAAATAAAAAGTCATCCCAAGGATGACCTTTTATTTTCATACATAATAAGTATGAAATAGAGAAAGTATTTTGTTAAAAAAGGAAAGTATATTTGTCTTCACCTTGAAGACGAATATATTATAAACTTTTTTCTAAAAAAATGCAATGCTTTTTTAAGAAAAATGTCGAATTTTGTTAATAAATGTTTTTTAAATTATAATTCAATACAAAAAGATGTAAACGCAATGTCTACATCTTGAAGTTTAGGGGGGTACCCTAGTAACATACTAGGGTATAAAAGGGGGTTGTGAATTATGAATTCACATTTGGGATAGGGATACCAACTTTTCGTTGGCTAGATTATTATACAATATTTTATATAATTTGCAAGCATTTTTTTACATTTTTAATTATAAAATCTTTTTCATACTTATTTTTCGAGGTTTTAAGCCTTTTTTCATAAAATTGTAAAACATTTTTATTATCAGCCATAAAAGTGTCTTCTTTATTTTATAATACAAAACATATAGTCTTCTATCTTATTATTTTCATTTTATCTTTTATAGTTAAAATAATTTAAATTTAAATCCTCTATTTATAATATTTCCATTTTGCTTATTGATGCAATTTCTGGCCCATAATAACTTCCTGATAAAGTTTTTTCTTTTGATAATCTAATCGTATTTAATGCATCTGATAATTTACCAGAAAATGATATACCAGTTACAGGATATTTTTTATTTCCATCAAAATAATATCCTAATCTTATTTCCCCACCAATATAATCATTATATTGATCTAGTTGAATGCCAGAAAGAGATACACATTCAAGGTATGGTTCTTTATAAAGTTCTTTTTTACTAAAGCTTCCCTCTAAAAGTTCAGTACATGGTAGCATTCCTGTTACAGGTTTATTCATATATTGACATACCTTATTTGAGCCATATCCATTTACTATTACACCATCTTTAATAATATCTTGACTTTCAAGATCAATTCCATCAATGTCAAAAAAACTTGAAGATACAGATCCTTTTAGATTACCCAAAATCTTAATATTTAGTTTATCACATGAATCTGAATTTTGAATTTTATCACCAACATTATATAAGTTTTGATGTGTATAAATATAGCCGTAATTTGCATTTGTAATAATCGTATCTAAAATCTCAGAAATTTCATGTGGCCTTAAAATAATATTTCCCTTTAGCTTAGAATCTGGCTTTTTAGCTTCAAAACGAGCATGAACCTCTTCCATTTTATTTTTTATTTCCTTAGTAATTTCTTCAGGGTTTAAATAACCAACATGATATTGCTCATAAAGTTCTACGGATTCATCATTACCATTCCAGGTAGGAATAGCTTCTATCATTGTATCATATAAAACTTGTGTTTTTTTAAGTCCAGTTGAGTTTTCAACAATAACAGTTTTTTTAGTTACAAAGATTTCAAGGGCATTAATTCCACCATCCAAATAATTATCAGCCTTAAATACAGCTTCACTTATTAGGCTTGCAAGCTCATTTAATGAATAATTATTAAAATTAGAATCAGACTTAAATTCCTTTACTTCACCACTTGGCAATGTAAAAGGCTTATTATTAACAAGTAATGCATTTTGATAACCCATTTCAATTTTATCCTTTATTTCATCTTCCGTATTAGATGCATAAACTGTAAAATCAGCCTGTCCAAAAAAATCATCATGATTAACATAAACAGTAGCCTTAACATTTGAAGTTTTAGTATGTCTTACAGTTTCAAGCTTTTTATGAACAAAGAATAATTCCGATGTTTCAATTAAATTTGTATTAACCTTGAACCCATCAAGTTTTTTACTTTTCTTTAGTAATTCAATTAATGTACTCATTAGCCTAATTTCACCTTTGCTTTCAAATGAGGGCCACCATCAGTTACACGAACCCATTCCTTATAGCCTTTACCACAAGCTCCAGCTCCTTCGATTTCAAAATAATCTGAAATCATTGTTATAGATTTTAATAAATCTGGTACATATCCTGACATTACAACTGGAGCAACGTAACTATCAGTTAACTTACCATCAACAATTTCAATACCATACTCAGCTGTACATTGTATAGCCCAGTTCTTAGGATCTTCCATTCCATTATTTGTTTCACATAAATAATATCCATGTTTAACAGATTTAATCATATCATCAAGCTTATCAGTACCAGGTTCAAAAAAAGTATTTGTCATTCTTGTATAAGCCTTATGACTAAATGCTTGCCTACGGCCATTTCCTGTAGGCATGGTACCAAGCTCAAGAGCTGAGGTTAAATCAGAAATTCCAGACACTAATACACCATTTTTAATAATTTGGGTATCTTGTGCTAAAATGCCATCATCATCAAAAAAATAAGATGCCGTTGAAAGAACTGATGCGGCGCCGTCACGCATATTAACAATAGGTGAAGCAACATAATCGCCAACATATTTCTTAGCTAACGCCCTATCCTTAACAAATTGGTCCATCTCAACTCCATGACCAAATGCTTCATGAGCAATTAAACCTGTAATAGATGGGTCTGTAATAACATCATATACACCCGGTTCAATTGGCTTAGCATAGGCCAAGTGATGAGCTTTATCAATTAATGAATCTATTTTTTTAGGTAACGTATCTAATACTTTGCTAATATCTTTGTCCCATGTACCACATCTTGCAGGAGTTACCTTGCCATTTTCTTTCCACATAATTCTAATATTACCATTTACCCAAGTATAGTTTTGGTCTAACATTTTATGCTCAGTAATAAACAGCTTAGAAACATCTAATGTCCCAATAGAAACAGATACATTAATGATATTTTCAGATTTTGATGTAACCTCATCCTTTAATTTTTGGACAAAAGCCATTAAATCATTAATACTATATTTATTAAAATCTGATTCTCTTTGAAATGATTTTACCATCTCTTCATCCTTAATATCTTTAGTATCAATCATTTTGGCAAGTAATCCGTCATTAATTTTTAAATCTGAAATAATATCATTTGCAAGTTTATTAATATCACCTGAAATATCATCTAGTGAATATTCAAAAAAGCCTTTATTATTTTTCATTTTAAGAACAAAGCCACATTCACTTCCGAGTCCTTCATCACTAATTGATGATGTACGAGTTGTAGATGCAATACTTTGGCATCTTACGTCTGTACCTAAAATACTTACATAACTAAAATATTTCTTTAAGGACATAACAAGCTCTTTAGCAGCTGTCTTTCTTGATTCGAGAAATTGTGATTTCATATTTTTCCTCCTTATTTTTGTTTTACAATTATTATAATACAAAAATATAATATATACAATGAAAATAATTCGAATATATAGAAAATATTTAATTATTAATTTTAAAAAAATTAAAAAAACTTAATCGATATATATAATAACAATTAAGTCTTTTTATGTATTTAGTTTTCTTTTTTATTCTCAATATGGCACAAAAAGATGGAATTACTAAACCAACATTATCATCATCAATAACACAAGCCTCATAAGGTGTAGATAATTTTATAATAATATCATTTTTCATTGATAATTTATTTTCGGGTAATAATTTTTTTAATTTTATATCTTGAAGTTCTTCTTTTAATATCCTACCTTTTGAAATGGCCTTTGGAATTAAAACCTTACCAATGGCTATTTGACTGATTTTAGTAGAAATTCGCGATAATACTTGTCATGATTGTACATCAAAAATATCTTTTATTAGCATATTTTTTCTCCTCATATAATATTATATTAAAAATCAATATATAATAATTATATCATTCCCAAGAATCTATCGAAAGGTTTTATTTTCTTAATATTTTAAAAATTTGTTTTTTATTCTAATTCCTTACAAATTTTTTTATCAAGCTTAAGCTCAAATTTATTAATTTTTTCCTCTATTTGTGCTATATAGCTTCTTTTAATCTTATCACATTGATCATCAATCTTATTAGCTGCATTTTTTATTGCTTCCGAATTCTTTAAAATATCTTCAACATTCTTTTTAAGGGATTCAAGAGGTTTATCAAGATAAGTATTTTTTATATCGTCAAACATTTTCAATAATTCATTTTTTGACTGTAACTCTAAAGATTTGGCATCGTGAGCTAAAATCAAATCTCTAAATCTTGTTGTTAAAGATGCTAGCATATTAAGGAAAGTCATCATATATGCAGGTCTTACAACATACATGTTTTCATATTCTTTCACCTTAAATATTGGTGCTATATTTGGTTTATCAAGTTCTAGATTTGATACTAAAGCAGCATATTTGCATTCCTTTTTTTCACGATTTTTGTCAAGCCGTTTGTAATAATCAGCATTTGTTTTTTTATTTACAGAATCAGGATTTTCATCCTTCATATCTAAACATACTGAAGCTAAAAGCTCATTAGGATTATGCTTCTCATCTGCATATACCTTAAAAATATAATCAGCCTTAGAACCCTTAGTTTCTCCCTCTTCTTTAATAACTTTGTTATCTTTATCCCAAGTACAATTAAAAAGACCATTTTGCATATAAGAATTAACCTCTCCATCACACCAAGCCTCTAGGTCTTCTCCTGTTTGTTTTACATTCATTGATGCTTTTGCTCTTTGAAGTCCATTAATTATATTTTCTTTTTCTTTAATTTCATTTTCATATTTTTCTTTTTGTTCAGCCAATAATTTTAATTTTTCATTTTCAAATGAATTCTTTAAATTAGCTACCTCATTTTCAGCCTTGATTTTTTCTAAATCCTGTTTAGAACGCATTTCACCTAATTTATTATTAAAATCATTTTCCATTTCAAGTTTTACTTGTTTAACCTGATTTTCATATTGAGCCATGATTATATTATACTTTTGTTCTAAAGCTGCATATTTACTATTAGCTTCATTTTTATATTTATTTAATTCCGCCTCGTTTTTAGAAGTTAAATTTTCTAAATCACTCTTTTTTGTAGATTTTAAAATTTCAATTTCTTGTTTTAGGCCTGCAATATTATTTTCATATGTTTTAGCAACTTCTTGTTCTTTAATAACTAATGCCGACTCATTTTCTTTCTTTAAAGTTAAAATAATATTATTTAATTCTGCTATTTTATTTAAATATTCTTTTTCGATATTTTGAGAATTAATTTTTAATTCAGACTCATGTTGTTTTTCAAGTGAGGAAATTTTATTATTAAGTTCATTAATTTTTACTAAATTTTCCGCATCTAATCTTTTTTTAAATTCCGAAATTTTATCTTCATACACTTTGTCTTTACCAGACGCAATTAAAGTTTCAAGATATGATGAATCAACTTGGGTTAATTCTTCTAAATCAATTAAATCCCCTTTTTTCCCATCTTCTGCAAGTTCTAAAAGGCTTTTTTCTTTTACAATAACATTTAACTTTTTCATTTTTTTACTCCTTTAGTAACTATTAATTTAGTTATAATTTAATTTTATAAAGTTCATTGAATTAATTTTAACTCATTTTTTAAAAATTTTAAACTATATTTTGTCTTTAACCAAAAAAGATGAAGACGTTATATCCTTCGCTTTTTTAGTATTAAAATGATTCATTTTATCTTTTAAGTGAAATCAAATTACTCTTTTATTTTTAAAACAATCACACATATAATCATAAAATTCTTCTAAAAGCTTTTCATTGCAAATACCGTAAGGATTTTTCTTAACCTCAATATATCTTGTAATAATAAAATTTGAATCTGCAAAAAGTTTTAAATCATTTTTTAAAACACCCGATGTAAATTCTGGAATAAAGCCTATACCATTATCCTTTTTAATTAAATCATGAATTGAATTAATATTCTCACATTCAAAAGCAATATTAGCTTTAATATTTTTTATATTAAAATAATCATCAATTGTTTTTCTAAGTTCTTTATTTACAGTAAATGTTATAAAAGGAGCACTTTCTAAATCAGTAATATCCTTTATTTTATTCCAAAAAAAATTGCCAGATGCTAAGCATATCTCCTCTTTAAAGCCTTCTTTAGCCGTTTTAACTAAAATATCACAATCATCCTCTCCTGAAAGAGTAAGTGAAAATGTTATATCGTTATGTTGTTCCTTAAAATTTAACATAATATTAGTAATAAAATTAGATGCAACCTTTGCACATATTTTTATATGATTGCTAAGCTTTAAATGCTCTATTTCTTCTTTAATATTATGAAGTTTATTTAATGGTTCTTCAATATTATTTTTCAACCATACTCCCCACTCAGTAAGTTTAATATTTCTTCCTACTCTTTTAAATAAAGAAACGCCTAATTCATCCTCAAGATTATGAATTTGTTTAGTTAACGCAGGCTGAGCGATATTAATTTCTTTACTTGCACGAGATATATGTTCGTATTTAGCAGTTAAATAAAAGTAGTATAATTGCGTAAGCTCCATAAATCTATATCCTTTCGTTATTAAATATATAATAATTATATATTATAAATTATAATTAATCAATTATATAATAGATTAATGGAAATGAGGTATTGTTATGGAACATGATTTAACAAAAGGAAAAGCATCAAAGGTTTTATGGCTTTTTTGTCTTCCTTTATTTGGAAGTATAATTTTCCAACAATTATATAATTTAGCCGATAGCTTAGTTGCTGGTAAATTTATTGGTGAGGATGCCCTTGCTGCGGTTGGAAACGGTTATGAGGTTACCCTAATTTTCTTAGCATTTGCATTTGGATGTAATATTGGCTGTTCAGTTGTATCATCGAGATTATATGGTGAAAAAAGATATAATTCCGTTAGATGTGCAATTTATACCGCACTTATTTCAACAATTGTATTATGTTTAGTTTTAACGGTTCTAGGACTTTTTTTAACAAAGCCCTTATTAAAGCTTATTAATACACCAGATAATATTATTAATGATTCCCAATTATATCTTAATATATATATTTATGGCTTAATATTTGTCTTTATTTATAATGTTTCAACTGGTATTTTTACTGCTCTAGGTGATTCGAAAACACCATTTATTTTTCTTGCTATTTCTTCAGTTTCAAATATTGGTGTTGATATTTTATTTGTAGCAGCCTTCAAAATGGGAATTTCTGGTGTTGCTTGGGCAACTTTTATTTGTCAGGCAATAAGTGCTATCCTAGCTTTTATAATTGTATTTAAACGTATTGAAAAACTGCCAGTTGATGAAAAAGAAGAAAGAAAAATATTTTCATTCAAGTTACTTAAAGAAATGTCAATTATTGCCATTCCCTCAACTCTTCAACAAAGTTTTATTTCGATTGGTAATATAATGATTCAAAGTGTTATTAACGGATTTGGTTCTAGTGCAATTGCAGGCTACAGTGCCGCTGTTAAGCTTAATAATTTGATGATTACATCATTAACAACTGTGGGTAATGGTATTTCAAATTACACTGCTCAAAATCTTGGTAGTGGAAAAGTCAAACGTGTTCATGAAGGCTTCTTAGCCGGAATAAAAATGGTATTAATCCTTTGTATACCTTTTATTATTTTATATTTAACTGTTGGAAAATATCTTCTATTGTTATTTATGGATAAATCTAGTGAAGAAGCAATAAAGGTTGGTATGATGTTTTTAAGAATCGTAAGTCCTTTCTATCTTATAGTAGCTGCAAAGCTAGTAGCTGATGGTATTTTAAGAGGTTCTTCTAAAATGTTTTTCTTTATGATTGCTACCTTCACTGATTTAATTTTAAGAGTTCTTCTTGCTTACGTATTATCTAAGCCTTTTGGCACAAATGGAATATGGACATCTTGGCCAATCGGATGGATGATAGCTGCAATCCTATCAATTACTTTTTACTTTATTGTAATGAAAAAAATTAATAAAAATCAAATTGCATAAAAAATGGTCGAGTAAAATTATTGTGAGCCCCATAAGTTGGACTAGTATAAAATACTAGAAAGACTTGTGGGGTTTTATAATGAAATTAAAACTAGAGGATAAATTAAAAATAATTGCAATATATGAAAATGGTCATTTTGCTCCGTTGATATCTAAAAATTTTAAAATTTCTTCATCAGTCATTAAACAGTATTTAATACCTTGATCCAGACAAGCTTGTTTATAATATTGCTAAATATATTTTTAATGAATCGAATAAAAAGCTTCATGATGATATATCCATTTTAGCAATTAAGTATATTAAAAGTTCCTTCAATAAAAGTCTTTACACATTTATTAAAGGAGCTTTATTAAATATAAATATAATACTTTTGTTTTATGATTTATCAAGATACTCCAGAAGACCATTGTAAAGTGATAATGTATCCTTATCCTTTTCAAGGCCTATTACGACATATACATTTTTCTTTAAAAGGATTACTACGCTATGCTTAGATTTTTTTGAAACATATGATTCATATCTACCATAAATATCGTTATAAAATATTCCAACCTCTGAATCAGAATATTTTATTTCATCTATGAATTCATTATCATAAATAGTTTCCTTATATTCAATACTTTCAATATCATCATATTTATATCGTGATAAAAAATAATCATTTGTAACAACTAATTCCGTGTCAGTAAGACTAGCTTCTATTTTACGAGGTGGAAATAAACAATGAATATATATTAATATACCAACAATACATAAAACAGCAATAGCTAAGCATGATGATAAAATTATAATAATTTTCTTTTTCATATTAAATATTAACCTTACGCTTTCCCTCTAAATATTTTTCCCAAGCAAATTTATTTAGAACAATATTATAACTATTCAAAGCAACAACAGGAGAATTAGCTAACGACCATCTAACAATAAATGGTCCATCAACAAGTGTGTCTAAGCTTTCACCACATAGTACACAATTAGTGTACCTTGAATGATTAGAGTCAACAGCATGGGGTTCAGTTTTTCTTGTTCCATCTGATGATATTCTTACATGCATTTTTTTATTATACCTCTCAAAAGTATCTTCAATCTTAGATGTAATTTGACTTTTATCAATTGAAAGGGTATATGCACCATTTTGACTATCATTATAACCATATACCTTTAAATAGACCGTTTCAAAATATGTCATTTCCACTTGAACATTAAAGTTTAAACTTTCACCACCATCATCATTTATTGCAATATAACTCGCATCCTTAGATATTGATGAAAAAGCTTCAACTTTTAAATCGATATCACTACTACTATAAAATGAAAATTTACCTTTCGTATTTCCACTAGAAAATGAATACCATTGATAATCACCTCCAACCATACTTGAATTATAAGTGCTATTAATTTTAATAACATTTTCATTTAAATAAGTTGAATAATTATTTCCAACATCAGTATACACTAATGCATCATTATGGATTTTTTTTATATTGTAAAAAAAGCCATTAGCAACACAATGAGAAAGATAATTTTTTAACTCACCATTTTGATTCATCGCCATCCATTTCTCATATAATATAATAGCTCTTGCATTATTATGCAAATCCATTTTATTATTCAATTTATCACCACCAGCTTCATGTGCAGTCATTAATTTTTGAGCAAAATCTTTTGATATATCTCTATAAAGAATACTTGTTAAATACATATGTCTAAATGCATCCGAATCATCATCCGCATTATTTACACCATACATTTCTTTAGTAGTTTTTGTGGCATCATTAGCCAAATTATTTACCTTAAAAAAGCCCGATATACCTAAATAATGATATATCAACCAAAATTCTTCAGAAGTTAATCCACCTATATATTTTTGTTTATTGTAAATGTCGTCATATACTTTATTGATTATTTCATCATCTGTGTCATTTGGAAAACAATCTCTATAGTACTCTATTGTATCAATAATAGTTGTTAAATCCCAATCATTTAATTGATTTGTCACATCAGTATTATTAGATACATCGATCATTTGATTTTCAAAAGCATAAGACTTAACCGAGAAAAAGTTAATAGCAAAAAAAGCAATAGCACCAGTAAAAAAAGCAATTTTTATTTTTTTCATTTTTATAACCTCCATTTTTATATATCGGTCAGTTTTATTACTCCCACTCCCATCCAAACAGTATCAACCTAGTTGTATATTATCAACAAAACCATGTTTTGTCAATATTTCTTTTAAAATATTTTGCTATAGCATATATTTTTATTATTTTATTTCATTTAAACTATATTTTTTCGTTTTATTTTCGTTATTTTTTTATTAAAAAGGCTGTGAAAATAGCTTTCATAGACCCTTTACTTTCTAAAATGAATTTTAATATATTAAATTACTAATGTCTTTTTATGCTTTCTTCTAATAACTATAATTGAAGAAACCGCCCTCTTCAATTAAAATAACCACACATACTACAATGAGAATATAGCCTCATAATCATTTACATTCATTTTCATTCTAGTATTAATGGATTTTATTAAATTACCATTACTTTCCATATTTTTATATAATAAATAAACGACATAATCAAGCCGTAGTTTCATTATAATCTATTTTTCTTATTTTATAATATATTTTAACAAGCTTCCTATAACTCCATAGTTCAGGTACTGGATATAATGGATTAACCTCTTTGTTGGCATAAAAGACCATTTGCTTTATATCATTAGAATTTATATCTATTAAATTAGGTATTCCCATTAAACTATTTAATTTTAAAGTTTTACGCTAAGTTTAACTAAAAGTTGGTATTTGTACAAAATTAAGAAACTTACATAAAAAAACATCTGCATCCCCTAACCTACACTTTAATAATACCATTTACATTATAACAAAATTAAAAGGATTAACACCTACAACATATAGACATCAATCCCTAAATAATAAAATATTAAATTAATTTTATTTTAGTCCAGCTTTAATGGCTTACCCTAGTAAAATCGACCTTTTATTTTATTTATCGAATTCTAAACGCATTTGATACCATATAACATTTCCATGTACTGATTTACTAATTCCTTCATTCTTAAATCCAAACTTATTGTAATACTCTATCAATGATTCCTTGCATGTTAAAACTACTCCTTTTCGACCTTGTGTATATGCATCATCTATTACACACTTAATCAGTTTAGCCGCATATCCTTGATGCCTATGAGTAGGAATAGTATTAACACCAAATATCATTTGCCATAAACCATTTTCATTATGCATAGCTGCATTTAAGTACATATCATCTTCTAAGTCTGGTTTATTAGTAGCCATTCCATCTACAAACGAAATCAGCTTATTTGCCTCGTATAGTAGCCAAAAATGATTACCATAATATTTAATTCTTTCTTCAAATTCATCCTTACTTGCAGCCTCAGATGCAGGAAAGCATAATGATTCAACACAGGTAATATCATCAAGTTCTTTTATTGTTGCACATCTTATTTCCATTTTATCAAATTCCTTTAAATAGTCTTTTTTAAAACACTTTTATCAAAAAAACAATTTTTTTATGAAATCTTTATTATAAATTTTTATCTAATAAAATTTGTGGCTTGACGAACTTCTTTATCAGGGAATCCATACGCTTCTTTGCCAAGAGAAATAGCCTTTATTAAAAAAGCCATATTATGAGCTAACGTCCGCATTGTTTGAAGTCCTTCAAGATCCTCTTTAGCATCTCCTGGAAGACGCCCATGAACGCTGTTCCAGTACTGGCTTGATACAACCGGCATTCCAGAAATAGTAAAATATTTATTTAATTCGTCAAATGTAGAACTACAACCGCCTCTTCTTGCAACGGCAATTGAAGCACCAACCTTAAAACGCATGTCAAAATGTGAACTATAAAATAAACGATCTAATGTTGCAATTAAAGTTGCATTAGCTGAAGCATAATAAACAGGACTTGCAACTATTAAACCATCTACTTCTTCAAATATTTTAGATAACTCATTAACCTTATCATTAAATACACATTTCCCATTTTTTAAACAATAACCACATGCAATACAACCTCTAATATTATCAGAGCCTATTCTAACTACAAGAGGCTCAATGCCATCATTCCTAAGTGTTTTAGCTACTTCAGAAACTGCAACACTTGTATTTCCATTTTCTCTTGGACTTCCATTAATAATTAAAACCTTATGCATATTAAAACCTCACTATTTAATTTTATTATAACTCTTTTTCTTACATTTTTCATTATCTAAAAATCTATAAACTATTTAATGTAAAAATTTATATCACCTAACAAATAGCTATTACTATGAAGTTGATAGTTATGTAGATAAAAAAAACATTAAATAAAGTTCAATTACATCTAAATATTTCTAAATATTAATTTATTTAAAAATACCAAAATATTTAAAGGAAAAGGTAAAAGAAATCTAATACTATAAAGTATTCATTCTTCAAAATTAGACCAATTTATTTCTTTTTCATTTTATTTATCACCCTTTTATGGTAAAATTGAAAAGGTGATTTAAATGATTTTAGAAAATATAAGTAAACATGTTATTGAATTAAGCAAACAAGCTGAAATCGACTTAAAAGAAATCTATGATAAAATTGATGAAGTAGCTTTCTATAATTCTAATCGTATATTATCTGCATTTATTGAAAATAGAGTTGAATATGCAGATTTTACAGATAGAAACGGCTATGGAATATTTGACTCTGGTCGTGAAAAGCTTGAAAAAATATTTGCAAGCATTTTAGGAACAGAAGATGCTTTAGTAAGAACCCAAATAATGAGCGGAACAAATGCTTTATATCTTGCATTTTCTGCTTTACTTAAGCATGGCGATACAATGATTTCACTAAGTGGTAAGCCTTATGATTCATTACTTAAAATGGTAGGTATTGTTGGTGATTCTACCCAATCTTTAAAAGCTAATGGTGTTTCTTATGAACAAATTGATTTAGTTGATAACAAATTCGATTTAGAAAAAATAAAAGAAAGACTTGCTAAAGGCGATGTTAAACTAGTAGAAATTCAACGCTCAAGAGGTTACTCTTCTCGCAAATCTTTAAATATTGCACAAATTGAGGAATGTATTAACGTAATTAGAAGCGTTAATAAAAATGTTATTATAATGGTTGATAACTGTTATGGCGAGCTTGTTGAAATGAAGGAACCTGGACACGTTGGTGCTGACGTTGTAGTAGGTTCTTTAATGAAAAATTTAGGTGGTGGAATTGCGACATCTGGTGGTTACATTGCAGGCAAGACTAAATACATCGAAATGATTGCCGACAGACTAACTTCTCCTGGTGTTGGCAAAGAACTTGGTGCTAATTTTAATCAAAATAGTAATTTTTTTAAAGGCGTATTTATGGCTCCTAATGCAGTAAAAAGTGCATTAAAAACACAAGTTTTTGCAGCATACATGCTTGAACATACGGGATTTAAAGATATATCTCCTAAATACAATGAATATCGTACTGATATAATTCAAATTATTGAGCTTAAAACTAAACCAAATCTTGTAGCATTCGCACGAAGTATTCAAGCTTCTTCTCCCGTTGATTCTGGTGTTTACATTATGCCTGCCCCAATGCCTGGCTATCCTTGCGATGTCATTATGGCTGCAGGTTGCTTTACTGAAGGTAGTACTATTGAGCTTTCAGCTGATGCTCCATGTGTTGAACCATATACATTATATATGCAAGGTGGACTAACCTATGAATATGGTAAGCTTTCTATTATGCAAGCACTATCAAGCGTATTAGCCCAAAAGGAACAAAACAACAAGTAATTTAGAAGCATTTAATGCTTCTTTTTTTAACAAAAAAAGATGATAAAAATATTGTGAACCCCATAAGTTGGACCAAATATAATTGGAAAGACTTATGGGGTTTTTATTATGAAATTAAATTTACAAGATAAATTAAAAATTATTGAATTATATAAGAATGGTTATACTATTCCAAA
>OJLA01001403.1_pt1 | contig 16494 bp, 18 predicted proteins | sample 1596611 | NCBI WGS metagenome assembly OJLA01 (sample SAMEA4350168, study PRJEB24818) | metagenome | biome: human; feature: gut; material: faeces | place: Denmark | collected 2013-09
CTATAAATATATTAATCGCCTTCTTTTTTAAACCCATAAGACAATAACTTATCTTCATTTAATCTTGTTTTTTTAAATATTTCATCTTCTATATTCATAGTTAACTTCACTTCCACTTTCATTATACCAAAAAACACTTAAGTTTTCCCTTAAGTGTTATGATATTTTTTGTTTTTTCTTAGTTATTATATTATTTATTATAGTAAATAGTATGGCAAATAAAACTAAGACAAGCATATTTATAAAAATAGGCTCTAAACTTTCTAAGTTTACTTTTTCAATAGTAGCAAGAGTATCATTTGAATTTATAAACCAATATGATGGTAAAAGATGTGCTATTTTTAAGACGAAATCAGGCAAGTACGTTGCTGGTACAAATGCTCCACAAAGAAACGCTGAACCTAGTGCTACAACGTTTACTATTCCATTTATAGCATTCTTGTCATTAACTAGTGTACTAATTAGTAAAGCTATTGTTAAAGAACAGAATGTAAAGACAAGTGAATTAAGTAAATAAATGATTCCCCTTAAAGAAAACATAACATCTCCTAGAATAAAGAAAGATATTACTGAAAATAAAATCCATACAATGAAAGAATAAGCAAAACTTCCAAGAAGTAAGTAGCTATTATATCTTTTATAGTTCATACTACTTATTATTGTTCTTTTCTTTAGTTTTCTATCATTAAAGCTAGATATTACTATACAGATTATGAATATTACTATTGCCATTGTACTGTAACTTGAAAAATTAAAGTAAGATGAAGCAAAAGCTAAGGAATTAGTATCTAGTTTAGAGGTTATTTCAACTTCTGTTTTTATATTTAAATTCTCATTTATTAATTTAGTTAATTCATTTTCATCATCAGTAATTTTGTTATATATTTTTTGTAGGTTTAAGTATCTTGTAATCAAAAGTTCTTCAATACTTGCATTATAATCATTTGTCGATTTTATTTCTAATTCTATTTCTTTATTATCAAGAATATTTTTACCATAGTCTTTTGGAATATAGATTACATAGTTAACATCTCTATAGAATAAGGCATCATCTATTTTATCTTCATCTATTTCTTTAACATTACTGTTATCTGAAATATATTTTACTAGATTATCAGTTATAGTGTTTTTAGTATCCTTATTTACAACTACAACATCTGGTTTAACATTTTCAAAGTTTATGCTTGATTCACTTACTGAAGACATATTTATAATGGATATTCCTAGAAGTATTACAGTATATAGTATAATTGTTCCTTTGTAATTTCTAATTACTTTCCAAAATGTTTTAAATACTGTCATATTTTTGCCTCCTTAATCCTTTATAAGATAATAAAAGCATTATTAAAGAAAATATTAATAAACTACTTATATTAAATATATATCTATCTAAAGTATCGTAATAATAAAGCGAATATAATCCATCAGTTATCATGTTTGCTGGATTAATTATATTAAGTATAGGCATATTTTTATCAATTATATACTTCATCGTTATTCCCATCATTCCTGATAAGAAGCAAAAGACCATTGTTACTGCAATTAAAATACCTATTTTAGAGTTTTCATTTGTTTTAAACAATGTTGCTACTAAAACTCCTAGAGAAAGTCCTGCAAATGAACCCACGATAGCTAGTAATATTATTAAAGGAAGTTTTGTTCCATAATCGACATTTAGGACAAAGACTGTAAACACGAATAATAGTAAGACTCCAAATAATTCTGTTATAAAACTAGCAAGTAAGCTACCTAATAACATTTTTCCTTTATTAATTGGAGATGTACCTATTCTTTTACCTACTCCACACATATTAGGAAGGCGATAGTTTATTATAAACATAGATATTATTCCACCATATAAGCATGTCATAGCAATCAAGGTGTAAAACTCAATCATAGTATAACTTAGATTTTTTCTTGAAATATTTTTAATTGTTGTAGTTTCAGTCATCACTTCAAGAGCTTTTTCAGCATAAATTTCTTGATTACTTCTATTGTTACCACTTGCTAGATTTTTATTTTTTTCAAGTTCTACAAGGATATCAATTGTTTTCTTTTTATTTTTTATTTCATCAATTACCTGTCGCAAAACAGTTTCATTTACACCACTTTTTTTAACAGTTAGTTTAACGTCATCATTAGTGAAAGCAAGATACCCAACTATTTCATCTTCCTCTAATAGCTTTTCAGCTTTTTTTCTATCACTTACTAATTTTAATTCAAATAATTGATCTTCATTTTCACTGCTTAGAGCATTAAGTGCTGTTTTAAACATATCGTTATTTTGATATTCTTCACTATCGATGATACCAACATTAAAGACTTTTAATACTTCGTTATTTTCAATATCCTGAAAGGCAAGTTTAAAAAGTCCTCCCATTACAAGGGGAAATATGAATGTCCAAAAAAGCAACATTTTATTAGCTAGTAAAGTTTTTACAGAGTATTTAAAATTGTGCCAAAACATTAGTCCCTTAATTCCTTTCCAGTTAATTCGAGAAATACATCATTTAAAGTTGGTCTTTCTGAGAATATTTTATTATATGATATTTTGTTTTCTTTTAGGAAGTCGATTAATTCTCCTAAATTATTTTTACCTTTTTTATACTTTACTACTAAAATATTATCTTTATATGATACTTCATCAACTGTTTTAAATACCATTAATTTTTCAATTATTTTTTCTTCGATATTATTTACTTCTACTGATATTTTTTCTTCTATATTTGCTAATTCTTTTAATTTATCTGCTGTTCCTTCTGCTAGCACTTTTCCTTTATCAAGGATTATGATTCTGTCACAAAGGATTTCTGCTTCTTCCATGTAGTGAGTTGTATATATTATTGTAGCTCCATTTTCTCTTAATTTCTTTATTCCATCTAGAATATTATTTCTACTTTGAGGATCTACTGCTACTGTTGGTTCATCTAGAAATATTAATTTAGGTTTATGAGCTATTCCACAAGCAATATTTAATCTTCTTAAAAGACCTCCAGATAATTGTTTAGGATAAAACTTTTTAAAATCATTTAACCCTACTAATTCTATAGCATCTTCAATATATTTTTTTCTTGTTTCTTTATCTTTTATGTAAAGCCCACAAAAGTAATCTAGGTTATCATAGACAGTTAATTCTTCAAATACTGCTACATCTTGAAATATTACTCCAATATCTTTTTTAATGTCGTAAGACTCAGGAGTCATTTCTTTTCCAAATATTTCAATAGAACCTTTTTGGAATTTTAATAGTGATAATATACAATTAATTGTTGTTGATTTACCACTACCATTAGGTCCTAAAAGACCTAATATTTCTCCTTTATATACTTCAAAAGATAAATCGTTAACTGCTGTTAATTCTTTATATTTTTTAGTTAAATTCTTTACTTCTATTACAATTTCTTTTTTCATATTAATCCTTTCTATGTGCTGTTATTATTGTATAAGAGTATTTGTTGATCGTTATAATTATATTTTCTATTTCACAATACCAATTTTTACCTTTTTGATATATATTGTTAGAACTCATTATTTTATCTTTTAAATAATCTACTACGTCAATTCTTTCAAGATTAAGATTTCTTTTAATTCTTGAAATACCTAATTTTGTTGTATGTATTTTATCTAGGTTTTCTTTTAAAGTATTCATTTGATGAAATCTCCTAGTTAATAATTTAGTTTAGAAAACAATTTACTACCATAATTACATAGTAATTGCCATAGTGCTACTGTTAATATCGTGAATACTGCTATCATGATTAGTATGGCAATAATTGCTTCATTATGAAATGTTACTAAAGCTAAAACTGATAAAACAAAGATAATCATTCCTATAAAAACACTTATCCCAGAACTTAAACTTTGTTTTACTACTTCAGTGTCATTGCTAAATTCTAGTTTAGGGTATTTTAGATTTACAAGTAAACCTATTATTGCAGTAAGTGATGGTACTACAATACTAAGTAATAATATATAAATTATGTAGATGAATTCAATATTAAATCTTATGATAAATATTAAATCTCCAATTAAAATTAAAGGTAGAGTTATTATTAAACTAGTTAGTACTTTAGATTTTAATATTGTTTTTGTACTAACTGGTAAACTCTTTGTTATATTTATTCCTTTTCCTTCAAGAGAAATACTTGATGAAGTAATAGATGTCATAGAACCAACAAAGATTACTAAACCACAATAAACTAGATGAATATTTTCTAATATATCAAATCCATCAGAACCTTCAATCATAAACATTTCGCCAATATTATTTCCTTTAATACATAATATAATGGTTACTGCTACAAATAAAATTATTCCAAAGCTAGAATTAAAAATGTAGACTGTTGATGAAAAGAACCTTGATAATTCTTTACTAATTAAAGAAGATAGTTTACTTTTTACCTTTATTTTTTTCTTTTTACTAGAAATAAGGCCATATTCATTATTTTTAGATATTATTTTGAAGTAATAAATTGACCCTAAATAAACAAACAAGATAAATGGAATTATATTAAATAATAAGACTTTTATTAATTCTAAAATATCAAATTTGTTTATTAATGAGTTATATGCTCCTATTGGGTAATATACTTTAGTTAAGATATCGTTTATAGAAGTTGCATTCTCTACTATATTATCCATGATGTTTTCTAGTTGAAATGATAAGAAAAAGATTATTATCATTACGATTGCTGTTAGTACTGATTGGACTATTTTTTTAGCTTTAAATTTAGATGTTAAGTGTTTAATAAAGTAACCAATAATACAGGAAAGTGTTGTTGGTATTATTGGAATTATGAATAAGAAAATAAACGATATAAGGTAGAATAATACACCAGGTGACTCAAAATAAATGTATATTATGAAAGCTGGTAATAATATTAGTAAGTTATATAAAAACTGAAAAACAAGTAGTTTAAATATTCTTACATATAAAATATGACTCTTTTTAATTGGAAGTGAGAATAACAAGTCATTGTCTTTGGCATCGAACAATATTGCCCCACTTTTGTATATTCCTTCGATAAATGTTAGTGCAGTTACTAAAAGTAATACCATCGATAACATTACATAAGTAAGATTTACCTTAGCAAGAGGTTCAGCAATCAAGTAAAAATAAGTTCCCACTGCATACATTACTATACAAGCAAGAAATAATGGAAAAACAATCTTTTTAAATGAATTTGAATTTGCTTTAGTCTTATATTTAAACAAATTCATGTCTTCACTAAAAACAGCTTTTATTAAAGAAATTAACTTTTTCATTTTTGTTCCTCAAGATCTAAGAAAACTTCTTCTAGTGATTTATCTTTTTTAACACTTGCCATACTTCCACTTGAGACTAGTTTACCATTTTTTATTATTGCAACTTTTGTACATAACTTTTCAGCAACATCTAATATGTGTGTTGAAAATAGTATCGTTTTTCCTTCTTTGGCCATATCTTTCATTATCTTTTTCATATCAAATACAGCTTTTGGGTCAAGCCCTACAAAAGGTTCATCCATAATTAGTATTTTAGGGTTATGACAAAGAGCTGCAATTAAAGCAACTTTTTGCTTCATACCATGAGAAAATGTCGATATTTCATTATTTAGTACATCGACAAGCTCGAATTCTTTGCTATACTTTTCGATATTTTTAGTTCTTGTTTCTTTGTCTACATCATACATATCACATATAAAATTGATATATCTTAGTGCTTTCATATTTTCATATAAGTCTGGGTTATCTGGAATATACGCGATTTCTTTTTTACAAGCAATAGGATCTTTTTTTATTGATTTTCCATTGATTAAGATGTCTCCTTGTTCAAAATCAAGAATTCCTACAATGGCTCTTAATGTAGTTGTCTTCCCTGCTCCATTATGTCCAATAAACGCAAATATTTCTCCATCAGGAACATCAAAAGATAAATTGTCTACTGCTTTTTTTGAATTATTATATATTTTGGTAAAATTCTTTATTTCAATCATTTTCTTCTCCTTTAAAATTTATGAGAGTCATTTTTTTCTAGAAATCTAATATTTACTGCTCCTACACCACTTTCTATATCAAGGGTTGTCTTTCCTTTTCCTAATCTTGTATCTCCTACACTATAGCCATCTATTTTAATTTCACCAATTCCATTTTCTGTTTCGATAGTGTAATTTTCTTTACTATCTGTTATTTCGATATTTAACTCTCCAACACCTGACTCTATATCGTTTTCTCCACTAAAGATTCCTTCGATATTAAACTGTCCAATTCCTAGTTCTAGGTCAACGTTAGCTAGATTAGCATTTTTAATAGTTACTTCACCAACTCCACCTTTTATTTTGGTTTTCTTAGTTACTATCAATTCTTTTATTTCAGTTTCACCTGTTCCTAATTCAAGTGTTAACTTTTTAGATTTTAGTGATTCAATTTTAATCTGACCTATTCCATTTGCAATATAAATTTCATCAAATTCTTCATCTGGAACATAAATTATTATTTTCTCATCATCAGTATCGAAGATATTATTAGATTTTTCTGTAATTGCAATTTTATTATGATCTTGTTTTATTTTGACATTTTTATTATCAGTGTCGACTCTAAACTCTTCACCTTTTCTTATTTCAACTTGAGATATTCCAAGATTAACACTTAAAATGTATGAAGAATCTGGATACTTTGATATATCAAGCCCATCTCCCATACCAAAAGAACCTGTAAAAATTGTTCCTAAAACACCAAATGCTATGTAAAGTCCTCCAAAAATTCCAACGATTAAGGAAAGAGCAAAACCAATAGCAGCATATTTAATTATTCTTTGGGCAGCACTCATCTAATATCAACTCCTCCAAATAAACATGTTGCATGAACGTAAATTGTTATTTTATTTTTGTCTTGATTTTCTTTTTTATTGCTTACTCCACCAAAAATTGAATTAGATACTACTTTGATATTAGCGTTTTCAGGAGCAATAATAGTAATTCCACCAAATATAGCACTAGCGTTTATTACTACATCTTCTTTAATTATTGAATTTCTTAAATCAAGATCTAATCCTCCAAATACTGATGATAATGTACATCCTTCAAACCTTTCATTAGCAAAGTTTAATTTTTGTCCTGAAAAAGTTGATGCATATTCATTTCCTTCTTTGTTTTTATTTTTCTTATTAATTTCGTCTATCTTTTGATTAATTTTACTTCCAATTACATTTTTAAAGATACAAGAAAGTCCTATAATTACAATGATTATTGGAAGAGTTAATTTCCATACAACTTTAAATTCTAAAACATTTTGGCAAGATAATAGTAAAAGCACTCCTATCATTAATCCAATTAAATTTCCTGTTTTACCTTTAGATGTAAGCAAGTTAATAAAACATGGAACTATGATGAAAAGAGTCCACCATCCTTTAAAAAATATTCTTAAATCTGTTATATTTAAGGCATTTAGTCCTAATATAACTCCTATAATTACTAATACAATTCCCCATAATACACTACTTAAATTTTTCATTTTTTCTCCTTTTTTACCTTATATTTATTTTTTTTATAAGATATTACCTATTATTTTTTTAATTTTTTTTATCTTCTTGTGACATAAATCCTTGAAAGCCATATGTTAATAGTTTTGATATTTGGTCATCTGTTAAGTTACAAGTGTTATTTGCTACAATCGTTGCTATTCCATGAGTGAATATCCACATTTTTACATGAAACTCTTTTAGGTTGTCATCAGTTAAATTAGTACTTAAATTGATGTATTTTGCTAGTTCTTTAAACTCTTCATCATCTTTAGTTATAAACTCTTTTGCTGGTAAACTACTTTCTCTCATAAATAGAATTTGATAGAGTTTACCTTCTTTTCTTGCAAACATAACGTAGTTTAGTCCAATTTGTTTATATATTGGTATTTCATTATCTTTGTGAGCCATTAAGAAGTTATAAAAATACTTTTCAATTTTTCTTACCAATTCACTTTTTAATTGTTCAGTGTTCGTAAACTGATAATATATTGGCCTTATTGAGCAGTTAAGCTTTTTCGCAAGCGTTCTATTATTTAGACCTTCAAAACCATTTTTCCTAACAATATCAAATGCTGCATCCAAAATCATATCTTTGGTTATCTTAGTTGTTTTTGGCATCCTTACCCTCCTTTTTGTATTCACTGATATTGTATCACTTGATACATTTTTTGTATAGATACAATAGAATGATGTACAGAAAAAAAGTCAAGTTTTTCAAAATTTGACTTTTCTTTATAATTATACGCATTTGATAATATGTGTTATCTATATATCTTAGTTATATTCTTCCTATTTTTCTAATTTTTTAAGTTTCTCTAAAAGTTCTTTAGTGCAATTGGTATACTCCATTATCTCTTCATCTGTTAATCTTTTTTCTAACATAGTTTTAATAATTTCTCTCTCTTTTTGTATCTTTCCACTCTTTTCTCCTTCAATTATTCCTTCTTCTTTTCCTTCTTCTTTTCCTTCACGAAACCTTTCATCTCCATATGCTAGTTCTTTATCATAAGATCTTAACAAGTCACCTTTTAATACTACTTCTTCTGCTTCCTTGATATAATCTTCCATAATTCTTATTCCCTTCCCAACTCTTTTAGCATAAGCTACATCTGTTTCTATTAATACCATCAAGTATCTTTCAAGCTCACTTAGCTCTTCTATACCTTCATCATAACATTTTTCTCTTAGGTTTGGAAGATATATATTAATAAATATTATTTTGTTACTTAGAACTACTCCACCATCATTTTGAATCGTATAAATATCGATTATTTTATCATTTTCAAGAAAGCTAAAATTATTAAAATTAATTTGGATTACTTGATGATATTTTGATTCTTTTCCTCTTGCTATTCCACTTGAGTAAAGTCTACTTGCATATTCAATGTTTCTTTCCATTGTATCAATATCACTATTATTGTTCATCTCAATATTAATTCTGGTACCATGAATCTTTGCTGCATAATCACTTCTTAATCCTTTTTCATTTTCTTTATCCTTATCAAGTTCATTCTTACTTAATTCAAGATTATTTTGTAACTCTTCATAAGAAATATCTAATAAGCAAGATAATAAATAACAAGAATACATAAGTCTTTATTTTCTCGATTTTCTAATTTTCTTTTTAGAATTTTAGAAATTTTAATACTATATATAACATAATCTCTAAAATACTTAGTTTTAAATTTTTTTAGTGTTGATAGCCCTTACACTATGATCATCTACAAACAAAAACACTTCTATAATTAATTATTAATTTCCACAATATTTGATGAATAAATATTTCCTTTATTATCTTTAACTCTAAAAATACAATAATAATCATGTGAGATATCTAAATCTTTAAATTCAATTTTGTATTCAGCTTTAGTTAATAATTCCATATTTAATACTTCTTGTGAATCCACCCAATTAGATGTATAATTTCCATTTTTATCAAGTATTTTATATTTATAACTCAAAAAGCTAATAACATCCCAATCATTTAAATCAATATCTATTTTTGAATATGTTTGATTTTCATTAATATCCATTGGATATATTGATGCTATATACCCTTCATTATGATCTTCATCAACTACAAATTCTACATATGCTCCAATAATATCAAACTCTAAAGTGTCAATATTCATCTTAGATAAAGTAATAGGAATATTGTATTTTACATAATCTTTCCCATTAAGTGCTTCTATAGCAGTAAGATACATTGACCCACCATCTTTAGAAGTAACAACAATTGATTTATTAGCTACTGTAGTACTTAAAACATTTCCTTCTAATACAACATCATTTCCCTTAAATATTGGAGTAAAGAACCCATCACTATTTTTTTCAAATATTATATAATCAGCACTACTATAATTATTTGCTACATCACTAGGCAAAGTTAAAGATATTTTACCATCTTCCAATGCACTTATTTTACTTTTTGTAATATCCCAATTAGATTCTTTCTTACCTGTTAATCTAGAAGAAAAACTGCTTATAAAATCATAATATGAATAAGCAAAATTCAAATCTTTATATATTTTAAGATTAGACACTATATCAATTTTATTTTCATATGGAAAATAAATAGATACTCCATTAGTATTATTCATATCTGTTTTTTGATAGATTATAAGATCTTCTAAAGACGCATATACCTTATCTTTTTCATCATTATATTCTTCTGGTAAATTATCTATCAAATCACGTAAATCAACTAAGTCATAATCGTAATACTCATCTGTTATTCTACCAAAGCTTTTTGATGAACTTCTACTTCTAGAAATTTTAGAAAACTCAATTACTAAATTATTATCAATACTTTCAAATAACTTATTTAAACTATTTTCTACATTCTCAACTTTATTAAGCTTTAAAAGAGAAAGTGTTGTTCCCTTTACATATTTTTTTGCTTCATAATAATTACTATAACTATCTATTATTGCTTTTCCAACATCTTCAGTTGTACTATCTCTATCAATATTACCTAAGAAACTATAGTCCCATCCAGAACCTGGTTCGAATTCTTGGCTTGCAATCATATAATCTGAATAATGAGATAACACAGAAGCAATTTCTATACTAGACATCAAACAAGCATCAAATCCAATAAATTCAAGTTTATTTGTACCATTAAATGGGCTTTCTTCAAGAGCTTTCTTAAGTTCTAAAATAGACATAGAATCATACTTATTATATTCATCATATCCATATCCATATATAGGACCAGCCCCATGATCCCAAAGAATTAAATCATAATAATCTGTTTTATAATTTTTATACCCATATTCAAGTAGATAAGCTAAATTAGTATAATCTACCATATCACTAGATAATTCAAATTCTTCAAGTTTTACTAGTCCATTTTCATTTAATTCAAATAAAACTTGCTTATCATTTGGTATTTCATCTGTATGCCATTTTTTAGCTCCACCTGTATACACTAAAATATTAAAATCATCATAAGAAATATTGGATTCCATTATTTCATTTAAATCTTTTGATCCAGCTAAATACTTGCTTTCAAGATCAGAACCAATCATATAAATCATTATAGTTCTAGTGCCTTTATCTGAATCAAGAATCTTATTTTTATTTATATAGAAAAATATAACTCCTACAAATAACACTACAAATAATATAGAAACTATTGGTATCCATCTTTTTTTCTTTTTAGGATGATAATTACTTTCATACTTTATATTATCATTAGTAATTTTTATATTTTTTACTTCATACTTTCCTATTACTTTAGAAAATAATTCTGCTTTTTTTATTTCTTCACTATTATAAGGTTGAGATTTATTTATTTTTTGACCACAATTTTCACAGTACTTATCACTATCTTTTAAAGGAGTACCACAATTATTGCAAACCATATTATCACCACCTTATATTATCAATTTAATAATAACACATTAAAAAAGTAAAAAAAAGATAAACCCATATTATTTAACATGAATTTATCATTTTTTTACTACTATTAATTTCCTTTTAATACACAAGTTAATTCATTTGTTCTTTGATAATCAACTCTAATATCTAATTTGTCTGTTGTTAAAGGAACAGGTACTAGATAATATGTATATTTTAATTCACAAGTATTACACTTTCCATTATAAGACATATAAAGAGTCAAATTTTGATTATCTAGAGTGAATCTCTTAACTTCTAGATTTTTTTTCTGACATGTATCATAATTTACTACTATAACTGCATAACTATGTTCTTCAAAATTTGGTTTACATCTTCCATTATAATTGAATAATTTATCAAATGCCTCTTGCGTTCTTATTATATCTCCTGTATTAGCAACTGTTTCTTCTTCACTTTCAAATGGTCCAACAGCTATAACACCATTAGGATCACATCCTTTAGAACAAGACTTAACGCCAAGTACAATTAGAAGAATGATTAATATAACCATAACACCAGCAATAACTATTGTACTTGTTCTATTATTAGAACCATTTGCTTTCTTCTTTTCATCTATATTTTTATTTTCATTTAATTTTTGAATATTTTTTTCTTCATTCAATTTTTCTTTTACAATAGTTCTTTCTTTTTTTGCAGGATGAAAAGGTCTATTTACTACTGTTTTTTTCTTAACAACTTTACCGGATGCTTCACCCTTTTTTTCTTTTCTATTTCTTCTATTTCTATTTTCTTCATGTTTTCTTATATTTTTTGTATTACGTTTTTTCTCGTCTTCAACTTTAGCCATATCCTAATCACCTACTTTAATACCATTATAAACTATTTTTCTAACAAAAAAAAGTAAATTTTTGTCAAATTTACCTTCTTTTTAAAATAAAATAAGATATTAATTTAAAAATTATCAAAATTACTAGGTTTACAAGGACAATAGTAGCTCCTGTTGGAGTCCCATTTAAAAAGGAAATAAATAGTCCAAATGTAAAAGAAATAATAGATATTACTACACTTGATATTACTACACTTTTAAAGTTTTTAAACACCTGCATTGATGATAATGTTGGAAAAATAATCAAACTAGATATTAATAAAGATCCCATAAGTCTCATTCCAAGTACAACAACAACAGAACATAAACTTGCAAATATAGCATTGTAAAGTGATGTATTTATTCCAATCGATTTAGCAAACTTTTCATCAAATGTAATTGCAAATATTTTGTTATAGCAAAATACATATAAAAGTATTACTACAATGGATAAAATAACGCTTATTATTACATCAGTACTATTAATAGCAAGAACACTTCCAAATAAATAATTATTTATATCGACATTAACTCCTGATAATGAAATTGCAAATGTTCCTATTGCAAGTGATGATGAAGAAATAAGTGCAATAACAGAATCAGCGTGTATTCTACTATTATCATTTAATCTAAGTATCAAAAAAGATACCACTATAACTATTGGTAAAGCAAACTCTATTGGAGAAAGTCCCATTATCGTAGCAAAAGAAAAAGCACCAAAACCAACATGAGAAAGCCCATCGCCTATCATTGAATCTTTTCTAAGTACTAACGATACACCAATTAAAGAAGCACATAAAGATATTAATAACCCAACTATAAACGCTCTTACCATAAAAGAATAAGAAAACATTTCAACTATATCATTTATCATCATGTATTCTCCTTACAAATTCATTAACACTTCCATAAAAAATATCATCTTCTCTTAATGAAAGTATTTTATTTCCAATTAAATTATTGTGATCTAAATCATGTGTAATCATAAGAATTGTAATTTTTTTATTCTTATTTAAATCAATCATTGTTTGATACAAATCCTCTTTAGACTTACTATCTAAATTATTTGATGGTTCATCAAGAATAAGTAATTTAGTAGTTGCACACAAACTTCTTGCTAAAAGTACCTTTTGTCTTTGTCCACCAGATAAATCACAAAAACTCTTATTTTTTAATCTTTCTATTCCTAAGAGTTTTAAGTTAGCTAGTGCTTGTTCTTTTTCCTTTTTAGAGTAAAAAGCTCTTACTCCAAGCTTGTTTAAAGTACCAGATAATACTATCTCCATAACTGATGCAGGGAAATTAGAATCAACCTTAGTCTCCTGTGGCATATACCCTATAAAGTTCTGCTTTAATCCATTAAATACAACTTTACCTTTAATAGGTTTAATAAGTCCTAAAATACCTTTTACCAAAGTAGATTTACCACTTCCATTAGGACCTACTATACATACAAAATCATTTTCTTCAATATTTATATTAAGATGTTTTAACACAACGTGTTTATCATATCCTAAAGATAAATTTTTTATTTCTATTAAACTCATGATTAACCTCTAATTAAGTGCTACTTTCAAAACTTCAATATTTTTCTTCATAATATCTACATATGTAATTCCTTTATCAAAATCACTTTGTGAAATATTGTGAATAGAACTAAATTCCATAACTTTGGCTCCTGTTTCTTTTGAAATAGAGTTTGCTATATCCCCTTTTGTTAATTCAACGTGAAGAACAACTGGAATACTATCTTCTTTTACTTTATTAATTAGAAATGCTAAAGTTTTAGCACTAGCTTCTGTTTGCTCGGAGCACCCTGGAAATGCAGCATAATATTTTAATCCATATTCCTTAGTAAAATAAATTAAAGGAAATCTATCTCCAAAGACCAATTCATTTCTTTTAGCGTTTTCTACAATACTTCTTATTTCAGTATCGATAAGAGCAAGAAGATTAACATAGGAATCTGTATTTTTTTGATATAACTCTTGATTATCAATATCAAGTCTAATAATAGCAAGACTTAGCTTCTTCACTATTTGAATAGCATTAACAGGACTTGTCCAGACATGCTCGTCATACTCATCTGTTTCACTGTTATCCCAATCTCCCTCTAAAGAAAGATCAACTAAATCCATAAGTTTAATTATTTTAGTCTTACTAGTATCAATATCATTTAAGATATTCGAAATCCAAGAATCACTTTCTCCACCAACATAAATAAACACATCACTATTTTTTATATCGATAATATCTTGAGGAGTAGGTTCATAATGATGCATTTCAGCACCAGGTTTTAAAAGAAGCTTAACTTCTACGTTATCCACGTCTTTTGTAATAGCACGAGCAAAATCATATCCTGGAAAGTTAGTTGAAATAATTGTAAACTTACTATTATTTGAAACACTATTTTTACATCCTGATAACAAAATAACAACAAATAAAATAACAAATACTTTTAAACATTTTTTCACATCTTTTCACCTCTATTTTTACACGAAGAACAAATGCCATTTACTACAATATGATTACTACTTAAAGAAAAATCATGTTTCTTAGCTATATGCTCTTTTAAAACATTAATACAATCACAATCGATATGAATCATTTCTTTACAAGACTCACATTTTAAATAAAAGTGATTTTCTTTATTACACTCTTCTAATAACTGATAATACATCACATTATCATTTCCAATAGATTTAGAAATATTACCATCTAAAACCATCTTATTTATAAACCTATATATAGTAGTAAGTCCCACAGTACAATCTTTATCATTTAATATATCTTGCACAGTAAATTTATGCTTTTTCTTTTTAATAATAGAAAGTATCTCATTCTTTTGTTTAGTATTATAACTATTTCTTTTCATAATAACCTCAAATTGAAAATCATTTTCATATTAGATTATACATATATTTTACGCAAAATCAAGAAAAAGATAACTAAATAACTAGTTATCTTATACTAAAATATAGAATACAACATATCTAATAAATATTTAAAATATCCCACTTTATAAATATCTTCTGTTATTATTAAATCTTCACTTTTTACTATTTTATTATCATTTACTAAATTTATTTTACCAACTACTGAATTACTTTTTATAGGTAAGCTGTTATCATTCATATTTATCTTGAAATCATATAGAAGACTTTTATCAGTTTTTTTACTTAAAATAGTCAAATCATTTTTTAGTACAACTGGAACTTTCTTATTTGCTTTATCTAAATCTAAGTAAGTAACTACTTCTCCTTTTTTCTTTAGTGTATCGACTTTATAGTTTTGAAATCCAAAATCCAAAAGTTCCATTGTCTCGCTATTTCTTACTTTTCCTTCTTTTTCACCAAGAACTATAGCAAGAAGTCTCATACCATCCCTTTTAGTAGTAACAGCCATTGAGTATCCAGCGTTATCAGTAAACCCAGTTTTAAGTCCATCAGTTCCTTCATAAAAACGTACTAATTTATTTGTATTAACTAACCAATACTTATTAGGAGTATTTTCTCTTATATAATCTTCATAAGAAGATGTAAATTCAAATATTTGTTCATGTTTCATTAACTCTCTTGCTATAACAGATAAATCATAAGCACTAGAAACATGACCATCCTCGTCAAGTCCTGTTACGTTTTTATAAACTGTGTTTTTAAGTCCCAATTCTTTAGCTTTCTTATTCATAAGTTCAACAAACTTTTCTTCAGAACCAGCAACGTATTCAGCTAGGGCAACTGTTGCATCATTAGCACTTACTATACTCATTCCCTTAAATAAGTCACGAACACTCATTTTTTCCCCAGTAGCAAGCCAAATTTGCGTTCCGCCCATACCTGATGCATTCTTACTGGCAGTAACAACATCAGTCCACTTAATACTTCCATCTTCTATTTTTTCAAGTACTAATATCTGAACCATCATTTTAGTTAAAGATGCAACAGCTACTCTTTCATCTTTGTTTTTTTCATATAATATTTCCCCGGTTGATACTTCAATTAAAATACCATTTCTAGCATTCATAATTAAACTACCATCTGTATAAGCAAAAGTCTTTGGAATAAAAACCAAACTCAATAATAAAGCAATAAATAACTTCTTCATATTACCTCCACTTTAAATCTATTATTACAAATAAAAAAAAGAACATAAAAAGTATATTTTGTGTCTTACATTGAAGAAAATTAATTTACTTAATATAAAAATAATAGTTTACACAAAAAAACAGCATTCATAAATAAAATATTGTGTAATATCTATATAC
>OJLA01001406.1_pt1 | contig 16486 bp, 8 predicted proteins | sample 1596611 | NCBI WGS metagenome assembly OJLA01 (sample SAMEA4350168, study PRJEB24818) | metagenome | biome: human; feature: gut; material: faeces | place: Denmark | collected 2013-09
TCCGACAATGGCATTAAGCGGAGTACGTATTTCATGACTCATGTTGGCGAGGAACGCTGATTTCAACCGGTCAGACTCGCTTGCCTGTTCCTTGGCAAGAATCAGCGCGTTTTCCTGTTTCTTGCGCTCGGTGATGAGAAGTAGTGAGCCTACAAGCGATACGGGGCGTCCGTTCTCATCCGTGTCATCGACAGCGGCGTTCACTTCCATCCAGTCGATTATCTCGTTGCCGTTGTCATTTGTTACAATGCGAAACTCTTCTTTGACATAGTTTGCCTTTCCTTCGACAAGCTCCTGATAGGACTGGCGCACACGCGGCAGATCTTCGCGATGTATGCGCTGGAAATACTCGCTTGAGTCGATTATGTTCATTCCGCGTCTTGACCCGCGTAGGGTGGGGAACTTGAGGTGTTTCAGTATGCGTTGTGTCTCGCAATAGATGCGCTGTGTCTTGATGTCCCATCGCCATGGAATGATGTGTGCCACGCTTAGCGTCATTTCAAGCTGTTTGCGTGAGTTGCGGAGCGTGTTTTCCGCTTTGTTGCGCTTGGTGGTGTCTGTGCCGAATATATCGACTGTGTTGTTATCCTTGTTGGGTACAATCAGAAATTCGTAGTAGGAGTCGGTCGATTTGAAATAGTGGGTGAAAGTGACCGAGTGACCCTCCTTGAAGGCGGTGTCCACGAGATGCTTCAGATGCTCCATGTTGAAAAACGAGTCGGCATCATCGGCTCCGTTCTGGCTGTACAGCGACTCAAATGAAGTATTGCTCGACTTGTAATTGATTTTTGTCACATGACCTTCAGCATCGGTCACAAGACCTGCCGAGGCGTATGCGATAGGCATGTTGCGCACCAGTGCGTCATGTGCACTTGTCGCCTTTATCTTTATGCGCAGTGCTTTTGAGCGCAGGGCGATTATGACAGCAATCGCAGCCACAAGCAGGATTATGGAGATGATGTACCACTTGTAGCTGTCCCAAAGTGTTTTGGGCTTGTTGACAAATACCGTGTCGGCGGGGCAGTCGCTTACAGAGTATCCGTCGCGCAGAAGCTGCTCATAGTTGATGACGTAATTGAAATCCTGCGGATATTCGGGATAATAGAACGGCAGGTCATGCATCTTGGTGCCTTCGTTTATCTTATGCACGTAGCTGACGAGGGTGTCGACTATCTTTTTGTGGTCAGGGAAATAACCGCCCAGAATACCGTTGGCGATATATGCCTCGCGTAGGGCATAGACCGGTTGCGCCGCCTGTGGGATAGCGCGGTATTCGCCTGACACAAGCTGCGGATAGCCGTTGACATCTTCTTCCGAATAAAACCATGAGGAGAAAAGAAAACCGAACTTTTCGTCATGATTCATGATATAGTCGAGAAGACGACCGCTGTTGTCGTTTCCTGCTACAAGCCATTCGTAGGATATTGCCGGATAGGTCGAGGCAAGATAATTACTGATGTTTTTGCTGAGATGACGGTTGGCTGAAAGAGCATCGGCGGCAAATACAAGTTTGGTCAGCTGCGGATTCATCTTTACGATGAGGTCGATAGTCTCCTTATACATGAAAGGTGACTCGATAAATGTGAGGTCATATTTGTTTCGCAACTGTGCGAGCGGGGTCAGCATGTCGTCGGTGTCATCTCCCTGCACTCCGGTAAGATAATAATTCATGGTGCCTACCTTGTCAAGGTTTCCGAGGAGTATTGCCGGGAGATCGCCCCAGTTTGACTTGATGGTGTCGATAAGTCCGAAAGAAGCCTCTCCAATCATGATGATGCCGTCGGGCTTGTTATTGTTGTAGCGTTTCAGGACACCTTCGACCATGTTGTTGTAGAGCGAGTCGTTGGTCACATAACTCATGTTGAGATGCTCTACCTCGATGATGAATTCATGATTTTTTGCCGCCTCCATTATCAGCGGGGTGATAAACGACTGGCTCCAGGGCGCTCCCTCGTTGTAGGCGTTGATTACAAGTATGTTTTGTACCGGCTTTGTGCGGTCAATGCCGTCGGCATGTGCCGAGAGTATCGATAACGCCACAAATGCGGTTATTGCTATTAATGTCCTTAATTTGCTAATGAAATTTTTCATGAATAATTGGTCAATAGTAAACGATAGATTTTTTAACCGTTTGGTTGTATCTGTGCAAAGTTAATCATTTCCATGACTAATCAACTATGTTTCCGTAAAAATAACAATATGTTTTACGACATAAAAATGTGCCTTAGGCATTGCCTGCAGGGTATGGGCGGAGCGGATGGGGAGATACAGATGGACAAAAGATGCAAGGTGAGCTTCCCGGAGAAAGGTTGATGATTCCCTGTCGGGAAACGATATGATGGAGAGCCCGCAGTCCGGGGGTATCGCTACGCTCAACACCCCGGCTAAATTTGGATTTTTCCCTTCGGGAAAAGGGGTCACATTAGATTGTATCGCGTAGCGGCAGGGGCTGCTGGAAGGCAGCCCGCGATGCATGGGTGGGATGCTCGCCCGCGATACAGATACAAAAAGGTCGTGCCAAATGTTGACACGACCTTCTCTTATGATGGATTATATTAAAATTATTTCCAAGCAAATACCTGAACCTTGCTCTTACCATAGGCTACATAGATGTAACCGTTGGGATGGAGTGAGATGTAGTTTGCAGAGTTTCCTCCGTTATGACGGGTGCGAGTCACGAATGAGAGGTCGTTCTTCTTAAGAACAATCAGACCGGCAGCGCCATGCGCGATATATACATAGTCCTTGTCGACTGCGAGACCGTTGGCGCAAGCTGCTGCTGCTTCCTTGGTTGACATTTCCCAGCCTTTAAGCTCTTCCTTGCTCTTGTCGGTGAGACGGAAAGAAGCTACTTCCGTAAGCGTGTTGCCTGCAAGTGCGAGATGCTTTACACCGCCTTGTCCGAGGCATACCCAGATATCATTGCCTTCGATTGCGATTACATCCTTGCCGTCAACCGGTGAAAGGAGTACATCCTCAACTACATAAGAAGCGATTTCGTTCTCGTAGTTAATGTCAGTGGCATTGAATACCTTAACGGAGGCATTTGCAGTATTGGCTGCCTTGTCGCGGTTGATAAGACTCAGCATGACTACTTTTGCGCCATCGGTTGCGATGTGCTTGCCTGTGCGTGAGCCGTCACGTTCCCAAGGATTAACAGGAGCTTCAGCCAGACTCGGGTCGAATTTCCATGACGGGAGTTTAGCCACTGATTTGAGTTTCCATGTAGCTTCCGTGAAGTCAGCTACGTTGAATGTCTCGAAACCGGCTACAGAAGCGGTCTGGTAGTATTCGCCGTTACGGATGATGCAGTTGCCTGATCCGCCGTTGCTATACACTGTGTCGCCGGCAGCCGTTACATACTGTTCCTTATACAGAGTGATAAGGTTGAGTTTTGCAGTATTGCCGGTGGGGAATGTTCCGCCATCGCAGTTAATCCAGCCGAGGATGCCGCCCTTGTCAGGATGGTCACCGGCTACAAATATCTTACCGTTGTCAAAGATCACATGGTTGAAATCGATTGCTCCGTAAGTGCTGTTGGTAGGTGCGGTTTCAAGATAAGAGTTGAGGGTTACAGTGCCGTTGTCTACAGTGAGGTGTTCGATACAGCCGTGGAAGCCTGTACCCTGAGTGTGCCATGAAACGTAAGCATCGTTTCCGACAGTGAAAATTGAAGTAGCAGAAATCGGGTGGCTATGTTCTGCTGGTTCGATGCTACCGATGTTTTCAAGTTCGGGGTCGGGCGTGGGGTCGGGAGTCGGATCATCTTTCGGACCTTCAATCACCTTGGGGGCGCAATCGTCGTCACTGTTTTCAACAGTATAATCGCTTTCCTCGTTTACCTTTACGCTCTCGTTCCATTCAAGAACGACTTCGGTTTCGTCGGCTGCCTTTTCTAGTGTGCCGCTTTGAGTGTTGTATTTTACAGCAACATTGTAGAAAGTGCCCTTGAGATCTTTGTTGTTGACATCAAGCACGTTGGTCTCAACCATAGCGTAGTCGCCTTCTTCTGCTCTTACAAACACATTGCCTACGTCTTTCAAGCTAAGCTTGTTTGTGGCGTGGAGATAACCGCCGTCGCGGAGAAGCACGGTAAGAGGTTCGTTGCCGGCGAGTTCAACCACCGGAGCCGATACATAACCTGCTGAAATTATTGAGTTGTTACCGGTAAGGTAGATGGTGTCTTCTGCGGTAACAGCACAGCCAGCGTAAACTTTTCCTCCAACTAGAGTTATGTTTTTACCGTGGAGTTTGCCTGTGGTGTAACATTCTCCCATGAGTTCGAAGTCAATGTCTCCGTGTACGAGGTCAGCCTCAGAAACAAGAGTTCCTTCGATGTGGATATTCTTGTCTCCGCTTTGGTTTGCGCGCAAGATGTCACCGCCTCTGTGAACATAAACGACAGTGTTTGACTGGAGAATCGATCTGTCGGTAAGCTTACCGCCATTCAGGATGTGAATCTCCATTTCTGTATTGGAACCTGTGCCACCTATAGTCACATTGCCGTCAATATAGAATTTAGGTGATTCAATGTTCACCTCTTTGTATAAGCCTGGAATCCATGCATTATTGTTGTTTACATCATTGTAACCATCAGAAGTGTAAATGATTTTTAGCGGGGCTGAAAAACTGTTATAGTCGCCTGCTGGTACATATATTTGGGGGCTTACAGTTGTAGGGATGTCGCTTTCTGTTGAACCCTGCGGCAGTTTGATGTATAATGCATAGGAATTGCCTTTATATGTATCATCAAGAGATATCATTGCTGCAAGTTCGTCAGCAGTCGGAATTTCAGGCATTCCGGGGAACTCAGGTACGTCATTAGCCGCACGACTTCCAAAAAGCTTGGAGTTGTAATATGTTTTTGCCAATGCAGGGTTGGAGAGCACCGAGAGGTCAATACCTTCTACGGTTTCGGTTACATCGTTGCCGCCGGGACCGTCGATGCCGGGGGCGTCATCTTTACAACCGGTCATGGTTACAAGTGCGAGGGCTACTACACCGCACCTGAACGCGTTTTTACGGGTGAGTACCGGTAAAATCAGGTTAGTCTTTTTCATCCTTGAAAATAAAAGTTAGAATGTTAGATTGGTATGATTGTTAATTGTTTTTTTGCTATATCACTTTTCAATGTGTGTAACAATATTTTGCAAATTTACAAATAAAATCGCAATCTGCAAATATTTGATTGTTAATTAATGGATTGAGTCGTCGTTTTAACACTCCGGCGCAAGGACTTATTGTATATTTTCAAAGCCGTTCATCAACGAGCTTTCGGTTAAGGTTTCCTTTTAAATCGTAGATTGCACCCCCCTTCCGGAGATATTTTTTCAGGTCCATATCGTTAAATACCGAGTGACATACACACTGTATAATCAGGTCGTAATTTTTTTCAGAAATTTCATCTTCAGAGGTGGAAATATCAATGTCATACGTATTTTTTACATTGGCTTTATCGACATTGGGGTCGAATATGTCCACTTCTGCGCCTTCCTCTTTAAGATCATTGTATATATCAAACACTTTAGTGTTGCGTATATCCCGGCAGTTTTCCTTGAACGTAAATCCGAGCAGGAGCACGTTGGCTCCGCGGATTGTCTTCCCTTTGCCGGCAAGTAGCGACGCGGCACGTTGCACGACATAGCGCGACATGCCGTCGTTGATGCTTCGTGCCTCAGTCATCAGGGGTGTCCTCACGCCATGAACCTGAGCCTTGTGTATGAGATAATACGGGTCGACACCGATACAGTGACCGCCCACAAGTCCCGGATGGAGTTTTTGAAAATTCCATTTAGTAGAAGCCGCCTCAATAACGTCGTTGGTGTCGATGCCGAGGGCATTGAACACTTTCGCCGCCTCATTGATGAGGGCTATCTCGACATCGCGCTGTGTATTTTCGAGTATTTTTGCCGCTTCGGCAACTTTTATGCTCGGAGCGCGATGAGTGTGGGCATCAAGGACAGAGCCGTAAAGACGCTCCACAAAGTCGGCGGTTGCCGGTGTCGAGCCTGACACAATCTTGCAGATTTTATGTACCGGGCGTGTATATTCGCCCGGGTTCACGCGCTCGGGTGAGTATCCCACGAAGAAATCGCGGTTGAATGTCAGCCCCGACGTGCGTTCAAGCACGGGGACACACTCTTCCTCGGTAGCTCCCGGATAGACGGTCGATTCATATATCACCGTGTCGCCGGGATTCAGCACCTTGCCGATTTTCTCGCTCGCGTCGAGGAGCGGCTGCAGGTCGGGACGGTTATAGCAGTCGACCGGGGTGGGCACTGTCACGATATAGACATTACAGTCGCTTATGTCGTCGAGGGAGGAGGTGCATTTCATGCCGTTGCCGAGAGCGGCGGCGAGTACACCGGGCGTGAGGTCGCCGTTGGAGTCGATTCCGCGGTTCAGGTCGTCGACACGTGCAGGATTGATATCAAGTCCTGTCACACGGTATTTCCCTGAAAACATGCAGGCAAGAGGCAATCCTACGTACCCAAGTCCGAGGATAGCGATTTTTGGTGTCAGAACTTCTTCATTCATGGCTATTGTCTCCTGAAATTTTGTGGGGGGGGTAACATATTGAATTTTAGTTGCTTATAAGCCTTCGGCCCGCGCGACGGCAGATGTCTTCTTCGGATTCCAGGAATCTTTGTAAGAGGAGTAGAAGAAAAGTTCCGACGTGTGGGCTATGAGGCGCGTGATACGTAAGAAATATCCGGTATAGAAGGTGGTTATGAACACGTATGGAAATAGTTTCGCCTCTTCCCTGGGGCGCTCGGTCACAATGAGTATCACTCCGAACGCCACGATGGCGAAAGCCATTCTTATGAGATAGCCTATCACGATGATTTCCCACAGGCGGTCGACATTCATGAAAAACAGCATGATGATGTAGAAAAACCACACGTAGTTGAAAGCGAAATCGTAGACGATGTTTTCAAGATTGGAAAACATGTTGAGAAACGAGAAATTGCGGTCGCTCCACAGAATGTCGCTGTGTTTGCGTATACGGAAGCGCACAAGCGACTTCGACCAGCGTTTACGCTGCTTGAAGAGCTTCGCCCACGACGTAGGCACATTGGTCATGCACACGGCATTGTTGGCAAACCACACCTTGTAGCCAGCCTTGCGCAGTTTCTGGGTGATGTCGCCGTCAAGACCGGGACCTATGTCCCAGCATCCGACCTCACGTATCGCCTCGGTCTCAAACGCGCCGAACGCGCCGGAGATGATATGGTATATGCCGAGCATGTTGGAGCCCATTCGTCCTACCATGATTGTCTTGAGATATTCCAGTGCCTGCAGGGTGGAGCATAGCGACTCATGGGCGTTGCGCACCTTTATGCAGCCGCCAACGCCCTTGATGTTGCGGTCGAAGTAAAACGGTATCAGTATCTTTTCTATTGCATCGCGGTCGAGCGAGCTGTCAGCGTCAAGGTGAATGATGTATTTGCCCGAGGCGTGTGACGCGGCAAAGTTTGCGGCGCATGCCTTTCCTCCGCCGAGATTGAGGCGGAAAAACTTGGTGATATAGCCCGCGCGCTGCAGGTCGTTGCAGATAATCGGTGTGGCGTCGTCAGAGCCGTCGTCGACTATGATTATCTCGAAATTCTGATAGGTCTGCTCGCGAAGTGACTCCACGAGCTTGTAGATATGCCGTCCTTCGTTTTTACCCGGGGCGAGTATCGATACAAGCGGCATCTCTGTGTAAAGCAGATTGCGCGCCACTGTGTCGCGACGGCGAAACGACTTATGGAAAAACACCTGTCTTATCGCCGTTATGATATCAAGAAGATAATATCGTGGAAACTCGATGATAAACAGAAACCAATAGGTAGAGAGCGCCACTTCCCACGAAAGATTCGTGGAAAAACACACCATGATGCCGTTAAGCAGCTCAAAGATGTCGTATAGCACTCCTTTGAAAAATGTCTCTATCATCGGTTATTATAAGATTTATAAGATGTATATATAATTTGAGATGTATATATAATTAATGTATATGTTTATTTGTTGCGTGATTCCTCGAGTCGCCTTACGAATGTCTCCGGGTCGGTGTCGGGATGGTATATGTATGTCTCCACCAGCTCAAACTGGAATCCGTCGTGAAGCTGTCGGTAGTCGTTAAGCTCGGCTTTCAACTCATACTCCATCTTGCTTTGCTGGCGCCCGATTTCGCCTTCCCGCACACGGCTCATGAAGTAATAGTTGTTACCCCATATCGCACTCTTGTAGGTGAAGAATCGCGCCATCGCCTGCACTATGGGCGGTCGTGCGTCAAGCGACGGACCTTCATCGGCATTAGGGTCGAATACATAGAAACGGGTGACAATGAGCACTTCGCCCTGATTGTTGCGTGCCGTGGAGAACTGGCGCACATAGTCCATGAAATTGCGTGTGGAGGTGTAGCCGAAGAATCCCGCCTGACTTATGGTGTGTACCACATCGTTGCCGGCAAAAGCATGGATGCCGTCGGGGGTAAGCTCGTACTCGTAAACGTCGCGTGACAACAGCTCGTCGGTCTCGAGGCTTCGCTTGCACGATGAGCAGAGCACCCTCATGTCGGGGTACATGAATGATTCCTCACATTGGTTGCACGTGTATATCGCCGAGGGCTTGTCGTAGTCTACGCCTATATGCCTGAGCAGCACATGACATTTCGGACAGCGCAATTCTCCATCCCACTGGTAGGTCGACTCAGGCGACACGTTGGCGCAGCGGAAATGATGGATTACCGACTGCTGGCGCAAGTCGGAGCTGTTGCACTTGGGGCAGGTCTCGAAAAAGAAGAGATGGCTGCTTCCGCAGTGGGGACACTCGTGTATCCTGTCGATAAACCTGCTGTGGCGTATATAGCCGAGACGCAGCATCTCGGAATGGAAAAACTCGCGTTCCTGCGCGGCTATTCGTTCCTGTCCGGTGTACCACATCGTGTAGTTGTACAGTGCCATGTAACCTATGCTCATGCCTCGTATAGGCTCGGAGCTGAATGTGAACATCCCGCGCGAGATGGCGTAACGCACCAGGCGGAACATCTCTTCGGCGTGGGTCACCACCGGCTCCGTGCCGAGAAGGAAGTTGAGGCGGCGCATTGAGCCGTATATCTCGTCGATGGTCTGTGCCAGGTCACGGTCGGTGGGCGACGATGCGTAACCGTCGACGATTATCGCCGCCTCCCCCAGCCAGCCCTGAAGCCGCTGGGTGACAAACAACGGCTTGAACCGGCACTTCTCTGACAGAAGCGGCGATGCAAGGCGTATGGCGAGGCGCGTGTAGTCGTGGAGCGGATTTATCACGTTTATAAACATGGCATCGAAATCCTCAAAATCAAGCTCCGGGGTGCGGTCTACATCGAGCACCTCGTTTATCACCAATATCTTGCGTCGGCTGAAATTGGTGATAATCTGATATTTTTCGTTTACTCGGTTTCTTGAGCTCATTTCTTTTCCGGTTTTCGTGAATCGAGTATCCATGCGTCGCGAAATTCGCGCTGTGTCCTCGAAATAGTCTTTAGTTCCGCAGCGGCTTCATCCATCGATGCGTACCTCGCCGCGTAGACATACCATTTTCCGCTGCGATACAGCTTGCCGCTCCCTGATAACGCCATGTCCTGTAATTCGGCAATCTTTGTATCGGCATTTTTTTCCGATTGGAATACATTGGTTATGATGTAGAACACCTTTTCCGACTCGGCAGCTGCCGCCCTGCGTTCATTTTCCACTTTCAGCAGACTGTCCTCGCTCTGCCTCAGGGCTGCGAGCGAGTCGGCACGGTGCTGTTTGCGCGCCTGTTTCAGCGAGTCGGCGCGCGCTTCCTCCATGCGGCGTTCAATCACGCTGTAATGACGTCGGCGGTTCAGGTAGTCGACAAGCGACGAGTCGTTGACCCCGGCGCCTGTGGTCACCCACAGATAATTGCTCGGGGAGTCGCTCTTCCATGTATCCAGATTCTTGATCCTGATTGTGACCGGAAGCCCCGACGCTACGCTCCAGAAAGGTATTCTCTGGTCGTAGTCGATGTCGAGCTTGGCAATCAGCGCGGTATTTTTCTTGGTGAAATAGCTGCGCAGATTTTCGGGAATCTCCTCGGTGCGCATTCCTATCACCGAGACATGGGCGTCAAACGACAGGTTTTCATTCACTACAATCTCGGCAAGTGAGTTATAGGTGATGTTGTGGATTTTATCCGGCGGAATGTAGGCGACCACATGCAGGTTGTTGTCGGTGAGATTGAGGTGCTGCGCCGTCATGAGAAGTTCCTTTTCAAAGAACACCATGCGGTCGGGAGCTACGATATTGACGATAATCGCCGAGTCGGTCGCAAGACGGAAGCGTTGTGCCGCCTGGAGTGAACGCGCGCGGAAATTGTCGTATATCTGCGCTCCGTCACCTCCGGTGCCGTGGATACCGCGCGCCGCAGGGTCGGTTGACCGGCGCATGCCGCCAAGCATACCCGCCTCTGCCTGCATAGCCTTTAACATGGCGAGTGCCTCGCTTAGCATACGTTCAAGGTCCATGCGGTGAGAGTTGTCGCTGAGACCGAATTGAATATTGTGGTTTTCAAGCGATATCTGTTTGCGCAGTTCGGCGATTCTCACTTTCTGCACCGCTATTTCCTGCAGGAGGCTGTTGTAGCGGATGGTAAGGTCGCGGTTGCGCGCCACGATTATAGGCTCGGTGTTGATGTTTGCCTGTTCGGTCATCACGTCCATCATGAAATAGGAGTAGAGGGTGTCGCCGGGAAGCACGATGTCGCCTGTCTCGACATAGAGGCTGTCGAGGAAGATGTCAAACGGTGTCCTTATCTGGTTGGCATCGACATGGATATAACCGTCGAAATCGGAATAGACGACTTTTCTGCCGACATAAAGCCCGAGAATAATCAATATCACGCCAAGCACGGTAGCTGCTACTATCTGCTGGCGGTTGACCTTGCGTTTGCGTTGCCGCAGGATCTCTTCTATGTTTTCCTTCTCGTCGTGAGAGCGGTAGGTGAAATTCTTCATGTCTGCGGTAACTGTTACATGTTGGTGTCTATAGTGACTGAGTCAAGCGGTATCTCGCGGCAGAAACGGAGTACCGACTCATCGGTCAGGAATTTCTGCAAATCGGCTATACAGCAGTCCTTGCGGTACTGGAAGTCGATGAATTTCTCGCAACATGAAAGGTAGCTGTTGTACTCCTTCATGCGGGCGAGGCGGTTGTATTCGCCCACGCGGTTGTCGTAGGCGTTGCCGCGCAAGGTGAGATACTTTTTCAGTTCTTCCATGCGTCGGTATTCGCCGAGCGAGGCGTTGTTGTAGCGTTCGATGTCGAGGAGTATGGCGTTGACCGCCTCCATTATGCGGGCGGCTATATGCGACTCTTCGGCGGAGAGTATGTTGCGCTGCGCCCTGAGGGCGTCTTTCTTTTTCCAGAACTCAAACGAGAGCGGGATGGTAAACACCAGCCCCGCATCGACATTTGACGAGTTGGGGGCGTGAGGCCGGGTATAGTAGGAATAGCGTACAAACGGCGCGGCGTTGACCTCGGTCCAGTAGCTTGTGTTTTTTTCCTGCTGCTCGAGCAGCTCCATCTGCAGCTGCAGTGTGGAAAGGTCCGCCTGGGTCTTGCGCACATGCTGCAGATAGGCTGCGGTGTCGATTTCGACAAAGTAGCCGGCGGGGCGCGAGAGGTCGAGCGCGGGGAGATGTCTGCCGGGCAGCGATGCAAACATCCTTTCAGCCTCGGCTTTTTCATTTAATATCTGGAGCAGGTCGTCACTGGGGATGTTTTCGTTTTCCAGAAGATACATGTAGGCTGAGCTGAGCATGTTGAGGTTGCGGATGCGTTGCAGCAATACCCCTCCCATGAGCGAGTCGCTGTATTGGCGGAACGCTTCTTTCTGGCGCTCCACGAGCATTCCGAGGTCCTCCTTGTCGTAGGCGAGCTTGTCGATGCGTCCGCGCAGTTTCTGCTCATTGATTCTTCCCTGTCGCTTGAAAAGCGCGCTCTGGAAGGGATACCACCTTAGCTCCGCCTGGATTTTGCCCTTGTAGACTGAAACAGGGTCTTCCTCGTCCATGCCAAGGTCGCCGTCAAGGCGGTAGTAGGTCTGCCCGGTGAAGCGTAATCCGGTAAGGCTCTTGATTTCCCCGATTTCGGCTTCGGTGCGGCGGTCGATGGCGCGGTTGAGGTCGTCGCGTGTGGGGGACACGCCCGTTGTGGCTGTTGAGCCGGTGACGCTAAGCGATGCCGGGCGGCTGCCGTCGCGGCTCCCGAAGATGAGGGAGTCGAGATGCTCGAAGCGCTTGTCGAAATTGGCAAGAATCTCCATGCCGCGTTGATTCTGCGCCGACAGTCCGAATGAGAGCCGGGGGAGCAGCAAGATGACAACGAGACCCATTACCTGAAAAAGGGTTATGATATAGTTAGGTCGGTTCATTACAGTCAGGTTCATAAATGATGCCGTTTCGCAGACCGATGTCACGATTGATGGCAGGCACTTATAAATATTAAGGTTAGTTGATGCAGGACGTTTCTTTAATTACTATCTACAAAGATAAAGAGAAAAATTTATTTTATCAATAGTGTTCGGCGCAACCGCGCATATTTTTGAGATTATTTATTTGATTTGATGGGCGTTTATTGATTTTTATGGATTTAAAGCGATATTGAATGGGTATAAATATGTAAATTTGCACCAAATTCATCAAGAGTAACCTTACTACATGAGCGATTCTAATAACAACGATAAGCCAAGACGCAGCCGCAATGGTATCATAGCCGCTATGTGGGCGGTGTTTGTATTTATTGTCGGTGCGGTATTTTTCTTTTTCTTTCTTATATATAACGGGGTGATAGGCTACATGCCACCTATCGAGGAGCTTAAGAATCCGAAAGACCGTTTTGCCTCGGTGGTGTATTCCGCCGACGGGGAGGAGCTCGGCAGGTATTTCGCCAACACGGGCAACAGGGTGTATGTAGAGTTTGACGATATCTCTCAGAATGTCATCGACGCACTTATCGCCACGGAGGATTCGCGTTTTGAGGAACATTCCGGCATCGATGTGCGCGCTCTCGGGCGTGTCGCCGTGAAGACCCTCGTGCTCCATCAGAAAAATGCCGGCGGCGGCTCGACCATTACCCAGCAGCTTGCCAAGCAGCTTTATTCGCCATCATCCGACGTATTGCTCGAACGCGCGCTGCAAAAGCCTATCGAGTGGATGATAGCGGTGAAACTGGAGCGTTGTTACTCCAAGGATGAGATTATAAAGATGTATCTCAACCAGTTTGACTTCCTTTACAACGCTGTCGGCATCAAGTCGGCGGCTTACGTGTATTTCGGCAAGGATCCCAAGGACCTGAACGTCCAGGAGGCGGCTACCCTCGTCGGCATGGTGAAGAATCCCTCTTATTATAATCCCGTGAGAAAGCCGGAACGTACACGCGAACGCCGCAATGTGGTGCTGGAGCAGATGTATAAGAATGACATGCTGACTGAGGCTGAGCTTGATTCACTGAAGCAGCTGCCGCTTGTGCTCGATTTCCATAAGGTCGACCATAAGGAGGGGCTTGCGCCATATTTCCGCGAGGAACTGCGCCGTGTATTGAGGGCTAAGAAACCTGTGCGCTCCGACTATCATGGCTGGGAGCAGCAGAAGTTTGTCGACGATTCGATTGCCTGGGAGACCAATCCTCTGTTTGGCTGGATTGAGAAAAATCCGAAGCCCGACGGCTCGAAATATGACATTTATACCGACGGCTTGAAGATTTATACTACCATCGACTCGCGTATGCAGCGTTATGCCGAGGACGCCGTCGTGCAGCATCTCGGAAAGACGCTTCAGCCGAGTTTCTTCCGCGAGAAGCGCGGTGTGAAAGGTGCGCCGTACACTACCAACCGCGAGGAGCTATCTTCTTCGCAGCTTGACGCGCTTATAAAGAAAGGCATGAAGCAGAGCGACCGCTGGTACACGATGAAAAAGGCAGGCTATTCCGAGGAGGAGATAACGAAGGCGTTCAACACACCGGTTGAGATGAAGGTGTTTTCTTACGCCGGTACGGTAGATACGGTGATGACTCCGATGGACTCGATTCTGTACAACAAGCATTTCCTGCGCGCCGGATTCATGTCGATGGATCCTGTCACGGGTCATGTGAAGGCGTATGTCGGCGGTCCTAACTTCGCCTTCTTCCAGTATGACATGGTGTCGACCGGACGCCGTCAGATCGGATCTACAATCAAGCCGTTCCTCTATACTTACGCGATGGAGGAGGGCTACACGCCCTGTGACCAGTTTCTTAACGAGCAGCCGGTAATTTATGACGAGCTTGGAAGGCCCTGGGCACCACGAAACTCAGGTAGCGCGCGTGTGGGCGAGATGGTCGACATACGCTGGGCGCTCACCAACTCTAACAACTGGATATCGGCGCGCCTCATGAGCCAGCTCTCGCCGGCGACACTTGTGCGCAACATGCACAATTTCGGTATCACCAACCATCTCGACCCGGTTATCGCGCTGTGTCTCGGTCCGTGTGATGTGTCGGTAAAGGAGATGGTGACTGCATATTCGGCGTTTGCAAACAAGGGTATGCGTGTCGACCCGCTGTTTGTGACCGCCATAGCCGACAATAACGGCAATATTATCTCTGAATTTGCTCCGAAACATACCGAGGTGATAAGTTCCGACGCTTATTACAAGATACTCTCCATATTGCTGAATGTGGTTGACGGCGGTACCGGTAACCGTCTGCGCCGCGCCCCTTACGGGCTGACCGCACAGATGGGAGGCAAGACCGGTACGACCAACTCCAACTCCGACGGCTGGTTCATGGGCTTTACCCCGCAGCTTGTGTCGGGTGTGTGGGTCGGCGGCGAGGAGCGTTACATCCACTTCAACGGCATGGCTATGGGACAGGGTGCGTCAATGGCGCTTCCTATCTACGGCTTGTACATGAAAAAAGTGTACGGTGACCCGACTTTGCCTTACAGCCAGGAGGTAAGATTTGATTTCCCTGCCGACCTTGACCTATGTGCCAAGGAGTATTTCGGCGAATTTGTCGACGAGTCCGATTCCACGCAGGAAAGTATCGAGGGTGTATTTGACTGATGGTAAATAATTATGGATTTATTTCCATAATTAACGATTTTCAGTTAACTTTGCCTGCCTTAATTGGTAACCTTGTAACTCATAGTTTTTAAAGGTATGGAACAAAAGAAATTGAAAATTCGTGATCTCACGATGCGTGACGGCCAGCAGTCTCTTTTTGCCACACGCATGACCCAATCAAGTATCGACCGACTTTTGCCGCTTTATGAAAATGCCGGTTTTTATATAATGGAAGTGTGGGGCGGCGCAGTCCCCGACTCAGTGATGCGTTATCTCGACGAGTCGCCATGGGAGCGACTTCGTAAGGCAAGCGCGGCGATGAAGGGCAAATCTCTCCTTTCCGCTCTTTCCCGCGGCAGAAACCTCTTCGGCTATGTGCCATATCCCGATTCTGTGCTTGAGGGCTTCTACAAGGAGGCTATCAAGAATGGTCTTAACGTGATGCGTATATTTGATGCGCTCAACGACCTTGACAATGTGAAGGAGTCCATCCGCATGATTAATGAACTTGGCGGAATACCCGACGGTGCGGTATGCTATACCGTCGACCCCAAGGAGGAAGAGCCTTCAGGATTTTTCTCGCGCCTTTTCGCCAAGAAGCCTGAAAAGATATTCACCGACGAGTATTTTGTGGAAAAGGCAAAGGCTATGGAGGCTTACGGCGCGAAGATTATCACCTTGAAGGATATGGCTGGTCTTGTCAATCCTTCGCGCATAGCGTCGCTTATGCCGAAGCTAAAGGCGGCTCTGACCGTTCCTGTCGATTTCCATACCCACTGTACGCCCGGTTACGGATTGGCGTCGGTCGTATCCGCCATTATCAATGGGGTGGACATCGTTGATACGAATATCTGGAACTTCGCCGGAGGACCGGCCGCTCCCGCCGTGGAGCTGGTCTATATCTTCTGCAAGAAATTGGGTATCGAGCTGGATCTTGATATGGACGCGATCGCTAAGATCAACAAGGAGTTATTGACGATCCGCAAGGAGTTTTCCGCGTTCGATACCGCGAAGAAATTCCCGAGGCCCTTTAATCCCGTAGAGGATAGTTTCCCCGCCGAGATCGACCGCTTCTTCAACGATGCCATCGAGGCCGCCCGGAAAGATAAGGAGGACGATTTGCTGCTTTATTGCCGTGCGATCGAGGAGTATTTTGATTTCCCCGAGCCGAACGAGTTGGTGAAAAAAGCGCAGATCCCGGGAGGTATGTATACGAATATGGTTGCCCAGTTGAAGCAATTGGGGCAGATCGACTTGTTGGAAAAGGCGATGTCGCTCATTCCGCAAGTACGGATGGATGCCGGCTTACCTCCGTTGGTGACGCCTACGAGCCAGATTATCGGGGCGCAAGCGGTTTCCTGTGCGCTGGATGAGCTGAAAGGTCGCCCGATGTATAGT
>OJLA01001423.1_pt1 | contig 16401 bp, 25 predicted proteins | sample 1596611 | NCBI WGS metagenome assembly OJLA01 (sample SAMEA4350168, study PRJEB24818) | metagenome | biome: human; feature: gut; material: faeces | place: Denmark | collected 2013-09
TATCAATTGCATTTACACCCATTTCTCCAAATTCAGTTCCATCTTCTTTGTAAAAATGTTGTCCCGTCTTATCCAATGCCATCATTACCTTTTTGTCTTTGTCCAATATTGCCAAACTTGCATTATTGTTTATTATCATCATTTGAATAAAATCTGATATTTGATTCCAAGCAACTTTTACATGTTCATAGTTTTGTTCTATTGCTGTGCCAAGTTTACTTGTTTCTGTATAACCTTTTAACTTGTCATCTGTATTAGAATTTGCACTTTTTATTGCTTCTTGTTTAGCGTTTGATGTTTCTGTTTTTGTTGAATATGTTTTACTTACTTCACTTATTGTACTTTCTGCTGTTTGAGTTATTTTATTTTCTGTTTGTATTTTTGTATAATAATTATTACTTAAATTTTTATTTGTACTATCTGCTGTGCTTTTTGCAGTCTCCGCCGTGTTCTTCGCAGTATCTGCTGTGGTTTGTGCTTTATCAGCCTTACCATCTACTGTTTTTATTTCTGTTTTTACTTCACTTACACTTTGTGTTATTCCGTCTATATCTTGCTCATGCTTTGTTATTTTTTTAGAATTTTCAGTTGTTTCCTCAACTAAGTCTTGTATTTTTCCTTCATTTTTCTTTGCCAGTCTTTCAACTTTTAAAGTTTTCTTTTCTTCTTTAGTAGTAACTTTATACTCTGTATTAGTTGCTTCTGGTAATTCTGCTTCTATGTCACTTGATATTCCAGTATTAATTGTTATATTTGCTTTCAAATAATAAGACTTATATGAACTATCTTCTTTATCTCCTAATTCTATACATACACATGGTTTTAACCACATTACACCAACATCAGAAGCCTCAAAAGAATAATATTCAAGTCCTTTTATCTGTTCAAACATTCCTTTAACAACTTTTTCCCTTTGAAATTCAATAAATTCATTTTCATCAAATCTAATTTCACATCTTCCATTTTGTGCTATGCTCTTTTCGTCTATTTCTTCAATATTGTCTTCTACATCTCCACGACCTAAAACTAGAACATTTGCAGGTCCAAACTTTTCTTTTATTGTTAAATCTGTTAAATAAGATTTATCTAATTTTTCTGTAACCTCATTATCTACTTTATATAAATTAAGTTTATTATCTTCTATAAATGCGGTTGTCAATGTTGCCTGTGCTACTTTTTCTAAAACATCTCTATATGTTAATTCCTGTGCTGTGAAAAAATCTTCTTCAACATCTAAATCAGCATTATAAAAGTCTGTGGAATATAATTCTACTCCACAGACTTCACACATTTTTTGTACCAATTTTAACATTTTGCAAGGATATATTAATTGCAATTCTGACTGTTTAAACGTTTTCATAAATCTAATCATTCTGTCATATCCTGTTACTGTTATTTCATCTTTTTTCTTGCTATCTTCGACATCTTTTATAAAATAATTTCCCAAATCTATATATTCAAATTTGTTATTAATAAATAGTCCATATTGGAAATTAATATCTTTGTCCTTTATTTCATTTGCATTTTTTACAGTAATTTCAACTTGCTTCATTATTGTTTTAAACAATTGACCATCAAAACTATATTTTAGTTCTTTTGCTATTATTACTTTCTGTTTTCTTAATTTCCAAACTGGCAATGCATTAAAAATATGGACTGGCATCATATGTATTTCTTTAACTGTTAATTCACCATCACATATACTTAATTTTATATTTTGTTGTTTTATCTTTTTCGTTATGTTCTTAAATTCATTACTTACACTCATGTTAATTGTGGCCTCCTATCTATTGCAGTCAACATTACTGAAAATTCATTCCAATAACCACCACACGCAAGTGGACTACTTTTTATTGCCTGACCATTGTAAAAATCTTCTGAAAATAAATCACCTTGTTTATAATTACTCATGTCCTTTTCTAATGAAAATTGAACATCACTTAAAAAAGGATGTTCAAGCAATTTTTTTATTAAATTATATTCTTCATCTGATACTATCCCAAACTTTATTTCTAAAGTTGTAAAATATCCAATAAAAGTACCACTATAATGTCCATCTAATGTATTTCTTCCAGTTCCATCACCCCATAGAGGTTCTGGTCCAGGAATTAATTCAATAATTCCTGGTACTTGAATATTATTTACTATTAATTTTGGTTCATACATATTTAGCCTCCATTCGTTGCAAATCTATTTTTATTTTTAATTTTTTCAAGCCTTTTATTTAATTCATATCCATCAATATATAAATTAAAATCAAGACTTAAATTAATTAGAATTTGTATTATTTTTTCAAGTAATTCTATAACTTTTTCATTATTTCCTAATCCCATTTCTTGATTAGCCTTCTTATATAATGACATTAATTTGTCCTCTGGTGCAACAACCTCACCTTGATGTCTGTTATCACCTATCATAGCTAGTTGAGGTGTGTTTGCTTTTACATAACCACCTTGTGCTAAAAATGGAATTTGTGGAACATATACTGAAGGTAACCAACTAAATGGTTGGAAACCTGCAATAGTAGCATTTCTTATCATTCTCAATGCTGTATTAATAGAATTGAATGGAATAGATACAACTCTATTAATTCCCCTTATTAATGAATTAACAATATTTCTAAAAGTATTTGCTATTCCTTGTTGTATTCCATCAAATATTCTTCCTCCTGTGCTAAACACATTTTTTACAGCATTCCATGCATTACTAAATATATTTCCAAACCATGATGCAACATTTCCAAAAACATTTTTTATGCCTTGCCATGCTCCAGACGCTCCATTTTTAAGTCCGCTCCATAAACTTCCAAAAGTATTTCGTATTGGATTTACTATTGTATTATTAAACCATTGACCTGCATTATTCCAAGCATTTTTTATTCCTTCCCAACATTTACTTGCAGTTTCTTTTACTTCATTCCAATTTTTTATTAATAATACTACAACCGCAATTAATGCTGCTATAGCCGCTACAACTAATGTTATTGGTGATGTTAATACTGCTAATGCTGCATTAAATAGCCATGTTGCTGCTGTTGCCGCTGTTGTTGCTACCGTACTAGCAATAGTTGCTGCAGTATTTGCAACTTTTGCTCCTGTATTAATAACCCATTGTGCTGCTTGTTTAACTAAAGCTGCCGTTCCTGAAGCAATGCTTACCACAAAATCTTTCGCATACATCAATGTTAATGCAATCGTTTCTGCTTTATCTGCAATTTTTGCAATTACATTCCCTAAAATAGCATTTTTTAGCAATCCCAATGCTGCAATTACTCCTCCTGCCTGTTGTATAAAAGACATTAATTCTACAACCTTCCACGCACTAAAAAATCCTAATACTGCAATTTCCATTCCAGTAACTACACTTTGATTATTACTCATCCAGTCTCCTACTCTTGTTAATGCATCTGCCACTAAATTAAGCGTATCTACAATTACTCCACCTGTCCACTTTGCAACAGGCTCTAAAAAATTATTCCAAAACCATTGAAAAATTGGTTCAAAGGCTGTTATTAATGGATTTAGAACAGTTAATGCACCTGCAACTAAATTCAAAAATGCTGGAAGTAAATCTTGTATAGTCCATTTGGCTAATGGAACTAAAACATTGTCATATAACCATTTTAAACCCTCTTTTATTGTGGTTATCAGTGGTTGTGCTGCTTCTTTTACTTTATTAAAAGAATTAATAAGCGGTTCAAAATTAATATCGCCAAATATTTTTCCTATATCACTTGCTTGTTTTTTTAGATTATCTGTTAAATTTAGTCCACTTGTATCTATTTTTCCTCCTGCACCACTTCCACTTGAAGAACTATCACTATCATCTTTCTTTAATATTTGTGCAGTATCAAATGAAGCCAAACTTTTTAAATCTTTAGCAGATTTTTTAGCACTATCTCCAATTCCACTCACAGCATCACTCGCTTTTGATGCATCGGATGCTAAATTTGAAACATTACTTGTGCTATCATCTCCGCCAGCATTTCCAAATATCATTTCTGTAAATGATTTAAAAGCATTTGCTAACACTTGAAGTTTAGAAAGTACCATATTTATTCCTTTTACTAACGGTGTAAATATGTTAATAAATCCTTGTCCTAAAGTTGCCTTTAGTTCATTAAATCTTAAGCCTAATACCCTTGTTTGGTTTGCCCAACTATCACTTGTCCTTGCAAAATCTCCATTTGCTATATTCAATTTATCTAATACAAATTTATATCTTAAAGCCACTTTTTCCTGTTCAGACATTTTAGATGTTGTTTTTCCATAGCCATTTGCCAATGCATATTGGTCAAGTGCATTTTGTGTCATTACAACACCTAAATCTTTTAATGTTTCTGTTTCACCAGTAAATACTGATTTTAATTTTGTATATGCTTCATCACTTGATAAATTGTAAAAAGAAGCAACATCACCTGTAAGTCCTGTTAAAGTTTCTGACATTGCTAATGCTTCTTTATTCGAAAAATTAAATGCTTTTGCCATTGCTCCAAATGTACCAACATATTTTTTGGTTACTGTTTGTCCTAAACCAAATTGAGTTATTGCATTTTCAGCAAATCTATTTACTTCTGTATTTAAACTTCCAAAAGTAACATCAACAACATTCTGCACTTCTGTTAAATCAGAACCTAAGTCAATACATTCTTTACCAAAATTTACTATTGCTTTAACAGAGAAGGCTGCTACTGCTAATTTACCAATTTTCTTTAATGAGTTCTCTATTCCTGAACTTTTTATTGTATTTGTTGTATCTTTTAATCCTTTGTTAAATGGATTTGAATTTAATAATAATTCAAAATCGACAGCACCTACATTTGTACTCATAAACCTACTCCTCCCCTCTTTTTTAGGATAAAAGCAGGTATTGGCTAACTACTCACCACTAATGGTCGTGTTGCTCACTCTGTCTTTTTCATCTATATCAATTTTAATTGTTTTCTTACATCGTATACATTTTATTTCACCCTTGCATTTTTCAACCTTTAATAAAAGTTGATTACAATTAGGGCATCTTACTTCTGTCATTTGTTATCACCAGCCATTTCTTTAAATGCTTTTTGAAATTCTGTAATAACTTTTTCATAATCTTCTTTGCTCATTTTCTTTGCTAATTTATTTCTATATTTCCATCTTATATTTTTTTGCTCTTGTGTGAAGTTTTTTAACATTTCTTCATCATCTTCACTGCGAATTTGAACAATATTTCCGTAGTGGTGTATCTGGCATTAAACCAGATATAAGATTACACAATTCTGCATAATCCATTGTATCTATTTCTTTTCTTATTCTTATTCCATATTGTTTTGCAAGACTTGCCTCAATTAAAGACCAGTCTTCTTCCATGTCGTACCATAATTCTGTTTCATTATTTGTTTTGAAATCGTTTTTCCATTTCCTCGTAAGGAATTTCATTTACTTGTGCCATTATTGCTATAATAATAACTTTCAAATCTGCTACTTTTACTTTCATTCCTTTTATTTCTTCTAATGCTTCTTTTCCTAGTAATAATTCTATTGCTTTAAAAAATCCATCTAAACTATCGTCTTTTTTAAATAAATCTTGTGCTTTCAACATTGTTTCTGCTCCGCAGTCTACTTCATATGTTTTTCCCTCTGCTATTGTTATTGTTTGTGGTTCGTGACTTAATTTTGAACTAATATCTATATTTGCCATTTTAAATTTCCTCCTAAATATATTTATAAGAGGCCTTTAAAGGCCTCTTACTTTTTAATATCTTATTTTTTTACCGCTTGTGTTGTTTCAACACTTTGTGGTGATGCTTCTGTGTATGTTGGTTTTCCATTTGACATCACATCAAATTCTAACGGAATAACTTCTGTTGATTTTCCTGCTCCCCAGTTTGTTATGTTAAATATTGCATTTTCAAATATTAATTTTGCACCATTTGGAAATGTCCATTGTAAACACCCTTCAACTTCTCTTCCATTTTTTAGTGCTAATCCTGCTACATAATCGTTTCCAGTATCTCCAAAATTTCTTTTTCCAGAAATTGAAATAGTAACAGATTTAGAAGTCATTAATCTTCTAACCCATCCTTTTTGGTCTAATGGATTCCATTCTTCTACTCCATTATCTAATTTGACTGAGAAACTTTCCATATCTGCTATATCTGTTAATGCTTCTTTAGTTGCTCCAACTTGAAATTGGTTTTCATATACTGGATATACTCCTGTTTTAGTTGCCATTATTTTTCACCCTTTCTATATAATAAATTTAATTCTATTGAAAACTTGTAAATATTGTTTTCATCTGCACCTAAATCAATAGGTCCATTATATAAACACTCAATTGAGCAATTATAATCATCAATAAAAAAAGAACTACAGTCTAATAGTTCATAAATCTTATTGGCCATTGTTTCAGCCGTATTATAATTTTTTGTCCATCTTAACAGTAATGTAATTGGTAATATTCCATAACTTTTTAACTTTTTATATTTAGAATTATCTTCTAATTGTCTACGATTAGCATACAAAGCAATTGCTTTATCTTGATTTTCATCCATTTGACCTATGTACCATTTGGGGCACTCTGTAATAATAGTTTTTAAATAATCTCTTATTTTAGATACACTAATTCTTGCTATCATTATCCATTTCTCCTTTTTAACATTTGTTTAAAATATTTTATTGGTAAATCTTTCTTGCTTCCACTAATATAATCATCAAAATAATACTGTTTTGCATTAGGATTTTTACCTTGTTTTATATGTATTTCTGGGTCGAAATATACTTTTCTTGCATATACTGTATCTACAACTATTCTAGCAACACCTTTTATAACTTTTTTATCATCTACAAAAGTGCTATCATTTTGCATTGTACCAGTATCAAATGGCATTGTTTGACTTTGAATTAAATCTGTTTTTACCGCTTCTGCAGTATCTATCAATGCTAATCTTGCATTTTCTAATAATTCATTTATATTTTTAGTATTATATGTTATTTTCATATTAAATCAACTCCAATGTTGTATGATGAACTGTTCCGTCTGGATTTCTTGGTCTACTTGCTTGATAAATTTCATATTGTATGTCATTTATTATTACTTGTCCACCACTTATTTTCTTTATAGTTGGTGCTATATCTCCAAGTAATATTACTTTTCCCACAAGCTGAATCTTTCTTCCATCTGAACTAATTATAATTTTAGTTGTTTCAACAAATCTACATTTTTGATTTTCTAAATTCAAAGAAGTTAAAGGCTCACCATCTTCTGATAAGCCTTCTTGATATATAACTACATCACATTTATTATTTAATAATCTTTCCAAGTGTTTTGGATTTAACCTTTTTATCATATAATTCTATTTGTTAATCCTGTTCTTTTCAAATAGAAAAAGGCTAATTTTGATATATTTAGTTTGTCTGCTATATCTTGTGATTCCTTTTCATTCACTGTCAAGTCCCCACCTATTGAATAACTAGATATACTATTGTCATCATATATACCTTCTTCTTTTATATATTCTGCTTGTATACAAGTTGCTTTGATTATTAAATCTTTTTGTTGTGTTGTTAAATTATCAAATCCTCTTCTTTCAATTCTTGTCAATGTCGCTCTGTTGACATCTATTGAGGCAAACTCTAAATATTTTTCTATTTCTTCATTCTCTAATACTTTAGAACCATATTTCGAATAATCCCCTTTTGTTGCATAAACATTTATCATTTGCAACACCTCTTATTTTACTTTCTTTTCTAATTCTGCAATTTTTACTGTTAATTCTTCATTAACTTTTGCTAACTCTGTCTTTTCTTCTTCAACTTTTGTTATTTTTGCTGTTAATTCCTCATTAACTTTTGCAATTTTCTTTAATTCTTTTTCTAAATCCTTAGAAGCTACTTTTTTAGTAGCTCCTAATTTAGAATATCCTCTTGCCTCATATTGTGCTAATTCTTCCTCTTCGATAGACAATAATACATTATCTTTTACTATTTTTATTTTAGACATAGTAACCTCCTATTCTCCAGCATATTCAGTTGTGTCAACATCAACATATATACTGTCAATTTTATTATCTTTTCCATTTGGGAATACGAATGTATCTGATAAACTTCTATCTTGATATAGATATCCATCACCTTCTGTATGTTGACCTGGATTAAAATAATAAATACTTGCAATTTTAGGAACTGTTTTAACAGTTAATGGAGAAGCTATTAATACATTAATTTTATGAGAACCTGTTACAGCTGCTACATGGTTGCTTTCATTTGCTGCTACTTTCTTAACTGGTACAAATCCATCTGTAAAATCAAATTTATCATAAAATCTTTCATCATCAATTACTTCTATTAATGTAACACCATCAATATCTGTAATTCTTGTTTCTATACCAATACCACCTTCTGCAATTTGTGTCATTTCTATTTTTCTTGTGAAGTCTGTAGATTGTTCTAATAAATCCATAATTGTAGAATTTACATATGCAATTAATGCTCCTTTTGCTACATATCTTCTTAATTTTCCAGCACTTAACATTGCTTTTAATTTTCCATATACATTTTCTTTTGTATATGAAGACAATGCTGTTGAACTATGATATCCTTCTAATTTTTGTGCTTCTGTAGCAACTTTAGAATAGAAATATGCATCCATTTCTGGTATTTGTTGTGTTTTATGGAATACTTCTGAAATATTTTTAATAGATGCTGTTTCATTTGTTTCATCTACATCTATTTTATCTACCAAGAATGATATATCTCTATCATGTGTTAATGTGAAAGGTACATCAGTTTGTGCAAATGTTCCTTTGTTCCATCCACCTAGTCTACTGTGTGATTTATAACCACTTGTACTCATTTGTGTAAAATGAAATGTTTTTGCACTTAACCATTTAACTGCTGTAGTTACGAATGGTGAAGTTAAAGATTCTTGCTCCATAATTTCTAATAGGTCTGGAGACCATACCTCTGCATAATTTAATGCCATAATTAATTACCTCCTAAAATGAATTAAACCTGTTCCATCTTTTTGTGGCTACAGGCTTTTTGTTTTTTTGATTTTCATCAGAGTTACTTTGTGTTGCTCCGAATTTAAATCCTTTTTCTTCTTTTTCTTCTTCCTTTGCTATTTTTAACTCAGGAAATTCAGAAATTACTGCGTTGATTTCATCTTCTAGTTTCTTAGCATCTAATACACCGTTTTCTAGAACTTTTGACATATCAACTAATCTTGCTGCTCTTTCAACTTTCTTAACATCAACCCCTGCTTTGGCCATAGCAAGTGCTATTTTGTCAGTATAGTCTGTTTGAACAGTCTCTTTTTGCTCTTCTTGTCCTTTGTCTTCTTGTTTGTTTTGAGTGTCTTGAACTTGTTTAGAAGTTTCGCCTTGTTCTGCTTTTTCTGCTCCTTTGGCGTACATTCTTCTAATAAATCCGTCTAGCTCATCTTGATTTTTAAAAACTATTGAACCGTCGTCACCTTTTTGTGCTACTTGTTTTTTAGTTTTCTCACCCTCATTTTTGTTTTCAGTTTTTTGCTCTTTTTGAGCATTATCTGTTGTAGTTTGAGTATCTACATTTTCTTTTTTTTCGTCTTCCATATTGGAACCTCCCCCGTTTAAGGTCCGTCGACCATAATTTTTTGCAATAAAAAAAGAGCCTATTTAAAGCTCTAATTCTAAAAATGGCACAAGTTAATGGATTTGAACCATTACGAACAGTTTTGGAGACTGTTGTGCTACCATTACACTAAACTTGTAAATAAAAAAAGCATTAGTTTATGCTAATGCTTAATTTTCTATTTTTTTTATTATTTTTTCTGTTATAGGTATTACAACTGGATAGCCATATCCATACACGGGTCCATCAAGTGAACCACCTATTTTGGTGATTTCTACTATTTTGCCACTCTCCAATTCTACTATATCTCCTATACAATATTCCATATTTTTTCTCCTTTTACTTATCTAGATTATCAATTGCATATTGTGCTTCGCTTTTTGTGAAACCTTCTACTGATGAAATTAATTGATTATATATTGCTTTACTTGACATATTCATACTTGTTTGATATGTCTTTGCCTTTTCTAATGCGTTTTTATTCCAGTCCGCTTCTATATTGTCTATCGCATATTGTGCAGCTTCTTTTGTAAATCCTTCCACTGATGAAGTTAATTGATTGTAGATGCCTTGCTTTGACATATGTAGTGAATTAGAATAAGTTTCTGCTTTTTTTAACGCATTTTTTTCTTCTGCAGTAGGTTCTTTACCTAAAGAATAAACTATATTAATTTTATCTCCTTGATGTACTACTGTATTTGCTGAAATACTTTGACTAACAAAATTTCCTTTTGCAATATCGTTTGAATATTCTTCTGTTATTTTACCATTAATCTTATTAGCATCTATCCATGCTTTTACTTCTTCCTTTGACATAGTACTGAAATCTACAATAGTAACCTCTACTGAATTATTTTTTTGATAATTATTAGTTGAAGTATCAACAGTATTATTATTTTGTGATGCACCTATAATTATTGCAATTACTATAATAATTATCCAAAACCATGCTTTTTTGTAGATTGGTTTTTTGACATTTTCTTCATGACTTGCCATGGCCATTCCTCCTTTTTTATTTTAAAAAGAGTATATCACTTTTTTTCGACTTTTGTTGTCGAATTTTGTCGAATAATATAAAAATTATTTTTTATTAAACCATTCATCGATTTTACCAGTCTCAACTGCTTTTGAAAACTCTTCTGCTTCTTTTTTCATTTCTTCTGTTATTTCAACTCTTTTATTTATTGGTATTGGTTTAGGTATTTCATTTATCCATCTAGGATTTTTCATTAAATTTCCCTCCATAATAAATAATATTTACCATCTATTTTCTTTATATTTTCAACAATAAACCTACTATTTCTTGGATATAATATTTCAGATTCGTCTGGATTAAAGTTTCTTAAATCTTTTGCTTTGTTTGATACTGTATATATTATCACATTGGCATTTTCATTATATTTTGATTTGCTTGAAAAGGATAAATATTCATTAAACATTATTGGTTTATTAAGCTTATTCATATGTATAAATTTTTTTAATTCTTTCTTATCTGTTATATCTAAAACTCTAACTATATTCCCATTATAATTTTTACATTTATCTAATGCTTTATCTAAATTATTAACTATATTTTGTTGAATATTATCTAGTTTAAGATTATTTCTTAATAGTTCATTTATTTTATAACTTTCTGAACTGATGTATTGGTTTATTGCATATTGTTCATCATTTGATAAACCTATTTTACTACTTTCTATTTGATTTTGCAATTCATTAGCCTTATTTTGATAATTTAATACATTTTCAGGTAATAAACTACCTGCTACTAATCTTTGATACTGTTTCTGCCTTTGTTGCAAATATTGAGTATATTTATCTTCTTCATTATGATTTTGTTTTGCTTTTATTACTTCTTCTGGTTCATCATTTATTCCTTCGTAATATGTACTAACTCCATGATGGCATCTAGGATGAAATAAGCCTCCTGATATTGCTGTACTTAACAATGGGTATTTTCCATCTTTTTCTGTTCCTCCTGACCATACATCATCTATATATACTCTCCCCTCCCATGGTGTACACTTATCACAAGCACCACCATGTTTAGATACATATACTAATGAGTTGCCTAATTTTTTACGCATTTCACCTTCGCCCATTAGATTAGCTCTTTTGTTTGCCGTTCTAATAGCCATATCACAGTAATCAGCAATATTATGCCTTGAACCATTACTATATTCAATGCAATTAAAACCTCTTGCTAAAAAATCTTTACTTGCCATATCAATTGCTTGTTTTACTGTTCCAGCCCCTGTATTAGCAAATACTTGTGCTTTATATATTATTTGTCTGTATTGGTCATTTGCCATTCTTAGTGTTGCATATTTTACATCTTTCATGTCATTTTTTGTGGTTTTTATTAGTGCATCTAATTTTCTATGATTTAATCCAAAAAAAGACCCACCTAATTGTGAATCTTCTTTTCTTATAATTCCTGACTGTATTGCCTGTTTATTTGTTCTTCCTGCACCTTCCTTGAATTGTTCTTTTATATGTTTATATAAATATCTATTTAACCCTTTTGTGTTGTTGTTAAATATTTCTTTATTTGCCTTCTTATAGTCTTCAAATTGTTTTATTTTCAGTGTTTGCCATTGTGGCCAATCAAAGCCTTTTGTTTTTTCGTCTTCTTTATGACTCCATAATGTTCTTTTCATAGAAGTAATTAATTGTAATTCAATTTCTTCCATTACTTTTTTTATATCATATTCATTTTGCATTTAATCACCTACTCTAATGGTTTCATTATATTAGGTTCTTCTTTTTCAATTATTCCTGCTTCTTCTTTTAACCTTTTTACTTCTTGTTCTTTTTCTGCTTTAGTTAAACTATCTCCATACATTGTATCTACAGTCTTTTCAATACTCATTACATTTTGTCCAGGTCTAGCCTTTGATACTGTTTCTACTGTTGCTTCAAATGAAGGATTTGCATATTCTTTAAAATCTACCGTTGCTTCATATTTACCTGCTGTTTTTTTCTGTGCTTTATCATATGTTTTTAAACATATTTCAACTAACTTAGGAATAACTTTTTCTAATACATCTATTACTTTCCCTCTTGTATATTGTGTTGCTTTTTCCTTTTCTCTTTGTGCATCTGCATTGTCTAATTTTTTTACATCTATTCCTAATGTTGATGGGCTTATTAAACCTTGTAAACACAAATCTAATGCTGTTATATATGACTGTAACATTCCTTCATAATCAAAGTCCCCTTTTTCTCTTGTGATTTTACTACTTTCTGTTTCTGATGTTGTACTTCCAACTTTAGCATATCTATTATCAAATGTATTAGGTTTTAATAAATCCCCATTCTCATTTGTTGGGATTAAATCTTCTGGAATATATGTTATCGTTCTGTTATCTCTTAATGCATCTATCCATTTACTCCATACTTCATCAAAGCTATCAAAAGCATCTAATTTCTTTTCTATTATGCTTTGTCCTCTACCTTTATATTTCTTTGATTTATTAAACATCATAGGTACAGCCATCATAAATTTAGTATCTTTTGGTTCTTTCAAGTCTGCTGTTTCTGGAATAGAGTTGTAATCTTTCATTAAATGGTCATTTTTATATAATTCATATTTTATACCGTCTTTAGAGTACTTTTCAAATAGAGTATAGCAAGCATCCTTTTTAGGATATTTATTTTTAAAGTTTATTCCTGTTATTCTTCCTCTTGTATATTCATAATCAACATCTTGTCCAGAATAAAACTCTATTATTGGATATTTACTTATATCTGTATCATAACTTATCTTAAATGCACCATCGCATTGCACAAACACATCAATTATTGCTTGTTTTAATGTTTCTTTGAAGTCATTTTCTTTTGCTATTTCTTCCCAATTTGTTTGTGCTTCGTTGTTTCCTTTAACTTCTATTTTATTAAAACTATCAACAATTATATCTGCCAGCATATCAATTATCATAGCAGGTAATCCAGTATGTATTTTTCTAATATTTATACCAGTTGTACTTTGTGCTGCCCAAAACTTTGCATTTCCCATCAAGTCATCTGTTTGCGTATAATATTGATGTAACTCTGATGCATCTCCTCTATACCATAATAGATTTCTAAAACAGTTACCTTCAAATGTATTTGTTTCTTGTATTGTTATTGTATCTCCTACACTTGGTTGTATTTCTAACCAATTTCGTATTACATTCTTTATTTTATCGTTGACTGTTCCCATTTTATTCCTCACTTTCAGTTATTACTGTTTCACTATCTTGACCTTCTATTATTCTAATTACTTCTATTGGTGCTTGTTCTTTATATTGTTTATATTTTAATTCCTTTTGTATTAATTCTTCATATCTACTTTGGTCTATCTCAATTGTTGGTGTTTGAAATAATGTGCTTCTTGTACTCATATATTATTCCTCCTCATCTTTAATCAATTTTTTTATTACTTCCCAATTTCCAATTTTCTTTTTGTGTGGTAACCAAGCATATTGGCAACCATTTATTGAGTGGTCGTTTCCATCTTCAGGTTGATTGTCTTCATCAAATGAATATTTGTTACATTCATCTATATAATCTTTGCAAGTTTCAACAATTAAAAAATCACCAGTATTCAACCAACTTTCCTGTAATTGAACTCTAGTGATTATCTTTGTCTTTTTCCATGCATTTTCAAAGTTATATACTAAAGCATTTTGTCTTTTTGCTTTATTTGCTTCCATTATTGTTCCCTGGTCTGCATTATCTATAAAACATGTTCTTGCAAATCCCCACTCATTTTTAAACTCTTCCATAAATTCAACAATCCATTGAACTACGTCACTTGGTGCAAATGGTATTGTTCTATCTTTATTATTAAATGTTCTTTCTTTTAATAGAACACATTTATTATCTATTGTTATGCCTATACCTTCCAATGTTACTTTATCGTGGCTTTCCTTTGAATATGATGTATCACAACCAACAGAAAATAACTTAAATTTCATTTGTTTTGCTTCTTCTAATGTTATTATGTTTTTAGGTTGTAAATTAAAGCATAATCCTGTTGCTTTTCCTCTTAGTCCTTGTATCTTGTTTTTATATAGTTTCGTTCCTATTGGAGCAACTGTTTTTTTCTTTTCTATTTCTTCTTCTGTTAAACCTTTATTATCGTAAAAAGTAAAAAACCAATATCTATAATTTTTCTTTGGCTCAACTTTGTTTAGTTCTTTCATTATTTCCATTGGTACGTCATTAGCATATTTTTTATATGGTCTAGCATGATTTATTACTTCATCATAAATAGGCAAGTTTGGATCATCTGGATTTAATGTTATACATAAATAATCATTTCTTGTTAAAATCTCTCTAACAAAATCTATGTCTGCTATATTCCCTTCATCTATGTATACACAGCCATATTGGCCACCTAAGGCATTTTCCCATTGGTCTTTATTTTTATAACTTAATACATATATAATTTTGTTTTCAAATTTTATATGTGGAAACTTATGGTCTTTGTCGCCATTTCCAAAGTATGTGGCATTTTTATGAATATCTAAAATTCCATTGTCTTGATTTATTATGTTTTTTTCTGCAACTCCTGTTGTTCTGGCTGCAATTATATGTTCTTTTTTGTTAGAAGCTGAAACCATTTCCATAAATTTTATTCCTGCTGCTATTGTTGTTTTTCCTGATGCTGTTGTTCCTTCTAATACATCAACATCAACTTTATCTGTTGTGTTGCAAAAATCAATATATTTTTCAGATAATTCAAAGTCTTTTTCTTCGTTATTCACTTAGTCCTTCACCACCTAATTGCTTGCAAATATCTGCAAATTTTTTAGAAGGTTCTACTTCATTCTTTATTCTTTCTGTAGGTTTATATCCTGCTCTATCAAGAATATCTTTTACTGCTTGCATTTTTATATATTCGTTATTTGATTTTAATAGTTTCTTCAGTTCCTTTTGTGCTTCTACTGCAAGTGAACCAAAATTTTCTTTTATATTTTTCTCTATTTCATTTTTAAATTCTTTATCTTTTTTCCAGTTACATATTGTCTGTTCTGTTATTTTTAATTCTTTTGCTATTTGTTTTTGCGTTTTATTTTCTATAACCATTAAGTTTATGCATTGCATTTGTTTTTCACTTAACACTTGGTTCACCCCTTCCTAATTAAAATTTATTAAAATTATTTTCTTTTAAATTGTTTTATCATTGTGTCTAATATTGCAACTAAAACAAAAAGAGTAATGGCTATTGCTACTACCCCTAAACAACTTAATATTATTCCTATAAATATATTCAACATAGTTTTATACCTCTTTTCCTGTTACTTTGTCTACTATCTTTACTATAACATCTGATTCCCATACATAGTAACTTCCAATTTTTGATACTTTCTCGTTTTGATTTTCTAATATTACTTTTTTCTGCTCTGAATTTAATTTTCTATTTGCTTTTATTTGACTTATTTGTGAATTATCACATTCGTATCCTTTTTTATTTAATATATTTACAACTAGATTATTTTTGGCTTGTGATATTTTTGCACTCAAATTTTTTATTTTCTTTGCTTTTACTTTCAAATACATTTTCATTCTCCTTCTTTGGTCTATATCTAAAACAATAATCATAATATCTGCATTGTTCACATTTTCTTTTCATGCAATTTGCATAATTAATCTTGTCTCTCATAATATACACACTTTGTACATACTATATCGTTGTTTTTGAATACTCTTATTTCACAATCAAACTTGTCTTTGTTTTTACATTTTGAACAATGCTCTTTTTTATACTTTTCTATTCTTTCTTGATTAGTCATATGTACATCTCCTCTTTTCTTTTATA
>OJLA01001432.1_pt1 | contig 16309 bp, 10 predicted proteins | sample 1596611 | NCBI WGS metagenome assembly OJLA01 (sample SAMEA4350168, study PRJEB24818) | metagenome | biome: human; feature: gut; material: faeces | place: Denmark | collected 2013-09
CAGTGAATCCCCATTGGGCCATGCTTTCCACCGGTTCGCGTTTATCTCCTTCATAGAAGAGGAATTGGCCCAAACCGTTGTTAAAATCGTCTTTGAACAATGTTACATCGTCGTAGTTGATTTCACGTTCATAGTTACCCGTGTAGTGCAGGTTGATGGCTTCGTTCGGATTGCTACCTAAAACGTCCGTGACTGATCCTGCCTTGATTTTTACGTAATACTCATTACCCTTATACAAATATTGTCCGGCAGACGGGTACACGCCTAATTGTTTACTGTCGAGAGAGGACACAGCCATTTTCAGTTCGCACATCGGCTCTGTTTCGTTATTGCGGTAAACTGCGGCGTAAGCCGTGTCGGTCAAGGCGATTCCTGCATCAAAATTAATGATGATAGGGTTCGTAGAGAAGTTCAACAATGATAGGGTTGAGTTGTCAACCGGTGCAATGCTGGTAGGTGCGACTGGCTTATTGGCCCGTCCGGTGTAGCTAATGTTAATTTCCTTGCAGGCCTTCTCGGCATCACCATTAATAACGATGGAACCAGCCGGGACGGAAACAGTATATTTTTTACCGTCTTCAAGGTTTGCGCCACGGAAACTAATATCGACGATTTTGTTGTTATTGGCGTTACGTTTGAACGTTACTGAACTTGTTACTTTGTTCCCGTTTTCGTCTTTTAAGATTACGGCACTGCTCTTTCCTGTCACTTCAATGTCGCGGTCAAAAGTGAGGCTTAGTGATTTCAGGGCAGAGAATTGTGAACCTTCCTCCGGGCTGACGGAATAGTTGGCCAATAAATCAATTTCATTGGTCAGTTCAACGAGCGACTGAGGCATCTCCAGTATATAACTTTCACCTTTATAGACGAAAACGGCGATTTTAGTACCTTCTACATTAAGGGCAATCGGAGTGCCGCTATTTTCAAACCCCGAAGCTGTATTGAAGTCTATATTGTAATGCTGTTTCAGGATTTGGGTAAGGCTGTACCAGTATTGGCCTACGCGTATGCTCCATTCACGTGCCGGACTGTCTGAAGGTGAAGCACCGAACACATGACCCTCGTTATCACAACATAGTCCGATGAGACCTTGATCCTGATTCTGGTCGTAAATAGAGAAAGAACCGGCTTCGACGTCATAAAGAAAAGGAGTTTTGTATTCGGCATTTCCTTCTTTTACCATATAAGCAGTACCCGTTATATACTTTCCGTTGTTGCTGATACGTGCATCATCGATAAAGGCCAGATTCTGAGCCAATGGAGTCCATTTGTAATTCTCATCTACATCGAATCCGATGAATTTATATGTTTGCTTATCCCGATCATAGACGTAATAACAACAAGCGATAGGCTGGATATAGCTGAAAGACAGGCAACCTACGATATAACGTCCGTCAGCGGAAATGCCTACAAAGCGGCTTTGGTGCTGGTCTAGTCCGGTCATGTCTTTTACCGGGATATTAGGCGTTTCTGTGATTATACCGCCTTTACTCATATCCCACAGTACGGGAGTTTCGTCATACTGACCTTTGGTGGCCCTACCTATGGCCCACTTTCCGTCGGGAGTAATGGCGTTAACTAAACCACCGTCCCATCCCGTAGGAACAGGAAGTACTGTCCATTTGTTATTGGTTTTGGTCCAAACGGCCGGATTTCCTTCATATCGTCCTACTACGAGAGTTCCCTCGTTATTGACATCGTAGGCGCCGTTGCCTAATGCGGTTCCGCTTTCGCTCAAAAGTTCGGTAGCCTTGTCCGTAGCCAAGTCTATGAGCTTCGGAAAATCTTCCACACTGTTACCGTTCGTACCGAAAGCTACAGCCCATTTCCCATTGTCGGACATGTTTTGGAGTGTAGCTTGGTCTGTGAACTTGAAGGTATGGAACGTAGGTTGGCTCACGCCGTCAGCGTGGACTTGTACATTCCATAGTATTCCCAATAGAAAGAGGAACACCAAACAAGATTTTTTTTTCATAAACACTAATTTTAGATAGACTATAATTTGATTTTTTTTAATAAACTTGTACTAAGGACGCGCAAAAGTACAATAAATATTCCGTTTTTTTAGTATAAAAAGAATATTTTTCTTGCAAAAAGATGGCTATATTATAGAAAAAACGTACTTTTGCAAAAAATATAAGGATATGATGAAATTAAGTAAACTCATGAGTGCCGTTGCACTGTGTTTGGTTAGCCTGGGGGCTTATGCACAGTTACCCTCCGTACAGTTGAAAGATTTGGAGGGAAAAACTGTAAATACTGCAGAATTAAGTAATAATGGAAAACCTTTCGTTATCAGTTTCTTTGCAACATGGTGTAAGCCGTGTAACCGTGAGTTGAAAGCTATTCATGAGCAATATGCCGATTGGCAGGAGGAGACGGGAATGAAAGTGATAGCCGTTTCGATCGACCAGGCACAGAATATCAACAAAGTGAAGCCGATGGTCGATGGAGAAGGCTGGGAATATGAAGTTTTGTTGGATCCTAACAGTGAGTTTCGCCGGGCAATGGGTGTGCAGATGATTCCCCATGTGTTTATTATAGACGGTAAGGGCAAAATAGCTGAATCACGTAGCGGTTACACCGACGGAGCCGAGAGCCATTTAATTGAAAAGGTACGTGAATTGATTGGAGAGAAGTGATTTTCACCTATAATATATAAGGTATAAATGAAAGGATATGGAAAGCCGATAGCCTTGTTCTGCGCAGGGCTGTTGGCCTTTACTTCACATGCGCAGGAGCATGAAAGAAAAGTCGTTTTGCACGGGAGCATACAGAGCGATGTGCTGGTTCCCGAGGAGGATGAAAAGATTGGTACAGGCAGCTATGACGATTGGGCGTTAACCAACACTTATGTAGATTTAGGTTTGATGAGCAAAAACGTAGAGGCGGGTGCCCGTTTGGAGTTTACGGAATACCCCTTGCCCGGTTTTGAAGCCGACTTCAAAGGTTGGGGAGTACCTCATCTTTATTTAAAGGGAATAAGTGATTTTGGTTTTGATGTGACCGTCGGTGATTTTTACGACCAGTTCGGAAGCGGTTTCATATTCCGTACTTACGAGGAACGCAGTTTGGGTATCGACAATTCCCTTCGTGGAGCGAGGTTGAACGTGACGGCGTGGAAGGGAGTACAGTTTAAGGTTCTCGGTGGTTTGCAGCGTCGGTATTGGGATTGGAAACATGGCGCTTGGGTCGGCGGTGCCGATTTGGAAATGAATCTGGAGCAATACAGTAGCAAGATGCGTGATAAAGGTATTACGTGGATGGTAGGGGCGTCTGGAGTCCTCAAACAGGAAGGAGATGAGGATATCATTGTGTCCGGTACCAATTATCGCTTGGATTTGCCTACGACTGTCGGTGCTTTCGATGTACGTTCGCGCTTCCAAAAAGGAAACTATAGTGTGTTGGCCGAGTATGCCTGGAAAAGCCAGGACCCTTCTTTCGATAACGGATATATTTACCACCGTGGTAATGCCCTGATGCTTTCGGCTTCTTATTCCAAACGAGGAGCCAGTGCCTTGGTGCAAGTGAAGCGCAGCGAGGATATGTCTTACCGCAGTCAGCGTTCCATGGTCGGAACCTCGGTGTTTATCAACAATATGCCGGCCTTTGCCTATCAACATACCTATGCTTTGGCTGCTCTTTATCCCTACGCCACGCAAGCGGCGAAAGGAGAATGGGCTTTTCAGGGTGAATTCGGTTACAGTTTCAAGCGTAATACGGCGTTAGGCGGTAAGTATGGAACTAAATTGAAATTGAATGTCAGTCATATTCGTTCGTTGGACAAAGACCCGGTTGAGGAATTCAATGGCTCCACTTACGGAACGGACGGTTATAAATCCAAATTCTTCAAAGTGGGTGGAGAAACTTACTATCAAGACATCAATTTGCAGATGGAAAAGAAACTGACCAAAGCTTTTAAATTGAACTTGATGTACATGAACCAGCGTTACAATAAAGATGTGGTAGAAGGACATGGCGGTACGATTAAGTCTAATATTGCTGTGGCCGAAGGTAAATACCAGTTTAACAAAAAGCTGACTTTGCGTGCCGAGGCTCAGTATCTGGCTACCAAGCAAGATGAAGGTGACTGGACCTACGGACTGCTGGAACTTTCTGTTCTGCCTTACTTCATGTTTACGGTGAGCGACATGTGGAACAATGGAGCAACGAACCTTCATTATTATATGGGTTCTGTGACATTCAATTACAAAGCACACCGTTTGATGGCCGGTTACGGGCGTACGCGGGCGGGTTACAACTGTTCAGGCGGGGTTTGCCGTTATGTGCCGGCAAGCCGTGGTTTCCAGGTATCTTACAATTATAATTTTTAAGCAAGAGACATGAAGAAAAGTATATTGTATACAGCCTTTTTAGGCTTTGCCGCCTTGTTTACAGCCTGCGATGAGGTGTCCGAAGGAGAGCGTTATATTTCTTTGCCTCAGGTAGAAACCAAGCGAAATGTCCTTTTGGAAGATTTTACGGGGCAATTTTGTTCAAATTGTCCCACAGCACATGCCACGATCAACAGCCTGAAGGCGCAATACGGCAGCTCTTTGATTGCTGTAAGCGTGCACGCTACGGACGTGTTCGGTATTATGGAGGGGCAGTATCCCACTATCGTAGGTTTGATGCAACCGGAAGGAAACATCTATGCAGCTAAATGGGGAGCTTCCGATTTGCCAACCGGGATTATCAATCGTAGCGGAGGGCTTTGCAATTATGATAAATGGGGAACGGCAGTGCGCGAGGCTTTGGCTAGAGATACGAAGGTGGCCATTGAGCTTTCGGCTGATACGGTTCCCGGTAAAGACAGTATTGCCATTGCCGTAGAGTTGAATCCTTCTGCCATGGTGTACGGTAAGTTGCAGCTTTGGATTACGGAAAGTAACATTACGGCTTTGCAGCAAAACGGGCCGAACCTGGATGTGAATTATGTGCATAATCATGTGTTCCGCGCTTGTGTAAACGGGACGTGGGGTGAAGATGTCGCCTTGCAAGAGAATGTTCATCAGACGCTGGAACGAGGTATAAGGGTGAAGTCCAATTGGGTGAAAGAGAATCTTTCCGTGGTGGCTTTTGTTTATAATGATGCCGAAGGTGTAATGCAAGCGGCTGAATGTGAACTAAAATAAGAAAATAATATTAATTTAATTAGGAATAAAAGTATGAAAAAACTCTTTACTTCTTTGGTGGCTGTTTTCTGCGCAATGGCAGGAATGGCTCAAACGTTGACTTTTTCACATGATGGGGTTGCCATCGAAAACGGTTCGACATTCTATTCACGGGATGTGAATGAAAAATTACTGCCTTTTGGAGTTACTAAGTTCGAACCGGAGATTGACCTGTCGAGCGATGTTGCTGCTAACGTTTATGTAAGTATTCAGTCTTTAGATGAAGTTTCCGTTGAACTTTGCGCCATTGATGGCACTTGTGTTACAACGGATGCCGATAAGGGGTATGTCGCTCAGAAGAATGGCGAATGGACAGCGAATGAGGTTGTAGATATGCAGATTCATTGGAAGGCGGGTGCTTTGCAGGCTGGTGCTATTGCTACCACCCACGTTGTGGTTTCCGCATGGTATGAAGGACAGGAAGCCAATAAGGTTAGTTTCACTTTGGTCATGACTAACGATCCGGCATTGTCTGTTCAACAGACAATGGGTAAGTCTGAAAGTATTTCTGTACAAGGTAATGTTTTGAGTTACGCTTTTGCCGACCATACAGCCCATACGCTTTCTGTTTATACAACGAACGGTGCGAAGGTAATGAGCTTTGCTTTGGCCGGTCAGGAAGGAACTTTGGCATTGGACGAACTTTCTGCCGGTTTGTATGTTTATCAGGTTGAGGGCAAGGCTAAGATGAACGGCAAATTCATTATCAAGTAAAACGCTAAAAGTCATTATCAATATGTATATGAATAAAATATTCAAAGGAAGTTGGGCTGTGGCTTGCGCTTGTGCAGCCTTGTCGGTACAGGCTCAGTCATTGCAACAAGTTGCTCCTTTATCAACTCGGATGCAGGCCGAATCAGAAATTTCACCCCTTCAGGTGGCGTCCCGTAATCTACCTACGTTCAAAGCGCAGGCAGGAAAAGTAGTCAATGTGAACCACATGAATGCTACGTCCTCGCAACGTTTTCAGAAGAATGCCCGTATTTCCGGTACGAACAATCAGAAACCCGGCACGAGCTATGCCGTAAATAAAGGTGTGTATAACTTGGTATCCGGTATTGCTTTAGGACAAGACGGCAACGGACAGGCAGTCTATGCCGAAGGCGGTGTGTTGGCTTACATCGACCGTCCGCTGACGTTCCACAATACAACGCCTTTGTGTGATGATTTCTCATGGGCTTTCGGAGGCTCTACTTATACGGAGGATTCTTTAAGCATGCGTCCTTACTTCCCGAACAACGGTTTTTATTTCGATACGCCGGTGCTGACTGCCACGCTTGGTTCTGCGGATTCAACCTATCAGTTGGGAGCTCATATCGACGCCACGACCCATAAAAAAGTGCCCGGAATGGTGGCTGCATCTCTGATGGCTTATGTCTACAATGTAGATGCCGATGCCACGCCGTTTGTGGATACTTATTATACGACAATGAGTTCTACGGATCCTTGGAATAACGTACTGTTCGGCGCGGACAATACGTATAAGTCTTCCTATGTCGAGTGGTTCGACGCGCCGATCGAGGGGGGAATCATGTTGTGGGGTACACACTTTTATGTCATGACACCGGCTTCGGTCGATTTGTCGAATAAGACATTCCAAATCGACTGGGTCGAAGTTGTGGGCGAAGAAGATAAAAAGCTTCGAAGCTTTCAGGCTAGGCCGGAGTTGAATCAGTCTACTTCTTCGTTAAGACTGTGGGATATCAATGTCAATACTGAGACTCCGACCACTTTGGTGAAGAATGAGTTTTATGTGATGATTACCGGTCCGCAAGACGGGACAAAGTGGGCTTTGATGCATCAGTTGAATCGTGCGGAACTCACGAATCCCGACAAAAACACTGCTTATTATGTGCCGACTACCGGTGAATTTGCCGGAAAGCTCTGCCAGTATGTTTTTATCGCTACGGACACCGAAGGAAAAGAATATGAGTTTACCTACAACACGTCCTTGGACATTCACATGTTTGTGGCCACACCTTATATTATTATGAGCGAAGATGATGCCACTGCCACAATCGTTCAGCAAGATGAATTGGAACTCAATATCGACGGTGAGACCCATAATTACTTGTTGATGGACTGGTTTGGAACGGCTTCTTCCGGAACAACCATTTCCGCTTCAATTTCCGAGTCTACAGACGGTGACTGGCTTACCGTAACCCAACCGGTGCAAGCCGGGACGGATGCTAACCGCAAGAACTATTTCAGCATGAGTCTGAAAGCCACGAGCAAGGACTGGTTGCTCGAAGGGCGCAGAGCTACTCTGACCTTGAAGGACGACCGCGGTTTCTCTCGTGATATTGTGGTTTACCAAGGTGACCGTGACGCAGCCGATGACGCTTTGAGCATCAGTGAGATTAATGCGGCCGGAAAAGTCAATGCTTCTTATGCGAACGGTAAGTTTACGGTAACTTATCCTACGGACTACGTGCAAGTGAAAGTGTACACCTTGTCCGGTCAGCAAGTGGATAGTCATGTTCTTTCCGGGAACGGTAAGGAAGAAATTTCGGCAGCGGCTTTGACAGACGGAGTTTATCTGTTGCAGTTTGTGGGTAAGGATACCCAGACCGTGAAAGTGATGAAATAACCCGCTTGGCGGATTTCATATAAAAACCGGAGGCATATTTCCATTTGAGAAATATGCCTCCGGTTTTTTTGTGGGCTATAATGAACAGAAGAACGGGACGAGGAACGGAACGGTGAAGTCGATCGTCAGACCATGATAAATGGAAAGGGGGATGAAGGTCTGTCCGCACGTGCGGGATATTATCGGAAGAGTGGTGTCCCCCGTTGTGGCTCCTCCTACGCTGATGGGAGCCAACGGACCGAAAAACTGCCGGAACAGCGGAGCACAGAGCAAGGCCATGAGTTCCCTCAGGATATTATAGATAAGGGCAACGGTACCCATTTCCGCGTTGCGTGCCTCCGTGATGAGGATACTCGACAAGGAATAGTAACCGAATCCGGAACTGATGGCCAGCCAGTCGGTAAAGCTACGCCCTTGCAGCAGGCAGGCTGTCGCTACGGCTCCGGCCCATGTCCCGACTATCGTCAGAACCGGTAGCCACATCAGACGTTTGTCTATGCGGCGTAAGCTTTGGCGTATCTCGTTGCTTTGCCCGACGGTAAGCCCGACGCAGATGAGTAAGAGACACAAGGCGTAGAATCCGGCTTCGGCGGGGAGGGGAGGTAGCCAGTGAGAAACGCCTAAGGCACATCCGAGCGCGAAAAACGCCACGATGGTGAAGCTTCCGGCCAGTTGATGCCATAATGCCACGAGACGGTGCTTGTGCGAAAGCAGTCCTTTGCCGGCATCCTTTTCCACTGTAGGAGTTTGGGTGGCCGGTGTCGTTCTCCTGCTTCCGCTCCATAATGCTGCCGCTGCCAAGGCACACCCTAAGGCTGTGCACAACGTGAGGATAAGGGCTTCCCATCCCAAGCGATCCAAGGCCTGCATCAGTGTCGGATTTCCTCCGACTTCCACGCCCATCAGGAAGAGCAATCCCCATACGGTATAGGTCATCAGCCGTTCGAGGCCAGGTATCGGGTGGCGGCGCAGGAGGTATCCCACCGTAGCGCTGCCCCATAAAATGAATATGACGGTAAACATAGACTGCAAAGTTCGCTATTTTTTCCGAAAAAGAGAGCTTTTTTCTTCCGTGACAGGCTTTCGGACGCATAAAAAATGAAGGAACGACTTACTTTTCCGTCGGATGGAGAACAAGGCCTTGAAATAAGCTGTAACTTTGCGGGCGTGAAATATGACGAACAAATGGAAAATCAAAGTATCACAAAAATTCAGGTACGTCCGCTCCAGATAGAAGATTACGGACAGTTGGCCCAGTCGTTCCGTCGTGTATATTCGGACGGCAGCGATGTGTTTTGGACCCATGAACAGATAGAGACGTTGTTACGCATCTTCCCCGAAGGGCAGGTGGTGACGGTAGCCGATGACAAGATTATCGGTTGTGCCCTTTCCATTATCGTGGATTATGATTTGGTGAAGGGAGACCATACATACGCTAAGGTTACGGGAAATGAGACGTTCAGCACGCATAATCCCAAGGGGAATATCCTTTATGGCATCGAGGTGTTCATCCATCCCGACTACCGCGGCCTGCGCTTGGCACGCCGTATGTATGAGTACCGCAAGGAACTGTGCGAAAAGCTGAACCTGAAGGCCATCATGTTCGGCGGCCGTATTCCGAACTATCATAAATACGCCGACAAGATGAGGCCGAAGGAGTATATCGAACAGGTGCGCAAACGTGAGATATACGACCCCGTGCTGACCTTCCAGCTTTCCAACGACTTCCACGTGCGTAAGGTCATGACCAACTACTTGCCCAACGACGAGGAGTCCAAACATTACGCTTGCCTGCTCCAGTGGGACAATATCTATTATCAGCCCGAAACCTCAGAGACGCTTCCGGCCAAAACCACGGTCAGGGTCGGACTGGTGCAATGGCAGATGCGTGGCTATCGCACTATCGACGACTTGTTCGAACAGATAGAGTTCTTCGTAGACGCTGTTTCCGGTTATAAAAGCGATTTCATCCTTTTCCCCGAATATTTCAATGCACCGTTGATGGCAGAGTTCAACAACCTGAGCGAGTCGCAGGCCATTCGCGGACTGGCCGGTTACACCGATGAGATACGCGACCGTTTCTTACAGTTGGCCATCAGCTACAACATCAATATCATCACCGGGAGTATGCCTTTGCAGCGCGACGGCAACCTCTATAACGTAGGCTTCCTGTGCCGTCGCGATGGCAGTTATGAGATGTATGAGAAGATACATGTCACGCCCGACGAGACCAAGAGCTGGGGACTGTCTGGGGGCAGTATGCTGAAGACGTTCGATACGGATTGTGCCAAAATCGGCGTGTTGATTTGTTACGATGTGGAGTTCCCCGAACTGTCGCGCATTATGGCCGACCAAGGGATGCAAATCCTCTTCGTACCTTATCTGACGGATACGCAGAACGCTTACTCGCGCGTACGGGTTTGCGCCCAGGCCCGTGCCATCGAGAACGAGTGCTTTGTGGTGATAGCCGGTAGCGTAGGCAACCTGCCGCGCGTGCACAACATGGATATACAGTATGCGCAATCCGGGGTGTTTACTCCTTGCGATTTTGCTTTCCCCACCGACGGACGCCGGGCGGAGGCCACGCCGAACACGGAAATGATTCTTGTGTCCGATGTCGATTTAGACCTTCTGAGCGAGCTGCATACTTACGGTGGTGTAAGGAATTTGAAAGACCGCCGACGTGACCTTTATGAGGTACGTTTCAAGAGGTAAGGAACTCGAAAAAACGATTGGCTGAGAACGGAAAATCAATCTCCTGAGATTGATAAATCGTTTGGCGCAGAATGATCTTTCATTCTGCACCAAACGATTTGTACTTTATAAGGCGTTGATAAACAGCTAAAAACGAGTCATGAACTCGATGACGAATTTGTCCTGCTCGGAAACCTTGGGGGTGGCATCCTCGTTGTAGAAATATTTCTCATAATTGATACGGATGTCCGAAATGAACGGTTTGGCGATGCTCAGGGTGATGCCGCCGGTGATACGTTTGCGTTCGGCATCGGTCAGTGTGAGGTGTCCGTTCTCGTTGGCCGTACCGTCGCTATGGTCGCCCATGTAATCGAAGCGTCCGAGGAATGAGATTTTGCTGAATACTTTTTTCAGTGGCAGGTCATAGCAAATGAACCCGTCGAAGGCGTTCACGTCCTGAAAGGCATCTTTGGTGTAGTGTTTATACAAGTATTCCGCTTCTATCATCCATCTTCCGGCCTGGTAAGTAATGCCGCCGTCGTACATGTTGACCGAAATGTGTTCCGGTCTGATTTTCTGTGCGCTCAGCGTGACGGAAAAGCCTTTGGGCAGTTGCCATTGTGCCTTGGCGGAATAGTTGATGTTGTTGGTCCAGAAATCTTTCTGGTCGGTCAGGCCCGAACCGTTGAACATTCCCGCTTGCAGGGTGAGGGGCAGCGGACCTCCTATCTTGTAGCCCAGCGTGGCTCCCACATCGCGCACGTTACCCACTTGCTTGGCTATGAATGAACGGTTGGCAAAGTATTGCTGGTGGGGTGAACGGTGGGCATCGATGGTGAACGGGACGCGCATCTGTCCGATGGTGAAATCGAAGCCTTTCAGCGGGCTAAGCCGGGTGTAGGCATCCAGCATTTTGATTTTGCCTTCGTCAGACAAGTCGATTTCGGCTTTATAGGCCACTACAGGTGCGACTTTTCCTTCGATGCTGACTCGGGCGGTGCGCACTTGAAAGCGTCCGGCCTTTTCTTCCGGTTGGTACTCGTATTTGCCACGTAGCGTACCGTGGACGACCGGTCGGTAATCCGTTTTGGCTTTTCCTTCTTTCCCCTCGTCGGCTACGGCAGGGAGAGCAAGCAGTATGCTCAAGGCTAAAATAGATATTTGTTTCATGATGTGCTGATTTGGCGACAAAGGTAGGTATTCGATATGAACTCAAGATGTCATACGTGTTACGATAGTGTTACAATATTTAATGCTTTATTTCCTTTGCGATGCCGAATATACATGTTGCTTGGCTTCGTTCACTTCACGGATAAGTTGTTCCTGAGAGGGTAAATAGAGCTGATATTGGCTGGCGAGTATGGTTTGGTTGTTTTCAGGTAGGGCCAACCGGACAGCGGTGTCGTTTTTGCTGGTACATAACAATATGCCGATAGTTGGATTCTCGTCCGGTGTCTTTTCATAGCGGTCGTAGTAGTTGACGTACATCTGTAGTTGCCCGAGGTCTTGGTGGGTGAGCTTGCCGGTTTTCAGTTCGACGATTACGAAACAGCGTAATAACCTGTTATAGAAAATGAGGTCTGCAAAATATTCGTCATCTTCCACTAAGATACGTTTCTGTCTTGCTACAAAAGAGAATCCCTTGCCCAATTCCAACAGAAAGTCTGCTATATGGGTTATGATGGCTTTCTCAAGGTCTTTTTCGTAATATGCAGGTTGGCGTTCCAATCCAAGGAACTCCAGGACCATCGGGTCTTTGATGATTTCCATGGGAGATTCCGGAATGCGTTCCTTACGTGCTACGGCCAACACGGCTTCCTTGTCGTTGCTCAATAGCAAACGTTCGTAGAGCATGGAATTGATTTGGCGTTCCAGTTCGCGGCCGGTCCAACTGTTGTTTATGGCTTCGAGTTCGTAATATTCCCGTTTATCTGCATCTGCAATGGCTATTAGCATCTTATATTGCGACCAGTTTAATTGCGTCCGCACTGTGGACGCAATCGGATAAAGTCTGTAAAATTGTCTGCTACGTTCCAGTTGCCGCACCGAAAACCCACTGCCATATTCCGGTTCGAGGCGTTTGGCCAGATTCCTGATGAGGTAGGTTCCATAATCGGCACGTTCTTTTCCGTGCTGTTCTTCTTCGAAGATACGTTTACCGATGTTCCAATACATTCTGACTCTGCAAAAGTCCACACTGCGCACGGCATTAGATCGGGCTTGGTCGATGATGGAGCGTATTTCGCTGACAAATCCGTCTGGTGTGTCGGCCGGTTGGCTTGGGTTCCTTAGTTCTTTGTAGTCCATGGCATCCTTATGTTGATGTACTTGCAAATATAGCGTTATTTTTCGTCTTCCTTTCCTGTTGTGCCATGAAAAAGGAGTTTGTACCCTGAGAAAAGTACAAACTCCAGATTTAGAAAGCCTTCTGTGTGGAAGGATGTAATGTTTACTCCGCAGTGAGTTCCAGTACGCAACTGGCGTAATCGCTGCCGAGCGGCATCTCGATACCGGTGTTCATCAGTAGGGTACCGGAGAACGTTTTGCCGTTCAGGAAACAAGGTTGTCCGCCGGTCTTGACGTTCAATTCGCGTACGCGGTAGTTTTTAGACGGGTCCAATCCCCGAAGGCAAACGCGAGGTATCACCTGGTTATTGAAATGTTCCATCTTGTAGGCGAAGAATACGGCTTTGTTTTCCGTATCGTCGGTGTACATCAGTGAAGCGATGCCTTTGTCGTCGTACGGGGATACCAGACGGTACAGATTGCCTAACTGGATGACGTCGCGTACGGACTTGTAGTCCTTGATGGCTTGTGCCGTCTGTTGGTATTCTTCTTTCGTCATCTTGCTGGGTTGCAATTCCATACCCAACCGCCCGCTCATGGCCACGTCGCAACGGAACTTGATAGGGATGATACGTCCCGTCTGGTGGTTGGGCGAGGCACTGATATGCTGTGCCATGGCGTTGGACGGATAGAAGTACGAGGTACCCCATTGCATGTAGATACGTTGGAGGGCATCCGTGTTGTCGCTCACCCAAAACTCGTCGAAGTAGGGCAGGACACCGTAACTGGCACGTCCTCCTCCTCCGCCGCAGGCCTGAATCAGCACGTCGGGATACTTGGCGCGGATGCGTTCGAGCACTTTGTTCAAGCCGCGATGGTATTCAATGTATATGTGCGACTGTTTGTCTTGGGGCAAATAGGTCGAGCCATAGTTTTTCAACCCCACATTGGCATCCCATTTGATATAGGCAATCTGCGGATGCTTGCCGAGCAAATTGTCTACGATGCCGAACATGAAATCCTGAACTTCGGGATTACATACGTCGAGCAACATTTGTGTACCGCCCCGTCCGTATTGCAAGGGCCGTCCTTTGACTTGCAAAGCCCAGTCGGGATGCTTTTCGAAGAGTTCGCTCTTGCTGTTTACGGCTTCCGGCTCTATCCAGATGCCGAATTTGATGCCGTTCCGATCAGCCGTTTGGATGAGGTTCTCAAGTCCGTTCGGCAGTTTCTTCCGGTCTACTACCCAGTCTCCCAAGGAAGAATTGTCTTGTACGCGGCGGTATTTGTCGCCGAACCATCCGTCGTCCATGACGAACAGTTCGCCGCCTAATGCGGCGATGTCTTTCATCATCTCGGCCATGGCCGGTTCGTTGACATCGAGGTACACACCTTCCCAACTGTTGAGCAACACGGGACGTACCTGGTCGCCATGGTGCAGCATGCCGGCGTGGCGTGCCCAGCGATGGAAGTTGCGGCTGGCACCGCTCAGACCCTCTCCGGAATAGGTGAGAGCCAGTTTCGGAGTAGTGAATACCTCTTTCGGAGCCAGTTTGTATTCCGAGCTTTCGCTGTCGATGCCGGCAAAGACACGGTGTACGAAATTATTGTCCGTCACCATGCGGATGGAGTAGTTTCCGCTCCAACAGAGGGCGGCTCCGATGACACGTCCTTCGTTCTCGTGCGGCTTCCCGTCGAGCGAGAACAGGACTTCGGGGTGGTCAAGATGGCCGTTACGGGCACCGTCTACGTTTTCGATCATTTTGATGCCCGGTGTGAGTGGTTCGGTGGTCACGTGCGTTTCGGAAGCCCATGAGCCATGGAGATGCGAAATCCATACGTCACCGCGCCGTATCAGAAAATGTCCGGAGTCGAAACGTTTCAGCACCACGGTTTTCTTTTCCGTGTGTGAAATCTCGCTCCACGTCTCAATCATGTCGATGTCGTTGTAAGCTTTGTAGTAGAGTCTCACTTGGAAAGGATAAACCTTGTCCTTCAGCGTGATGGCCGTGAGTTTGGCGTTGTCGAGGGTAGAGGTTTCCACCTTGTCCACAGTCAGGTCGGTAGTCCAGTTCCCGTCGGCATGTACGGCCTGCAAAGCAAAAATCTGGTGGGGCGGCTGGCCGAAAGTCGGATATGCCGTGCGGTTCAGCCCGTCCCATGCGTCGTGAATCTGGTGTATCTGGCTCTCTTCGATGCGGTCGCCGAAGTAGGCGAAGCGCAGGTCTTGCCCTTCACCGGCATGCAGAAGCAGGGACGTGTGCGGCGTGGAGACCAACACATTTCCTTCCCATGCCAGGCTATGCGCAAAAGGTAGCGCGCTGCATGTCGCAGCGGCTACCCCTATGATATAACTTCTGATTTCCATTTTTCTGTCTCAAGATTTATTCGGCTGTGATTTCCACCACGCGGCTGTAAAGCTTGTTGCCGGTGAGGAGGTTCAGTCCGACTTTCATCAGGTAATCGCCGGAGAATACACGGTCGTTACCTTCGAGCGATGAGCCTTGGTTCGGCATCAGGTTGATTTCTTTCACGCGATACTGTTTGCCGGCATCCAATCCTTCCAGACGTACGGGTAGAATCTTCTCGCCGTAGCCGGGATATACGTCGAATGCGAAGACTACGGCCTTGTTCTTGTCTTTGCTGACAAACTGGTTGGCTGCATGGCTGCGCGTACCGTCGTACGGAGATACCAGACGGTAGAGGTCGCCTTCCATGATGGCCGGACGCAAGCGTTTGTAGTTTTTCACGGCACCTTGGCAATAGGTAAGGTCGTCGCCGCTCATGTCGCTGAGCTTGATGTCGAAACCGAGCTTGCCCATCATGGCCACGTCCGTGCGGAATTTGATGCTCGCGTTCTTGTTCCATGTGGTCACGTGGGCGCTCATGGACTTGGCCGGATAGAAGAACGAGTAACCGTATTGGATGAACAGGCGTTGTATGGGGTCGGTGTTGTCGCTGGCCCAGAACTCTGTGAAGTACTGCAATGCCTCGTAGTCGATACGGCCGCTACCGCCGGAGCAAAGCATCATCGGCAGTTTGGGATATTTGGCCTTGATGCGGTCGAGCACCTTGTACAGTCCACGCACATAGTCCACATAGAGATGAGTTTGCTTGTCTTTCAGATACGGAGAGTAGATATTGGTAATCGGACTGTTGCAGTCCCACTTGAAATAAGCGATGCCCGGATATTTGGTCATCAGCCCGTCTACTACACCGAAGACGAAATCCTGTACTTCGGGGTTGCTCAGGTCGAGCACCATCTGGTTGCGGAAATAATACTCATCGCGGTTGGGCAGGTGAATCACCCAATCTTTATGCTTTTCGTAAAGTTCGCTTTTGGGGATCACCATCACCAACTCTATCCAAATACCGAATTTGATGTTGCGTCTGGCTGATTCGTCTACCAGTTTCTGGATGCCATGAGGCAGCTTGTGCTGTGTCTCGTCCCAGTCTCCCAATCCTTGGGTGTCGCTGTGGCGTTCGTATTTGTTTCCGAACCATCCGTCGTCGAGCAGGAACATATCCACACCCAATTTTACGGCATCGCCCATCAGTTCTACCA
>OJLA01001440.1_pt1 | contig 16238 bp, 8 predicted proteins | sample 1596611 | NCBI WGS metagenome assembly OJLA01 (sample SAMEA4350168, study PRJEB24818) | metagenome | biome: human; feature: gut; material: faeces | place: Denmark | collected 2013-09
TCATTGATATTATAATTTGGCAAGTAACTCTGCCATTCTTTCAATGTTATCTCTTCTGTTAAAGATTTTTCAATAACTGCACCAACTTCCCTATTTCCACAAGATAATATATATTGAATCAACCCTTTTTTCGGACTTTCGAATTTAACATTATATTTCCTTAATTTCTTTTTCAAATATCTTGTTTTTGATTTAATCTCTTTAAAATTATAAACTTCCCATTGTAAGGGTGTTTGAGGTTTTGGGATAACTGGATTGATACTGAATTTTATATAGTTTCTGTTTTTATGCATATTTGCTATTTTTTCAATATAGTTAGCTAACTCTTCTATATCTTCTTTACTTTCATAGGGAATTCCAATTCAAAAGTATAATTTAATATTGAAATCAAGGTCAACTGCATTTTTTATTACAGAAAATATTTTTTCATCTGAAATGCTTTTATTAATTCTTTCACGTAGTGTTGAAATAGACTCCGGAGCAATTGTAATGCTTTTCAAACCACTTTTTTTTAAGGTTTCTAAAGTTTCCCGGCTAAGTGAATCTATACGTAGAGATGGTGTGGCTATTTGAAAACCTTCACTTTCAAGAGCTTTTGTAAGGCCCTCCAAATCATAATAATCTCCAACAGCTGCTCCGATTAATGTTATTTTGTTTAAATTAGTATTTTCTCGTGTTTTAAGTGCTATGTTAACTAATTCTTTTATTGTAGTTTCTCTTAAAGGTCTGTAAAGATAGCTGGACATGCAGAATCTACAACCTCTTGTACATCCTCTTGAAACATTTAGCATAATTGAATCACTGAACACAGTTTTATAATCTTCCTTGTCAGTTTTGAGAAATGTTCTTCCGCACTGAAAAAAGAGTTCTTTGTGTTTTTGAGTTTATCCTCTGAAAACGGCGCAGCTCCCCAAGGATAAAAGCGGATACCGAAAGTAAATTCCGTTTTTCCGCTGTCGCTGTCCGAAATAAATGTTCTGTCATCAATGCCGCAAAAACCACCTGATACTGTATTATCAGTATGATTTGCCCTGAAAATGATGTCCATACAGGTGTCGGGAATAACGAGCGTACTCTCCGGCGATTGTAGAGTGGGGACGGTCGTTCCCCAGAAACACCTTATATACGGTTTCAACGCGGCGCAAGGCTCAAACTCCGCATAGCTTACACTATGCCTAAAAGGAGTTGAAGTTATAGGGCGATATAACGTATTAAGTTCCATATTCCACCTTTCTTAAGCATGATCAATTTAGAATATCTATGCAATGAGATTGTTTCAAAAATTCAGATTTGTCACTCTAACAGATTTTCTTCATTTTACTACAAAATATGTTGAATGTCAAACTAAAATCAAGCCTTTCCCTTAATCAAACCGATAGCCTTAGCGCCCATAGAAACAGTATGACTGACGGACATCATATTTACCTTAACGCTTGCAGTCCAAATATCTTAGCAATCCTCGGTACTTCTGTTGCAGACAGGCAGATTCCCACAGCCAATAACGGGTGCTACGTAATGGACTAATTCTGGACTTAGTCCCCTTTAAGTATGATAAAACTCTTTTCAAATCTGATGAACTTTGCTTTTCTGTTTCTAAATAAAGTGTAGAATCATGTGTTTCTCCCTTCACCTTATGTACTGTACTAAATTGAATCTTTCTTCCGTTAAAACTACAGATATTATCATTGGATGCTTGGGATTTTCTCTTATAGCTTTCTTTCATAAAGTAAATTGGAAGTCGTTCTAATATATCATCTCTTCCAAAAATATCATTAACCATTTTTCTTATTATGCTGTCCACTCCCTTTGACGCATATTCGGTCAAGCAAGTCATTGCCAACATTATTTCACGATTTATAAATATAACGATAAGTGGTTTTTTATTTGTGCCATTATCGATTTATTTTCAAGAGGAGATATTCTTTTTTGATGATGTTGTAGCATTTGTACAAACTGCCGAACTATAAATGATACATGCTGCTGCAATTACTCCAATTCCTATAGCCACATCATCCAAAACAAAAATATGTCCCGTAGGATCACTATAATAAATCGGATTATTAGCGCAGTAAGTATAAAGATTCAAACTCAGAGGATCTTCATTTTTACCCACAAAACTATCCCTTGAAATAAACCTACCGGTACTTGGGTTATAATATCTCGCCCTCAGATAAACAGTAGCTGTTTCCTTGTCGTAGTATTCACCGCAGTAACGGAAAGCATTTGTATCATTTTCATCAATGTTTTTTTCAACACCGAACGCATCATATCTGTAGCTCTTAGTTACCTTTCCGTCTTTGTCAGTTAGATTTACTACATCGCCGTGAGCGTTTTGAGTATAGTAAGTGTACTCAGTTTTCTTACCGTTCCAGTAGTTATACTTAGCTACAAGGTTTGTTCCACGAATATAACAGTCAGCCTCATAGAACTGGTTGTCAATTACATCTGCTACTATCTGCTTATTTCCGTCCCAAACATGATTTATTGTTTCTCCATTAACAGTTTTCTCATATCTCAGACCGCTTGCATTGTACTTGTAGCTTGCAATTGTCTCGCCGTCGGTAAAGCCGATAAGCTGATTTAAACCGTCATAAGTGTTTGTTTCAGTCTTGCCCTCGGCAGTTTTGGTAATCTGGTTACCGTTAGCATCATAGGTGTAAACCGTCTGCTTAACATTGCTGTTCAGGTCAAGCGGATTTTCTTCACACTCGACTGTCTTAACTTCCTTCTGAAGCAACGCAGTGTATTTTCCTTGAGCGTTATTGTAGCTGTATTCAGTTACAAATTCCTCAGAACCTGTTGCCGTCATCTTGGAACGGTTGCCGTAATCGTCATATTCGTATGAATAGGTATCTGTTTTGTTTCCTTTCTCAACAGATTCCTCTGTCAGCCTTTTCAAACCGTCATACTCGTATTCCGTAGTTTCTATTATACCATTTTCTTCTGTTACTTTGCAAGCGTCAGAACCATCTAAATAATATGAATATTCGTAGCTTGATATGGTACTATTGCCCTTTTTGTTAACAAGCTTTACTATTCTATTGGCATTATTGTAATCATAAGTCGAAACTACTCCGTTTGCAAGGGTTTCCGACTTCTTGTTTCCGTTTCTGTCATAGGTATATGAAACCGTTTCTTCCCCTGTTTCCTTGACCTTTATAAGCCTCATTTCACCGTCATATTCATAGCTTGTGTATGAATACATTAAAAGATTATTTATTCCGACTATCTGCTGTCTTGTATACTGCGAAACGCCCTCGTAGAAAAATCCCTTGAAGGTTGAATATCCGTCCTTACTTTCAACTTCCTCGCTCTTTCTGCCTAAATCATCATAAGCATAGTATGTAGTCAAATCATCGGTTACAGCTCTTGAAATCCTGCCCATATTGTCATATTCATATGACTTGCTGACATTCTTTTTGGAATCTTTAGAATTTACAGTCTTTGAAGTAAGCACATGGTTTAGTGCATCATAGGTATTTGTTGTTACATTGCCGTTTGCATCTGTGTTTGTAAGTACATTTCCGTTCAGGTCATAGGTTATTGTACCTGAGTTATAGCCTGTGCTGTCGGTGGTTCTTACCGCTCTCAGCCAGTTATCATACTCATAATTTGTTGTCAAATACGATGTATCATTTTCCGATGACATGCCTGTGTACATCTTTATCTGAACACCGGCATTATTGTAAAAATACTTTGAAATATTTTTATCCTTTGAACCTGTTCCGCTCAGTGTTACCTGTTCCAACAGTCCCATTGCGTTGTACTTATTCTGAGTAACGCTGTTTTTATTGTCATCAACAGTCTGGATTGTTTTGATTACATTACCGTTCTTGTCATACTCATTTTCTGTAATCGAATACTTTTCCTTACCGCTGAAAGGAGTATAGGTTGTGGTCAGCTTGTTTAAATAACCGTACTCATATTTTGTGGTATTTCTCAATGCGTCGGTCTGTCTTGCAAGCTGTCCGTTTGCGTAATATGCACTTGTTCTCTTGGTTTCGCCGTTTGTCTTTTCAGTAACAGCATTTCCTCTGAAATCGGCAAGTGTTTCCGTCAAAACCTGTTTTTCAGCAGTGATATAGTTGGTCTTGATTGTTTTAAGTCCGCTGCATGACTTGGAAGAACAACTGTCAAGAGCTGTGTATACATTAAATCCGTGTTTTACAAACTCATATTCCGTAGACGTAAGAACCTGCTTTTCAGCTTCTGCCTTCCATTTGAAATATGTTGCTTTTTCACGCTGTAATCCGTCATATTCGGTTATGTTTATTGTTTTATCAGGATTGGTTTTTTCTGTAACATTTCCGTATGCGTCGTACTTAAAAGAAGTTACATTGCCCAGTGCATCAGTCTGCTTTTTTACACTGCCGCTTGGATAATATTCTGTCAGTGTTCCATTACTTTTATCTGCTGAATAATTCGGTGAATATTCCGCTGTTTTTCTGCTTAGTTTGTCATATTCTGAAATCGTAACAGCAGCGGTTGAACCTGTTCCAAAATCCTTTACCTTGGTCACATTGTTGAACTTATCATACTCATACTCTTTAACAGCATAAACGCCTTTTGCTATATCAACGCTTGTCTTTTCTTTAGACACCTGAAGCTGTGAGTTGTATTCGTATTCAATACTGTTTACAACTGTGTTTCCGTCTTTAATTGTCTTAGACTTCGGCAGTCCCTTGCCGTTGCCTGATTTGTAATAATCATACTCAGTGATGTTCCCAACAGGATCGGTCGTCTTTTTGATCAGTCCCACTACTCCGCTTACATAACTGTCTGCATAATATTCATGACTTGTTATCGCATAGCTGCTTTCATGAGCTGCAAGATATGTTACCGGATTAAAATTCTTTGAAGTTACAGTATTTATATCTGCCTGTGAAAGCGGATTAACACTAGTTGCTTCCTTTAGTATTCTAGTTCCGTTTTTGTCATATGCCTTGATTGTCGCATATCCCATTTCGTTAACGGAAGCAATAAGGCTGTTTTTATCGTTGTAATTTGCTAAAGTGTATGTTCCGTCTGGATTGATCGTCTTTGTCACATTTCCGCTTTCATCACGCTCATACTTGGTGGTATTGCCCATGATGTCAACGCTTTCGGACATTTCGTCATACTTGTTCTTTCCGTCAACCATGTTGTAAGTGATCTTATCGACTTCATATGTCTGTCCGTCTGTTTCGACTGTATTTGTCTTTACAGCATATTTTTCATCATAGTCATATTTAAAAGTCTTAACGAGCTTATCTCCGTCATATTCCTTTAGACTTGTCTGCTTCTGTCCCTTATCATATGTGTATTCCTGCTTCAGTCCTGCGGAATTAATAAGATAATTAACTTCGCCGTGCGACAGATAGTTTATCTGATCCGTTACCTCGTTATAACAATTTGTTATCTTGCAGAGTCTACCGTTTCCGTCATACTCGTATTTCTCCGTACCGCCTGATACGCTTGTTGCAGATATTAACTGAAAATCTCCGTTGTACCTGTATGTTACCGTTCTTCCGGCAGAAGTATCCTCTATCTTTGTTACACGAAGATGCTCTTTATTACCGTTATAGTTGATTTTATAGGTTCTGCCTGTGGAATCTGTCACTATTCTCTGATTGTTGGACATAGCAGAAATAGTCAGGATATTTCCTTCGGCGTCCTTTACCCAATCTAACTCGCCTTTGGCAGTAAAATGATATTTTGACTGTGCGGCATTTGTTATAATATAGCCGTCACCGTCTTTCTCCATTTTGCTGTGAGCGTTCAGACACTCAAATCCGTTTCCGCTGCTTTTGAATGTTGTATTCGAACCGTCAGACAATACTACCTGATAGTATCCCTCGGCAGGCATTACAATTTTGCTCACATCAATATTGAAGTCCCAACCGATACCAAAACTTCCTTCTTCTTCGTTCATTGAGTTGTAGGTACGAACAAAATCCGACTTTACTCCCGGTGATGCGATGCTTAAATCTGTGAAAGATTTTGTGTAGTTACCTGTTGCAATGTGAACTCCGTCACCTATTTCCATGCCTTTTCTGTAAAGTGTATAGTCAGGCTCGTCATACGGTCTGAACCATGGGCGGAACCAGTATCTGTCCGATGAGTATCCATATGGGAAAATAAGTCCGTTTGGATTATCAAAGTTAAATCTTCTTTGCGTATTCAGACTTCCGTCCTCGTTGTTTATGTATGTTTCGGGGTTGTCCCACAATATAGTCTGTTTGCCGTATGGATAATAGAAAACTATAGAATGATTTCCGCTTGAATAAATCGCCTTTTCTCCAGCAGCTTCATTGACATTCCAGTGCTGTCCGTAAAACAGAATTATTCCATCTGTCCATAAGCCCTCACAGTCTGCAAGAGTTGTATAATACCAGTTTTCAGTTACCATCAAAACATCGGCAGAGTTAGTCATGATCAGCTTATCATAGCTCTGTGCCTGTCCGAAGTTAAACTCGCCGATTATTCCAAGCTGACCGCCGTTAAGGTTTAGCGTTACTCCATCTAACAAGTCAAGATTACTTGTCATAAACGCCATATTTCCGACTATAACAAGTTCATGACCGTTCAAATCCAGATTCGTATTGTACAGCCACATTCCCGTTTCGTTATAGCAGTCACCCGTCAGCTTGATGTTATAAATATAGTTTGCTCCGGGGGTATAGCCGTCAAACTGACTTGCGTATCCTGCAAACCAATTGTAATCTGCTTCTGTGATAACTCCGTCCTTGTCCTTATCCATGTATTCCTTGAAATCATCATCGCCTACATAAGAACCGCTGTGATTTTCCAGAATATAATTGTAATCATCAGCGTCGATAATTCCATCGCCGTCAATGTCAAGTTCGGATATATATCCATCCTCGCCCTCTTTTTTCTCATAATGATCACGGTCGATAATATCTAAATCTTCTGCGTCAATGCTGCCGTCACCGTTCATATCAAAATCGGCAACATAATCTCCTGTTGCCTTACGAAGTCCGATAAATCCACGAACATATGAAGCATCATTTGCATTTATAACCTCATCGCTCCACTGATCGTTATCATTCTCGTTGTATGTACTGTCACCGGGATAAAGCATTTCCGGATTGTCTGCTGTACCGAACTGATATGAACCGTGTCCCATGTTCTTATAGAATCTCGGAAGATATCCGTCACATTCTATTTTTACATTAGTTGAAGCTCCGAGTCCTCCTGCCGATACGCTGAATGAACCGTCTGCATTTGCATATGCTTCTGCTGCTAAATTCCAATCATTGAAGATGAGGATCTTTACTTTTGAAAGGTCGGAATTTGTACCGTACTGACCCACATATCCTGTAATGTTCAGTCCGCTTGCTGCTTTCGACTGTGCTTTTTTTACGGCTTTGGACTTATTTTCATTTACGCTGAAATAGTCTACTTCTCCAAGTCCTTCAATTGCAGTGTCAAATTCCTGTGCAAGCTCGTCTGCATTTTTTGACAGTTGAATGTCATTCTTGATTTGCTGAATAGTTTCCGCATGGGCTATACCCTGTGAACTGCCGTCGCCGTAGATCATTATCTGACCTACAAACATCAGCGCCAGTGTCCCTGACAGCAGTTTTGATATTAATTTCTTCAATGCTTTTACCTCCGTCAAATATTATGTCACTAATCCGGTTTACAGCCTTTGTCGAATCATGTAATATACTGGATAGTGCAATAACATATTATCATATTATTTACATTACAGCAATACATTTGTTAATATTTTGTATAAATTCATATGTTTATACAATTATTTATTATTTATTTGTATATATTCACATATTTAATAATAAAAAAGAGAGTACAGATATTTCTTCTGCACTCTCTTCAGCATTTACAATCTTATTTACTTTTCTTCAAATGTAAGATTCTTTATATCGTCAGGTAAAAATTTATTATCAATTATTTTGAGTTCAAATTTTTTGAATTCTCCATTATATGCTGCTTTTATCTCACTATTATTGTCATATGTTATTTTCATATTAATTTCTTTACAAGTCCACATGGTAACATCATTCGGATGAATATATTCCTGATTACATTTATGCTGTTTATATCCTAATATTCCGTCTATTAAAAAAATTAAAGCTATTAAACTAAGTAATATAACTAAAATTAACATAATAATTTTAGTTCTCTTGTTTTTTTCCATGTTTACATCCACATTTATTACTATCTATTTTATTGAAGTACCAAATAAACTGTTAAATAGCCATTTCCTGCATATTCGTTTGTGACTACAATTTCTCTATTTGTAGAGTTTATTATATAATCCTCGGATAATCGCTTAACATACAGTTGACAATAACTATCTTTTATATCAGATATTTTCAAATCCCACCAGTCACAATACTCGTTCATACGACCTAATCCATAAGGAATAAATTCTTTATCTCGTTTATGATAATTACTTACTATAGAATTTAATTCTGTTTCTTTTATTTGCAGTTTAGCATAAATTTCATAATCTACAATATTATTTTCATATATGCGTTTAATATATGAATAATTCAAAAACCGTACGCTATCTGAAAGCATTATACCTGATGATTTTTCTATCTGCTTTATTCGTTCTTTAGTTTTTTCATCAATTTTCACTGGTTTTTCTTCAATTTCTTTTACCTTCATCGATTTCGTATTACTCCATTTACCATAAACAGTTTTAGATTTTCCCTTAACTTTAATCTTCTTATACGCTCTGACTTTAACGAAATATTTCTTACCCTGCTTTAATCCTTTAACTGTTTTTTGATTCTTTTTAATTTTGTAAATCTTGGATTTTATGAACTCCTTATTCTGTGACAACTTCACCTTGTATCCTGAAATCTTTTTTACTTTCTTAATTTTTATTGTTAGGTTACCTGGTTTAGTAGATAGCAATTTGGTTATCTTTGTTCTTGGTACTTTAATATTCTTAGCTGAAACCGAAATTGTACTTAACATGGTTATTGATACTGCCAGTGCTGTTGTTAGTGCTGCTATTTTTTTCATATCTGTTCCCTCCCTTATTAAAACTTGACAAATCCTGTATTTTGAAGATAATCTAAAATTATAGGCATTGTAATAAATTTTAAATTCGTTTGATACCATGTTGTATTAAAATTGTCACTTTTATATAAAACCCAGCCTAAATTTTTTCTGTTTTTATCTTTATTTGATAAGTAATATCTGAAATAACCTTTTTGGTCAGAATCATCATAAGAATTAAAAAATGGATCTTCTAATCCTTCCCATGCCGTACCTACAGTTCCATCACTTGCTACTGTTATACCGGAAATTTTCTGAGAAAATTCATATGCTATGTTATTCCATATGTGAGTATAATGTCCTGCATTACAACCCAGTATTATTAAAGCTTTACAATTAACTTTCTTTAATTTTCTTATATTTTGTAAATTTAAATCATTAAAAAAAGTGTCAGGTCCTGAATGACTAAATCGTACTATTACTTCTGCATATATGATTGAATTCCAATATGATTTAAACTCATTAGCACTTTCTACCCTAAACACAAATCCACAAAGTCGTTTAAAGTAATTTTCTAAACTTTTTTTAATCATTTCTGATCCTTCTATGAATTCATCTAATGAAAAAATCAAAGCATCATATGTTTTATTATGTTCGGAAAAAATAGGTGGGCTAATAGTTGACGATCCTTGCCGCAAAACATCATAATAATCAGATGAATTATTAACTTTACCGTCTGAACCCATACCTGATAAATCTGTGGTTTGCTGAGATACATACTTCATTGGATTTGTATCATACTCGAATAAGTTTAATTCGCCTTGTAAAACTGCATTAGCCGAATTTGCATTAATGTACCTGCCTGTTTTACTGTCATAGTATCTTGACTGAATACAATACAAACCTGTATCGCTGTCATAATAATATCCTCTATATCTCAAAGGATTTGTATAGGCAATATCATTTTTGTTGTTTATAATCGTACAATTTCCCCATGCGTCATAGCTATACTCGGCAGCAGTCTTTCCGTCAGCGTCAAGCACAGCTATAATACTTCCAAGCAAATCGGTTACATAATAATACTGACTGTTGTTGTATTCAAATCCTATCGGAGTATCTCCGTCATATCTGAAATACATTGTATTTCCTGCATAAGTCTGTGCCGATAATTGACCGTCATTCCAATAGTAATTGAATTTCACATTATTTATAGTCTTGCTTGTTCTAAGTCCGTCTTCGTTGTAGGTGTATGAAATATTTATTCCATCCGACCTTTTTGCAGATTTGAGTTTTTGTCCCATTGTCCAATTAAACTCAGTGCCGTTGTAATAAGTCAGCGGATTTCCTATCTCATCATAAGTTATTTCATTACCGTTGTATGCAGTGAGTAAGTCTTTCCAGTTTGAATTGCCATATGTAAAGGTTTGAGTTTTACCATACCTTCCTCTTGAAAAAGGTCTTACTTCAACTACATTACCGCCCTTGTCATATACAAAATTTACTCCTGTCCTTGTTATGACATTTACCTCTGTTGTAAGATGACCTGCTTCGTCATATGTGTAATAGATATCATTTACTTCGGAAATGCGTTTATTCCCGTCATATCCATAGTGTATGGTATTGTTATATGCTCCTGTATATTTTATCTCGGATACCAATTCGGATGTTCTATTTGGACTATTAGATACATACTTATATTCCTTATTGTACACTTCTTTTTTAGAAAGTTCAACCTCTTTGCCGTTTGAACTACGGTAAATGCCATATACACCTTCTTCCGACTTTCTTCCGAATTTGTCCTTTGAATTGAAATAGGTTGAATAAATATTATTTGCAATCGTCCAGTAAACCTTGTACGAATTATCTCCTAGATCTGTCTGAAGTGTTTTTTCTTTCTCTCCGATAATTTCTGTTAGTTTTTCATTTGTACAATATATCTTATGATAAACTCCGCTGCCTGTTTCCTCAGTGACTCTGTATTCGTCCTTATCTGTTGAATATTTTGTTTCCCTATTTGAACAATTATCCTGTATTGATTCTAGATTTCCGTCTTTGTCATACTTGCAGCTGTAAAGAATTTCATCGCCTTGTTTTACCGCCGAACTGCTTCCGTTTTCATTGTATTTGTAATCTATTGACTGTCCGTTGCCGTAATCGGCTTTTGTCAATGCTCCTTTACTGTCATAACTGTAATTTATAAGATTTCCGTTTCCAGCTTTGATTGATTTCAGCAATCCAAACTCAGTATATCCGATGTCGTAGTCAAAATCGTTATGAGTTATTTTGCTCAGCCTATCTCCGCTGTCATAAGTAAATGAATTTTCAATAACCGTACCATGCGATACTTTCTGTACTTTTCCGATATTGTTGTATGAGTAATTGACTGAATTTCCTTCGGCATCTATTATGCTGTTAAGGTAACCTGTATTTGAATCATAGCTGTAAGATGTCTTGAAGCCTAACGAATCAGTCGATGATTTCGGATAATTTCCATCTTCGGTATACTCATTGCTTTTCAGCACGGATTTACCGTCAACTTCAGTTTCATTCCTCAGATTATTTCCGTACTTATCAAACACATTGACTGTTTTCATATCGTCTTTTTTTATAGTTTCAGTCACACTGTTATCAGAGTTTACCGACGATGAAAAGTTTTCTTTTGTACTGTCGCTTTCATTATCAGAAGGCTCGGTACTCGATGTACCGTCATTGTATGTATAATCACTTTTGTATACAACAATTCCGTCAAATAAGGCTTCATTTATCTGATTTGAGTAATTTACCGAAACAACAAAATGAGTATAAAATATATCGGCTTTAAATGTCTTTATCACATACTGCCAATCGGTGCAATACGGATTAAATTTGATCGTCTGAACATCTGCTACCCTTGCCGCATTATAAAAAGTAACTGTTATGTTAAACGGATTCTGAGGAGAGGCATTTGCTTTTGCCCAACCACCTACTTCGAAGGTTTCTCCTGTACTCATTCCTCCGAAGCTTTGAGAGATTGAACATCTTTCATTCGGTTCTCCTACCATCTTTACTGCCTTGTCACTTCCGCAGTGTCCTACTTCATCACATTTTATATTTGTATCACTTGACATTGACCATCCCTGCAGACCGTTTTCGAACTCTCCGTTTTCCAGTAGATTATCGTCCCGAACTGTATGCTCATATGTATTAACCAGACTATTTAAGCCACTTGCATTTTTAGAGTATTCATTTAATGTTACATCTCCCTTTGAATTGAAAGAAGAAATTAAATCGCCGCTGTTGTTAAACACCTTAGTTTCAGTATCGCCTGTGTTGTTATTGATATATTTTGTTTGGTATGGTGTATATTCAATTGATATATCTGCGCCCTTTGTTCCCGCTGTTCCGTATTCTTTTATTCCCGACAGTCTTTTTGGATTTTTGGTGTAACTGAAATTTACCCTGTATCCGTCTGTATTACATGCGGAAATCATATCATGGTTATTCCAACTGTAACTCACTGATTTTCCGTCCGGATATTTGACTTTAATTAAATTTGAATTACTGTCATACTCATAAGTAACCTTCTGTATAACTGTATTTTTCTTTCCGTAATATGAAATATCGGTTAACTTTATTCCCGAATAGTTAAACTTATACTTTCTTCCCGCGCCGTCTGTAATATACTCTATATGATAAAAATTATTAATATTGTCATCATATTTCAGCTCTATTTCCGGCTTTGAAGTTACACTTGTATCTGCTATTTTTACAAGCCTACCATACTGTTCAAAATGATACTCTTTTCCTTCTGAATCGATTACAACCAAATTGTCATATCCTGTTTTATTTTTATCCTTACACTTTATAATGTATCCTCTTCCGCTCATATCAATATACTTATCGGCTATATTGTTATAATTAAAGTATATTGTACTTCCGTCACCGCACACATACTCATAGTACTGAAGCTTTCCGGAATTATAAACCGCATTTATTGTCTGATTATAATTGGTTTTAAAACCAAATCCAAATGTAGGATTACTTCCGTTATTAAGGTTGTATATCATCGATATATTTACGGGCATTACTTTTCCGTTAAAACCGATATCTTCTCTTGACAGTACAAGGTTTCCCGAAAAATCGTCTATTTCCGCTTTCCCCGCTCTGCTTATATCTACTGTTTTATTTTCTCCTCTCTGTGCCGCTGAAACCATATTATATTTTATTGCTAAAAACGGAATTTTTTCTGAATCTGCTTCCTCTGACGAATAAAATACAGATTCACTGTTAGTCACATAAGTTGACGAAAGCTTTATTCCGTAATTTTCTTCTCCGTTATACCAGCTATTAACCGCATTGGTTATATCCCAATATACCCATTTATCTTTTGAATTCGGGACATTAAAAACATCAAGTATTTTACTGTCAACTGACGGACGATTCCCTATTACTGAACTTGTATCCCAATCAGAATTTACTTTATATGCATTTATCTTGTTCCCCTGTTCTGACGCTGTTTTCAGATAAAGTACCGCATTTGATACTATCCATTGTTTATCTATATGAGGCAGTTTTGTGAACTTTATATATAAATCAGTTGTATTTCTGTCATATGCACCTGCAAAAAGCCTTGAATTTTTTGATATATTCATAGATAAGGCGCTCATAACCGATGTATCAACTATTTTATCTTTATATGATCTGGTATCAACAGTCGGATCGATCGTTACCGGATATGCTCTTTCCTCATCAGTAAGCCACTTATGGTCCGGCATATATGTGAGAATATATTCTGTTCCTTCTTTTTTTAATGTGGTTTTTATTTTATCCGAAAAAGAAAAATTGCTGTCATACATATACGGTGCGGGAATAACAAAGACCGCTTTTTTGTCCTTATCAATCAGCTTTATTGTATCGTCCTTTTTCAGCTTTGCCGTTAACCCTTCTGCTTTTATTCTGAATGAATATGTCTGTTTATTTATCGGCGCTTCCGATATAATTATATTTTCCTTTAATCCGCTTCCTGAGAATATGTACTCTACCTTTGAGGCTTCATCCTGTGTATACTCTACCTTACCGTCTAAAACGGAATCAGATACATAATCCTCCAAGCTGTATTTTTTTAGACTTTTTTCACTTACACTCTTTATTTTCTTTTTTTCATTTGTCTTTTTTGAAGACAAAGATTTCATCTCCATCGGAGTAATTGAAACTGTATAACCGTCTGCTTCAACCTCAATATTGTTTTGTTCATCAATATTTTTCGGCAGTGATACCTGCATATCAGAGCCTGTTTCTTCACTTTCAAATGTTTCTGTTTCTTCGTTATATGTCAGACGGTTATCGTATTCTTCCCAGGTTTCATTTTCCTTATCATAAAAACAAATCGGAGCAGCCGACATAACAGCTATTCTGCTGCCGTCAGACTGCTCATAGGTTTTACTGTATTCACTTCTCAATTCCGCTATTTCACCTGTTATGTATATTTCATTTTCCTGTGAATCTGATTCCGATATAATCTGTTCAGGTGCATTTATATCATTGCGTGATTCGGCTATTACATTAGGTATTGTACATGTTGATATTATTGCTGCGGCTATTGCCATAGATATTATTCTGTCCTTACTGCTTCTGATTTTCATTTCTTTCTTCCTTCCGGTATATATCATCGTGAATAAACTTATTTCCATTTATTACACTCTGTATCAATATATTACCATAAATACTAATTTATGTCAACACAATTAACTATTGCCTCACATTACCTGTATACTTCACATAAAATCGGTGGTATAATAGGTTGGAACATATGTTTTAAATTTGAGGGATTTATATGAAAGAAAGAGTTATTCTGCATTCAGATTTAAATAATTTCTATGCTTCGGTAGAATGTTTGTATCACCCTGAATACAGAGGAAAACCGCTTGCTGTTCTCGGCGATCCGAAGGCTCGGCACGGTATTGTTCTTGCAAAAAATTACGAAGCCAAAGCTTATGGTGTTCAGACAGGCGATCCTATGTGGATGGCAAAGAAAAAGTGTCCCGATATTGTTTTTGTTCCTCCGCATTATGATCTGTATATGAAGCATTCAAAGCTGATCCGTGAAATATATTCCGAATACACAGATAAAGTTGAACCTTACGGGCTTGATGAATGTTGGCTTGATGTTTCGGGAAGTACTATGCTTTTCGGTTCGGGAGAAGATATTGCAAATGAAATACGCAAACGGGTAAAATTTGAGTTAGGCGTTTCGGTTTCTGTCGGATTTTCTTCCAATAAGATTTTTGCTAAACTCGGCTCAGATATGAAAAAGCCCGATGCAACCACTGTTATTGATAGCAATCGTTTTAAAGAAATAGTATGGCCTCTGCCTGTTAAAGAACTTCTTTATGTAGGGCGAGCAACTCACGCAAAATTAAAACGCAAGGGTATTTTTACTATCGGCGATCTTGCAAATTCAAATCCCGAAAATCTTCAATTTTGGCTTGGTAAAATGGGAGTTGTACTTTGGCAGTTTGCAAACGGTCTTGATACTTCTCCTGTTTCCAATATCGGAGCAAAGTCTCTTATAAAGACTGTAGGCAACAGCACAACTGCTCCCAGAGATTTGGTTACCGATGAGGACATAAAAATTACCCTTATGGTGCTAAGCGAAAGCGTTTCAGCAAGACTTCGTGAATATGGCTTTATCTGCCGTACTGTTCAGATAGGCATTCGCGACAACGCGCTTGAATGGTTTGAAAGACAAGGAAAACTTGAAATTCCAAACAGAACGGCTAAGTCCATATTTGAACTTGCTTTCTCACTTTTCAAAAAACACACCAACGGCAAGCCAATTCGCTCCTTAAGTGTTAGAGCCTGCGATTTAAAACCAATGGATTTCGTTCAGCTGTCACTCCTTCCTGATGTTGCAAAGCTACAGAAGCAGGAGGAGCTTGAAGCTGCTATGGTTGCGCTGCGGAACAGGTTCGGGCATTTTTCTATTCAAAAAGGTATGATGCTTTGTGACTCGGAATTATCTAACCTTGATCCAAAAAACGAACATATAATTCATCCTATGAGTTTTTTTAACTAAAGCGGAGTACAGCCTTTTTATAACTGAACTCCGCTTTGTTTGCTTATTTTATTTCAATTCTTTTTGTCTGAGGCTGTTCTTTAGCTTTCTTCGGCAAGGTCAACTTTAGAATTCCGTTAGTATATTCGGCATTAATTGCATTTTCATCAATATTTGAAATGTCAAAGCTTCTGCAATATGAGCCATAAGTTCTCTACCTGCGAATATA
>OJLA01001447.1_pt1 | contig 16200 bp, 8 predicted proteins | sample 1596611 | NCBI WGS metagenome assembly OJLA01 (sample SAMEA4350168, study PRJEB24818) | metagenome | biome: human; feature: gut; material: faeces | place: Denmark | collected 2013-09
CCCGAGGCTGCAAAGCAGCAAGGCTCCCCACCAAAAATCGGAGGGATACCCCGCAAGGACGGCGTTCACGCACCAAAAAGCCGAGCCTTTCGGCAGGCACAGCCTGCGCAAAGCGTCATGCAGAAAGCAAAGTCGGCAGCCCAGCGAAGGATGCAGCGGAAGATGCTTCAGAAATCGGCGCAGAGTGGCGGCAAAACTGCGAAAAAGTTAAGCGGCACCGCAACGCAAGCCGCAAAAATGATTGGGAAAAGCGTCGCGTCTGCGGCCAGTTCAATCCTGACGGCAGGCGGCGGTGCGGTGGTGCTGGTGCTGCTCCTGACGGTGATCCTCGTGGCGGCAATCGTGGCGTCCCCCTTTGGTATCCTTTTTTCCAACGAGAGCCGGGAGGCGGGCGTTGTGCCGCTCTCTGCTGCGGTGGCGCAGGTCAACTATGATTTCAATGAGCGGCTGGAAGCCCTGCAAACAGCAGATGATTATGATTCCATCTCCGTGACCGGCCAGCCTGCCGATTGGATCGAGGTGCTGGCGGTGTTCGCGGCGAAGGTGGCAGGCAGTAACGATGCGGATGCCGCGGACGTGGCCACCATGGATGCCGACCGCATTGCCCGCCTGAAAGCGGTCTTTTGGGATATGACGACCATAGACAACCGCATTGAGGTCATTCACCATCCCGGCAGTGGCGATGATGACGGATGGACGGAGCGAAACCTCTATATCACCATTACCGCAAAAACGGCAGAGGAGATGAAAACCGAGTATCATTTCAACCGCAACCAGATCGCAGCGCTGGACGAGCTGCTGGAGCAGCGGGGGCTTCTGCTGGAGCTGTTGGAGGATGTGTACTCCGTCAGCGGGGATACGGCGGCGCTTATCCGCAGTCTGCCGGAAGATCTATCGCCGGAGCGCGAAGCGGTGGTACGCACCGCCTGTTCTCTTGTCGGCAAGGTGAATTATTTTTGGGGAGGAAAGAGCCTTGTGATCGGCTGGGACGCCCGGTGGGGTGAGCTGCGGCAGGTCACGGCGGCAGGCAGCTCCACCACGGGGACCTACCGCCCCTACGGACTGGATTGCAGCGGCTTTGTGGATTGGGTTTTCTACAATCAGTCTGGCGGCAGCTATGTCATCGGCCATGGTGGAGGGGCTACTATGCAGCACTCATACTGCACCGATATTTCGTGGGCGGGCGCACAGCCCGGTGACTTGGTGTTCTACCCGGATAATTCCCATGTGGGCATCGTTGGCGGCAGGGACGCAAACGGAGAGCTACTGATTATCCACTGCGCCAGCGGCTATAACAATGTGGTCGTTACTGGTCTGGAGGGCTTTACATCTATCAGTAGACCGAGGTACTACGCAGAGTAAAAAAGTTTTACCTTTTGTTCCCCCCTGACAGGGGTAACAAGTGATTCCTGGGATACCCCGGCAGGTCATCGTATCTACGATGCCTGCCGGGGTTCTTCCGTTTCCTGGGTTTGTAGGGGTTCCGGTGCTTCCATCGTTTCTTCCACATCCTGCTGACCGCTGCCAACATAGCCAATGCCGTTATAGTAGATCTCCACGGTCTGCGGTGCGTGCTTAGACCACTTTGCCTCTTTTTCATGAACCACGATCTTTTCAATGAACAGCCGCAGCAGTTCCGGCGTCAGCTCCGTGATATCCGTGTACCGCTTCGCCTTATCAAGAAAGCCGCCCGTTCCAATCGCCGTTTCCCGCAGGCGCTGGATTTCTTTCTCTTTCTGTGGGATGCCAACGGTGATGCGGCTCTGTTCTTCCGTGTAGCTGCCGGAGAGCATTTGGAACTGCTCCGTGGTGATACGGCCCAGCACACTGTCCTCATACAGCTTTTTGAAAATCGCGTCCAGTTCAGCTTTCCGCTTCCGTATGGCTGCCAGCTTCTTCTTCTGCCTGCGGATCTCCCGCTGAAGCTCGGCGGATTGCTTGCTGCCAATGTAGGCGGCGAACTTTTCCGGATGTTCCCGCGCCGCACTCGTCACCCGGTGCAGGTCCTCCAGTACGATCTCATTCAGAACGTACTCCCGGATGTAGTGGCCTGTGCAGGCTTCTCCATCTTTCTTGTAGGTGCGGTAGGTAAAGTGATTGTACGCTTGCCTGCCCTCCTCTGTGTGATCGTGCGTTCGTGATGCGTGGCTCAAGCCGCAGTGTTTTCCTCATCGGACTCATCCTCGAAAGCAGCAGCGGGCATGGCATCGAGCGACCGCGCCGCGGAATTGCTGGCAGTGGAATCGTTTATTGTGAGTTCTTTACCGATGTTTTCAAATCCTTCGGGGAATGTGTTGGTAGCATCGATGTTGGTTGTCACAGAGTATTCTGTTCCGGTCTTCGAAACAACGCGCTTTCCGATGCCGCCGAGGAGACCGCCGACTGTCGCACCTGTTGCACCATTCTTGTCGACCGTCATACCCGATACCGCGCAGCCGGTGATGGTCACACTGCCGTTGCCGCGATAGTCATTGTCGGCCCACTTTCCTTCTGCGTCATACGGTGTGTACAAAGCATCCGCGTAGCCGATGAGACCGCCAATCAGGAACTGTGTACCGCGGTTGTCATTTATATCGGTGACATTGACGGTCATATCCTCCACCTTGCAGCCAGTCAAAGTCACGGTGCCCTTGGCATAGCCGATAAGTCCGCCGATGCACTCCGCAGGCAGCAGGTGGGCGGAGATATAAGCATTCCCTTCCTCGCCCAGCAGGTTTAGTTTCATGGTCACATGTTTGACCGTCACGTTTTCCGCCGTGAACCTGTCGCCCACAAAGCCCGCCAGAGCGCCGAAAGCATGATACGCGTTGGGGCTACTGACAGTAGCCGTGTAATCCACCGTCATGCCGTCGATGGTCAGGTTCTTCACCGTCACGTTATCTCCGTAGCCGTAGATGGTGCCCACGGATTGGTTGGGAGCCGCCTCGCCGCGTTTTGCATGGTAGATCGTGCGATTGTTTCCATCGAATGTGATGCCGCCGACAATGTCACCGGTGCGCGTCGTATCGGCATAGCAGAGATCCAAATCAACGCCCAGTGCGTAGCTTGCTGCCTCAGAGGAGTAATCCTGCACGACCTTAGTCAGAAAATCGTTGGCATTATAGAGCAGCTCTGTGCCATTGCTATCAGTTTCGGATTTCCATTGGACACCGACCTTGACGATGGCTCCCTGTTCAGCGGCCATTTGGGTTAGTTTGGTATCTTCCACTTTTACAAAAGTCTCGGTAGGATTCCCCCATTGGTTCAGCTCTTCCTTATAATAGCCGAAATATTCGGTGCCGGGGATACCAGTGGGCAGAGTAAAGACCTGATCGTACTCCACAGTTACATCAATATAGGGAATACCGTGGTCATTGGCGTTGGTATACACACCATTCGCCTTATCGTACTCAGCTGTGAGCAGCTTGCCGCCATTTTCAAGCAGCCAGTCTCTCAGCGGCACATTGCCGTCCCAGTCGAAGCGGAGGAAATAGGTCATAACATCCCACTTGGCGTAGAGCGTGATGTCACGGGCGGGCATGGTCGTGCCGCTCCATTCAGTCCGATATGCTTCATCTTCATACCAGCCGACGAAGGTATAGCCGGTGCGCTTGACATTCGTCATGTCCACAGAAATTTCCGCGCCGTAGTAGGTGTCTCCGCTGGTAGGGGCGCTACCCTCGTCCAGACTTACTCCGTCGCCCAGGTTGAAACTCAGTATGTACCGGTTACGGGTATAGTAGAGATTCACCACATTCTGTGCGCTGTCGGCTTGGAGGGTGATAGAGGAGGGTGTATCAGATTTCGGTGTAAAGCCCTCGTAAGACTTCTGCACATCCACGGTCTGACCAGTCTCGTCGGAACCGGTCACAGTTTCAGAAGGCGTATCCGGATAGGTCGTGCCGTCCACGTTTTGCAGATAGTAGTTTACAGTGTAGTTGACCTGCCCCGCGTTCCACTTGGCATACAGGGTGGTGTTCTCCGCAGGCATGGTGGTCGCGGTAAACTCAGCCGTACAGTCCGCATTCGTGTACCAGCCGCCAAAGGCGTAACCCGCGCGGCTCAGGTCGTTGGAGGTCAGGATGGTGACAGCCGCGCCATAGCGGTAGGTGTTGGATTTGGTTTCTGCGCTGTCCGTCCAGCTTGCATCACTGCCGTTCAGGTCATAGGTCAGCGTATACTCGTTACGGGTGTAATACACCTTGACCACCGTGCTGCCGTCGCCCTTGACAGTCTGCTGGTCGAAGTTCTGGGCGGTGAATCCGGGGTAGGACTTACTTTCGGCGGCAGTAGGCTGACCCGCAGCGCCGGTCTTGGATTCTTTGTCCGCAAGGGTATAGTCATCGCCCGCTACATTTTGCTGATAATGCTCCACGGTGTAGGAGATACCGCCTTGCGCTGTCCACTTGGCGTAGAGGGTGACATCGTGGTCGGGCATGGTGATCTCAGTAACCGCAGTCGTGCAGTTTGCATCCGTGTACCAACCATCAAAGGCGTAACCCGCTCTCTTCACATAGCTTTGCGTCAGGAGTTTGAGCGCAGCGCCCAGACGATAGGATTTAACACCGGGGTCCGAAACCCATGCTGCATCCGCGGTGTTCAAGTTATAGGTCAGTTTGTACCGCTTACGGGCGTAGCTGATGGAAACCGTTCCGCCGTCCTCCGCGTTGACCTTGTAGCTCATCGGTTTAGGAATGGTATAGATGCTGTTCTCCGCCTCTGTAAGGAAATTCGCCGGATCGATGGGAACTGTTTCGTCCGTTTTCCCGGTTTGGATCTTGGTCGTTTGCGTCCACTTACCGTCTGCGCCCTCCTTCCGGAGCACCAGGAAATAGTTGATGTTATCCGGCACCCACTTGGCGTAGAGGGTAAAGTCCTTGGCGGGCATCTTGGTTTCAGTAAACTTGGTTGTGTACGCTGCGTCCGTATACCAACCGTCAAAGGTGTAGCCAAGGCGGGTGGGGGCATCGTTCAGCCGGTCAAGTTGATCGCCATAGCGATAGGGCACAGTGCTTTTCTGACCATTGCTATTTAATGTAAGCGTGTAGGGTGCGCGGCTGTAATAGTAGTTCTGCCCGCCCGTTCCGTCCGGACGGATGTGGATGCCCGCATAGCCGGGGTGGCGGTAGCCGATTTCGTCCGGCACAAGGGCCTTATCCGGCACAAAGTAGTTGTCGGCGGTGCCATGATAAACCTTGCTCTCGGTCGGCGTTTCGGGATAGGTTCCGTCCTTGTTTTGCAGATAGAAATTGAGGGTGTACGGAATGTTGGTTTGGGGCTCCAACGTTGCCACCGCTACCAATGCGCTCTCCGGCATGGTGGTGCCGTCATACCGATCTGCCTCGGTATAAGAGAAGATGTTGCTCTCGTTTTTCAGCAGATAATACGTCCAGCCCGTAAAGTCATAGCCGGTGCGGGCGGGCGTTTTCAGATTGAGCGCCTCGTCGAATTTCCGCTGCTCCCAACCGATGTAACCGCCGGTGCTGCTCAGCTCATGAATGGGATAACCGTCCCGCAGGCGGTCCCAATGGACCTTGACCTTGAGCTGCACCGGGGTGGTGGAAAAGCTCAGGTCTGAGCCTTTGTAGGTGAGCGTCATCACGCAGTCGATCTCTGGCTCGTCGCAGGTCTGCCAGTCGGAGAGATTCAGTTTCACATACTGCTGACTATAATTGCCGCTGTCGGGGCCGGTGTGATAGGTAGTAAAGCGGGGATCGTCAAAGCTGATGTCAAACTTGTTCCAATCATACGTCTCGGTGCGGTCTTTGCCCGTTGTGAGGTCAAAGCCGGTCAGCGCTTGCACCGTTTGGGGCAAAACGACATCAAGGACGCCGTTTTTCAGATAAACCGTCGGTGTGTCTTCCTCACCGTCCGCATTTTCCATCTTAAATGCCGTGATGGCGTGGGTGCTGCCTGCCGACCACAAAGGCGTTTCATCGGCGTATATCTCCGGCGTCCACGAAACCTTGCCCTTAAACGCGGAGAGGTTGGCGCTGATGTCCATGAACATGCCGACTTCCACATACAGCGCGCCCGAGGCGTTGGAGGTTTTTGGTTTCCCTGCCTCATAGTGGAGCGCATACAGCACATACCCGTAGCCTTTTAAGTATGCGCCCAATTTGGCCACAATGCCCACCGTGGCCACCTTCCGCGATATGAGGCTGACGCTGGGCCATATTTCCACACCGGCTCGCAAACCCACCGCACCCATCGCGTACAGGCGCAGATTGTACTGCTCGTTCACAAGATTGTAGGTGCGGGTGGTGGTCCTGTGCTTAAAGATGTAAACGCCGAACACATATCGCTTGGCATTGGTATAGTTGAAGTTCATACCCATGGTCATTCGGATGTTCAGCTCGACCACAAAGTCTACCGTAAGCTCAAACTTGATGATCTTTGCGACGGTCTTTTTTGTTCTGAAAATCTGTTTGCGGTACAATTCCACCCAGTCGCTGTCCAACTCCAGCATACTGTTGTACAGTTCCTGCAAGCTGAGCTTGGAAGTATCAATTTCTTCTCGCTCGCCGCCGGTGTCCTTGCCCTCCAAAGCATCCAGTTTCTTTCCCAGTTTGTTCACCAAGTCCTTCACCTTCGTCACGGTGTCCTTTTCGCCCTCAGAAACAACGGTGGCGTCGAGGTTGATGGCGGTGTAGGTATAAACATTCAGACCGGCCTCCAGATACACATCGCTGATCCAGTAGAAAATGAACTTGTGTTTCCAAACGAGCTTGCCGTGGGTGCTCAGATCCAGTTTCAGCTCCTGAATAAAGGTGGGCGTGACGGTGATGACGATGCTGCCGCCGTCCTTTTTAACCTCTTTCGTGACCTCCAGTTGCAATTCCAGACGCACGCCGGACAGCGGGTTTCCGGACGCATCCGTAAAGTTTTGCAATTTTTTTGTAATCTGAGCGCTTTTGACCTTCACACTGGTCTTGCCCCCGCCGTTGGCATTTGCCCTCGCCGGTGAGACAGCGCCGGAGCCTCTTGCATCATTCAAGGATAGGGTAGAAATACCGAGAGTGCCCTCCGGGTCGATGTCAATGGAACGCAGGTCAATCTCATCACCTGCCGTCAGGCCGCTCAGATCCATCTCGTCTATCGCCACGGAAATGCGGTCCGCCACAGTCTGGGCAAAGCCGCTTTCTATGGCTTGCTGGGCAATCTGTTCCTCCAATTTTTGGGTGTCAACACCGTCCAGCATGGCATCACCGCTGATAGGGTCAGTGGTGTCCACATCCATGGAGGAGAGCACATCATCTTTAGTGGCATCGGTATAGGTGAGTTGATAATAGTCAGAACCGAGTTCATCCGTGGTATAGTCCACAGCCGTGATGCGGCCGTAGCCATCGGACTCTGCGTTTCCGGTTGTATAGCTTTCACCCGTATAGAACGCAAGGAAATCACCCACATCAACGGTGGTGTTTTCGTCCAGATTTTCCACTCCCGATGCAGTGGTAAAGGTCAGTTCCTCCACGGGAACAAGGATGGTGTAGCCGTCGGAAGTGTTCGCTGTTTGATCCTCTTTACACTTTGCCTTCACCGGCAGCACATCGGGAACGAACAGAACATCCTCCACCGCGGCTGACTGGTAAGAATAGGTATTGGTTGTCTTGTTGACCCCCGTGATTTTTACATAGGAAACATCGCCGGTGTTGGCATCAGTGGTTCCGACTGCCACACGCTCTTCAGGCGCAGTACCCTCATAAATGGCCACGGTGTCGCCGACTGCCAAGTTGCCGTCGTAAACAAAGCTGCCTGTGCTGTCGGAGACGGCATCCATAGCCGCGCCGCTGCTGTCAAGGGCAGCGACCGGCATACTGAGTGCCTTGACCCGTTTGCCGTTCTGGGTGGCATTGCCGATGGCGGTTGCCGGGATGGATTTAACTTCCTCTCTGAGATGCCAGTTCAGCACCGGATCGCCCGCTTCCACGGTGAAGTGGTATTCCCGCACGGAAGGCGCTTCGCCGTTAAAGTAGAGACTGTTATCCTCCAGTACCACCTTATAAGTGCCGCCCTCTGCCCATCTGCCTGCGGGCGGCGCAACGGTGTAGGTGCCATTGTTATTGTTCCTGACATTGCCGACAACGAGGATCGTATTGCCGTCCGCGTCCACTTCGCTGGTGGGCTGCTCCGTGCCGATCAGACTGATCTTGCCCGTCAGGTCGCTTTCGGAATCGCTGTTGACGCGGATCGTAAAGTTCGGTCCGACATCCGTCGCTCCGGCGTAAGTCGGTGTTTCCACGCCCTCGATTGCATCGTAGTCCACCATCTTTGCGTAAAGGGACAGATTTTCGCTGAGCGGATCACCGTCGGCAACGGCCTTGTTATAGCTTTCATCATAATACCAGCCGACGAAGGCTTTCCCCGCTACCGAAGGCGTGGGAAGATTGGCAAGGGAAAGTGCAGAAGTTGTCTGTGTAAAGGTAGAAGTCGTTCCATCGGGCAGATACAGCGTGATGGTATGAGCTGTGCTGCCAGAACCGTTTCCACCAGAGCTGCCGCCAGAGGAACTGCTGCCGGAGGAATTGCTGCCGCTATTCGGCTTGCTCTGATCTTCCTTCTGGGGTGTCTCACCCGATTTACGCCCCACGATGCCGGGTGCTGAATACCAAATCTCCACCGCCTCGTCCGCACGCATACACAGCATCGCCATCTGGGCGCGGGTAGCATTGCCTTCGGGGGCAAAGCGTGTGCCGTCACCGTTCAAAAGCCCCTGTTTCCAGAGCTTCAGCACAGCATCCTGTGCGTAGGCGGGGGTACGCTCCAGATCCGCAGGCGTAGTGGTGACATTTGCGCCGGTCGCATAGTCCACTTGGAACGCTTCAAAATACCGCACGAAGAATGCTGCCATCTGTGCCCGGTTGATGAACGCATCGGGAGAGAATTTTCCGTCACCTGTGCCTACTGTGATGCCGTACCTCGCCGCCCACTGCACATAGGGGGCGTAGTACATCGTCTGCGGCACATCAGAAAACGGCGTCTCTCCACTGTGATCATCTGGATTTACACCGGCCATACGCCCAAGCACCGTAACGAACATTCCACGGGTCATGGTGCCGCTGGGACTAAAGGTGGCAGTTGAGGTGCCGTTGAATATGCCGTGGGAATAGACGTACTCCACAGCTTTGGCACACCAGTCCGAGGACTTTACATCCTGAAATGGCATTGTCTGGCTGGGCTGCTCCGCCCTGCCGCCGTTGCCTGCGGCAAGTACCTCCATGGGCAGCATCGTTACCAGCAGGACGATACTCAGCAGTCCGGCCACAAACCGGTTCCATTTTCTCCTCATCCAATACCCCTCCTCATTTTTTAATTGGATGTGCGGAAAGTACGCCTCCCTCTCAGGCGCACGCCTGAGAGGGTTTTGCACGCAAGCCCCTCCACAGCATGATGTTGCACTTTTATTTTACCATTCCCATACCGTGCTGTGTTGTGTTGTTTAGGGGCAAATTCGTGTCGTTTAGGAAAAAGAACCCTTTGCCGCTTGTGCAGAGGAACACACTTTGTTACAATGGCAAACAGGAAAGGAGGCGGTATCATGGAGCCTCAGCACAGAAAAATCTGGCCCGCAGCCACTCTGTTGATCCTTGCTGCCGCTGCAGCGGTCTTCTGCCTGTTCCGCCTGTCTCAGCCAGACAGGATGCAGACATCGCTTCTTTTAAACTGCACACAGACGAACCGGAACGGTTGGACCTTTGAGACAGAAAGCGGTCCGGTGGAACCTGTATTTGGCTTAGGCGGCTATCTGGATGGTATTCCGGTGGACGGAGACAGCCCGGTGGCGGCGGAGCGGGTCATGGAGGAACCTGGTCAACGGGATCTGCTGCAATTTTTTGGCTTTGGTGCGGGGATACAGGTGTTTCTGGATGGTGAACTGCTCTACACTGACTTTCCGAACGAAGAAAACCGTGCGGATGCCTTTTTGGAAGATGTGGATTTCAGCAGCATTTCCTATGACGATCTGCGCATCCCGCTTCCTATAGACTGCGCCGGGAAGACGCTGCGGATCGTCACCTACGGCACAGCCCTCAACGGTTTACTTTACCCTGTTTTCCCATCTCTGGTCAGTCGCTTTTCCGATTCTGTGACCGCTGTTTCCAGCATTGTCTGGCCCATGGCAGCCATCACAGCACAGGTCATACTGGCGCTTTTCCTGCTGCTGGTTTTCCTTTTCAGCGCCCAGACGGGACCGTATCTGTGGAAACTGCTGCCGCTGAGCGGCTATTTTCTGCTGACGGCGGTGCCTGTGGCGTGCGGCTCATTCTTCGCGCTATCTGCCGGATTGGATACAACGGGCAGCCTGACGGCCTGGCTCTGTCTCATTTATATTGACTTGCTGTTCTGCTTTCTGGCCATTTCCCTGCATGGTTGGAAGCGCCGGATATTGTTGATCGGAGCGGCGGCGCACATTTTGTGCTCGGCCCTGCGGTGCTTTACGTCGGTCACACTGTTTTACGGCAGGCTGATGGACTGGCTTGGCTTTGGCCTGTTCCTGCTGGCGGTTCTTTTGATGCTGCTCTCTCATGAACGGATGCTCCGTCGGACAAGCCTCTGCCTCTGCTGCGTCGCAGGCGCGCTGTTTGCCGCATGGTGCGTCAGCCGGTTCGTGGGCGTGGAATATCTCTATCCACTGAGCAATCCCATCACCTCCCTGCTCTACGGCAATCCGAAAGCGCTGTATACCCTACTGTGCGCTGTGACCGGTCTGCTCTGTGCAGTGCAGGTGGTGGCGGAGTTCATCCGCACCGCCTTCTCCCGCCAGCGGCAGATGATAGCCCTGCAAAGCCGCAGCCAACAGGCACAGGAGCAATACAAGCAAGCCCAAGAATCCCTTCGGAATGTATCGGCCTTCCGCCACGAGTGGAAAAACCACATCTCCGTGCTGTCGCTCTTGCAGCGCAAGGGGGATACCGAAGGTTTGACGGAATATCTTGCGCAGTTGGATGACCAGTTGGAGCAGCTTTCACCCCTCCATTATACGGCGAACTTCATTGTCAACACCGTTTTGCAGCGCTATGTAGCCAAGGCGAAAGAGATTGGCGCTGCCTTCCATGCAACGGCTCCGTTACCTGCCGAGCTGTCTATTGATGAGGATGACTTGTGCAGCTTTCTCTTCAACCTGCTGGACAATGCCGCGGAGGGCGCAGCCGGAACACCATCGGGCAAGCCGCGGGAAATTCGTTGTTCCTTGCAAATTCGCCAAGGCTACCTTGCCATCCGCTGCGAGAACACATTCAGCGGTGTGGTTGCCCTCGACGAGGAGAACAATTTGCTGACCACAAAGACTGCATCTGCCGACCACGGCTACGGACTAATTCAAATGCGCAGGATTGCTGCCAAATACGGCAGCACCCTTTCCGTCAGCTACAATGCGGAGCGTTTCACAGTCATGACCGCCCTCAAGCTGCCTTAAAACAAAAAAACGGACGCATGGGGAGACTTCCCATACGTCCGTTTTTTCATCGCTCATTCAGATATCGCACAAACTGTTCCCTGAATCGTTCGGCATACTTCCGCCCGATGGGCAGTTTCAAATGTTCAAGGGAAACAGTGCGGCTGCTGACTTCCCGCACACACGCCAGATTCACAAGAAAGCTGTTGTGGCAGCGGCAGAACTGCTCTGCCGGTAGATTTCCCTCGATTTCGGTCAGGCTCAGAGGGTAAAACTGCTCCCCGCTTTCCATATGAAACAGGCTCCCGTGGTCGCGGCTCTCCACATAGCGAATGTCTTCCAGCGGCAGCACCGCCATGCGCCCGCCCACCTTAATGGAAAAGGTTTTCGGTCGGTGATGGAGCCGCAGGTCGGTTTCAATGGCTCGTTTCAGTTCCGCTTTCGATACCGGCTTGAACAGATACTGAATCGGTCGGACCTCGTAGCCGTCTTTCAGATACTCCGAACTACCTGTGAGGAACAGAATACTGGTACGGTCATCTGTCATGCGCAGCTTTTTCGCAAGCTCCATGCCGCTCTCGCCGTCCATGAGAATGTCCAGGCAAAGCAGGTCAAACCGGTCGCCGGTCAGCAGCTGCGTTTCCAGTTCCTCTGCCGAGGAAAATGCAGCGATATGATGTTCGATTTCCAGGTCGGTGAGGACTTCGCCGCACAGTGCCGCCGCTTCCTCCCTCGTATCCTTTTGATCTTCGCAGACCGCCACTGTATACATCGCTCATCACCTCCCGGAGATCAGATAGATTTTAGCACAGATTTTATTTTTTTACAACAAAGCCGTTTGTTCGGACATTTCAAGCATCGACGGATCAGCGCGCAAGCGACATGGAGTAACGGCGACTGATTCAGTTAAGGAAATGATTGTCCTGGTCATGTTATGCCGCTAAGAAAACTATCTGGATGTGTAATGACTGAACACCGCTTTGTGTTGCTCAAAGTACCATATTTTCTTTTTCCATCGGCTCATTATGCCGTTGGAAAATTTTTTTGAAAATTTTTGCCGAAACTTTGCCAAAACCGCGCCTTCCATTCGGGATAGAAGCGAAAGGGGAAGAAAGCCGACCTCTCGGTGCATGAGAGGAGGTGAACGACTCTTGGAGCTGACACCATCCCAAAAGAAAACCGTTAGACATCAGTTCGACAGCTTTTGCAGGAAGGTTCTGCGCGAAGAAGCCCGCGATTATGAGCGTCATATTGCGTGGCGTTCCAACCATGAGGTATCCCTTTCGGAGCTGTCAGAGGAGCAGGAGCGCCAAATGTATGTGCTGGACGAGTATCCGTCCGAGCAGACGCATTTTCATGTGCAGGGCTATGATGTGGCAATCGAAAACGAAGATCTCGCCAACGCCCTGACGGTGCTGCCGGATGATAAGCGTGACATTGTTCTGCTTGCGTATTTCCTTGGTATGACCGATCAGGAAATTGCGGACAAGCTGGACATGGTACGCCGTACCGTGCAATACAAGCGCGCTCAGTCCCTCAAGGAATTGAAAAAAGAAATGGAGGTTACTGAAGATGGCGCGCAATCTGAGTAATGCCGCTGCATCTCTGCTGCCTTACTCGACCATCGAAGCGGCAGCGTCCGGCAATGTGGACGCGATCAATGCTGTGCTGAAGCACTATGAGCGTTATATTGCGGCTCTGGCAACCAGAACCCTGTATGACGAAAACGGTGTTCCGCACCTTTGCCTCGATGAAGAAAAGGTATGCAGGATGCGAACCAAGCTGATTACCAAGATTCTTGACTTCAAGGTAAACAAAACAGCCTAAAACCCATAGCAGCCCGTGCAGGAGCGTGTCCCCCTTTCCACGCTTCTGCAACGGGCCATTCGTGCATCCGCGAGGAAAGGTTCTTATCACCCGATAGGAGCCTTTCCCGGCTGATCCACAGCCAAATATCACACGCGCCTGAAAGCGCGGATCTGCTGTACCTTGAAAATTTCATAGGCAACCGGATAACGAACCTGAACGGAGCAAAGCCCAGCAAATGGCGCGCCATGATCCGCACGGAAAGGAGGATTTGGGCGAGCGATTCAGCCAGTTTGCATCTGTGTGTGGCATCACAGATGGCCATGACCTCCGTTCAGCTAACGATACTCCCGCGTTGAACGCCCTCAAAGCATTGCGCGGCGCACCCATCAGCATGGGCCGGGGTGAGATTCCCGTGGGCGGCTGCCAGCCGCCATCCGTTCTTGCCACTATTTATAGCGTGATAATAACAACTTATAACTTTTACTATTTTGGGAGGTATCCCCATGACAGATAAAATCGGCTTAACGATAGAAGAAGCCGCCGACTATACAGGCATTGGCAGAAACACCATGCGGAAGCTCGTGGAATGGGAGAAGATTCCCGTACTGCGGATCGGGCGCAGATACATCATCCGCATAGACGTTATTCATAAGTTCATGGAAGCCAACCAGGGTGCAGATCTTCTGGTGCGGGAACAGGTCCGTGCGGTCAGATGAAGGACAGGACAGTGCGGAGCTTTTTATTTGCCGGTTTGTGTGCGGTCTGCTATAATAGCAGACAACACATCATAACAGCTCCGTTTGCCGCTATGAGAGGAGAAGCACTATGGCAAAAGGTTCTGTAAGAAAAAAGGGAAAGAAGTGGTACTATCGGTTCTATGTAGAGGATGCCAGCGGCAACAGCGTCCAGAGGGAGTTTCCCGGCTCCGAGAGCAAGAGCGAAACGGAAGCCATGCTCCGCAAGGCCATGGCGGATTATGAAGAAAAGCAATTCGTAGCAAAATCTGAAAACCTGACCCTTGCAGGGCTGCTGGACAAGTGGATTGAGGAGGAACTGAAGCCCGGTTCTCTGAGCAACGGCACGGTGGCCGCCTACATCGACACAGCCAGACGCATCAAGAAGCACCCCATCGCCGACCGTAAACTGAAGAAGATCACACCGGATCATCTGCAAAGCTATCTGGACCTGTTGAGCCTTGGTGGTGAATGGCCGGACGGCACGGTGAGGAAAGCGCTGAGCAGCGGCTCCATGCGGCAATACTCCGCTGTGCTGCAAGGTGCGTTCCGCTTCGCGGTGTTCCCTAAGCGGTATCTCTCCTTCAACCCCATGCAGTACATCGTGTACCGCAAGAGGACGGAGGACTACGACCTGTTTTCGGAGGACGGTGCGGAGGAGGATGTTCCCATTATCCCGACGATCTCCTACGAACAGTTTCTTGAACTGAATGAGATGCTGTCCAAAAAGAAAAATCCCGCCCTTCTGCCCATCCAGATCGCATACTACACCGGACTTCGCATTGGCGAGGCTTGCAGCCTGACCTGGCAGGACATTGATTTGAAGAAGCAGCGGCTGACGGTGAGACGCAGCATCCGCTATAATTCGGTGCGGCACAGGACGGAGATTGGCACCACGAAGCGCAAAAAGATCCGCTCAGTGGATTTCTGCAACACACTGGCGGATATCTTGAAAGAGGCAAAGAAGACGCAGATGCTTGACCGCCTTGCCTGCGGGCCGCTATACAGCCAGAATTACTACTTGAGCATTGAGGAAAAGAACCGCACCTACTATGAGGTCTACAGCCTGCCGGTTTCAGAGCATCCTCCAGAGGGCTATCAGGCGATCAGCCTTGTCTGTGTGCGGCAGGATGGCAGGTATGAGTCTCCAGCAACGGTTTCCAATATGTGCCAGACAGCGAAGAAAAGAGTGGACGGTATGGAGAGCTTTCATTTCCACCAGCTTCGCCACACCTTCACCAGCAATCTGTTGTCCTACGGCGCAGCGCCGAAGGACGTGCAGGAGCTTCTTGGCCATTCGGATGTGACGACCACAATGAATATTTACGCACACGCCAGTAAGGAAGCCAAGCGAGACGCCGCGAAACTGCTGGACAAGGTGCAATAAGACTTTCCCTTGTTCTTTCCTGACAAGGGAAAAAACAAGGGAAATCGAGAGTAGAGAAACATCCAGACGCCTTGAAAAGCAAGCAATTTCAGCACTTTTGAGAAAAATGATTTACAAACTCCAATTTATCTAACTGTTTTATGAATTAAAATCTACTGATTGTAATGATACAACACTTCTTTTCCATGCCTTTCAGCATACTCAATTTCTTTTTTCACAGATGTTCCAATATAACCATCCATATTTACAACATATATTCCATCACTTAAATCTATTTTTCTGTAATGAGCATCTTCAAGTTTTAAAAGTTCATCTTCAGTTGGAACAATATTATCTTCACAATAAACACATTGTAATATATTATATCTTATATCCTTTGCTTATTTCAAGGTCATAAGCAATTTTTTTCATATCTTCGGCAAATTTCATGCTTCCACAAATTGTATAAGTTTTCACCCAATCACCTCATCAAATTCCGATTTGTTGCTCACTTTTCGTATTCAAATTATACCATAAAACTTGTGAACAGTTCTACCGCAACTTTGGACTATATGAGAAAAGTCCGAACAGTTTTCTGCCCGGACTTCCTCGCTCAATCATAAATCAATTCCGCTTTCACAATCTCCTCTGCCTGTGCCTTGCAAGCGTTCATCTGCCGCACCCATTCCATTTGATTATCGGCTTTCAGTTGCTCGGTCACGCCGTTTTGCTCTGCCAGTGACCGCACGATCAGCTCCATGCGGTTTCGTGCCGCTTCGTCAATCTCGGCGCAATACTGTCTTACGTACACCCAGCTATAGCCGTTCTTATTTTTCTCTGCCGGCCGGAGAGCGCGGCAAATCACTTTTTCCGCTGCCGCTTTTCGATCTGCCTGCCGGCCCATTGGGCCAGCTTCAGGC
>OJLA01001450.1_pt1 | contig 16163 bp, 10 predicted proteins | sample 1596611 | NCBI WGS metagenome assembly OJLA01 (sample SAMEA4350168, study PRJEB24818) | metagenome | biome: human; feature: gut; material: faeces | place: Denmark | collected 2013-09
TGGGCTCGGCAGGCAATCCGTCAAATATTTTTAATTCGTTGCCTTCTCCGTTTCTCTCGGGCAGCCAGCGGATGGCATGGCGGGAAAGAGGCAGGTAAATCGGTGTGGTGGTCTTCTTCATCACGGTTGACATCCGGTATTGTTCCCCGTCCAGAATGATGTCCTTCCACCGCAGGGCGTACACGTCGCTCAACCGCAGGCCGCAGTAGCAAGAGAAAAGATAGGCACGCTTCACGTCCTCACGGGGACACTCGGTGTCAATCAGAACCTTTATCTCGTCAATGGTCAGATATTCACGCTTGGATTCCGGCACCTTGATGCGTTCCGTGGCTGCAAGTGTCATGATCGGGTTTTCCGGGATGACCTCGGCACGGACAGCGGCATTGAGGGCGGTGGAGAAATAGCCCACGTAGTCCGCTGCACTTTTGGGAGAAAGCGGCTTACCCCACCGAGTTTTGTAAGTATGCTGAATCCAGTCGATAAAATCCAGACACCACTCCTTGTCGATTTCCTGCATCCTCACCTTTTTCCTGTAAAGGGGAAGCATACGGCAGACCGTCCGCAACAGTTTCAGCCCTCTTGCGCCCTTACGTTCCTGTTCGGCAAGATAGGTTTCCATCCAGTCGTCCAGCAGCATTTTGGAACGGACGGATGTCTTTTTCAGCCCGGCTTTCGAGTGGGTCAGTTCGATGATGCGTTTCGACTTGATGGCCTCCACCGCTGCTTTGGTGGCCCGGTTCTGTTCCTTGATCATGGAATTGATTTCAGGCAGCAGGTACAGTTTCAGGAACTCGTAACTGCGCTTGCCGTCCATGTAGATGTCGAGATAATAGGATTCCGAGCCGTCGGCGAGCTTCTTGGTGCGCACTTTCACTGGCTCTTTGAGTCTGGTTGCCTTCCTTGTTGTTGCCATATATTATGATGTATTTAGAATGCGTTGTCAACCAATGCGATTGCATCGTCTTTCTTCTTGTCCACAATTTTCGCGTAAACCTGCGTGGAACGCACGGAACGGTGGCCGAGAATTTTGGAAACGGTATAGATGTCCGCCCCGAGCGTCAGCAGCAGCACCGCGCATGAATGCCGGGCCGTGTGGAAGGTCACGTTCTTCTTCACCCCGGCCTTTTCCGCCCAGTTCTTGAGATTGACACAAAGATTGCCTTCATTGGGCAGTCCTCCGAAAACAAGGCCGTCGGGCGTGCAGTCCCCTCGTTCCGGCAGCCATTTCACGGCTTGGGATGATAGGGGGATATAGACGGGATGGATGGTCTTCGTCATCACCACCGATGCACGCCATTGTCCACCTGACATGGAGAGGTCACGCCAGCGCAGCTTTCGGATATCGCTGATACGCAGCCCGCAGAAACAGGAGAACAGGTATGCCTGCCGTACCTGCTCGTTAAAGAACGGCGTGGCCATCATCCTCTTTATTTCCTCGATGGTCAGGAAATCCCGCTTGCTCTCGGGTACCTTGATTTTCTCGGTCATTTCCAGCCTGTACCACGGGTTCGAGGCAATCAGGTTCTCACGGACGGCCTCGTTCAATGCGGTGCGCAAGGTCGTATAATAGGAATGCGCCGTTTTGGGAGATACAGGTTTGCCCCATGCGGTCTTGCAGGAAGAGCGGAGCCAGTCGATATAGTCAAGATAGAATTGCTTGTCCACATCACAGAGCCTGACATCCACACGGAATTTCAACAGGTTCTTGCGGGCGTTGTCGATACCGTTCAGGTCACGCGCTCCCCGGTGCTCGTGGTTCTTACGAACAATGGCCATCCAGTCGGACAGCAGCATGTCGGAGGATGTGCTTTCCGGCACCGCTTCCACCTTTGCGTTGAGCAGTGCTTCCGCCCGCTCACGCCGGATGTCTTCCGCCTTGCGGAGTGTCCGCGCGTTTTGCCGCTTCGCTTGGGTGGATGTCTCCGGCACGAGATAGAGTTGCAGGAACTCGTACTCGTGCCCGCCGTTCACGCTACGGTCAAGAAACAGGGATAAACGCCCGTCCGCCAGTTTGCGGTGGCGTAACTTGAACGGAGATTTCTCTATCAATGATTTCTTTTTTCTTCCCATTGTCAGTCAGTGATTTATATCCATGCACAAAGATACGAAATAATCCGAAAATGAGTATCGTTTTAGGTAACAAAAATGGTGAATAATAGCGATTTTTAAGGAATACAATAGAAATCATTATCTATTTATAATATATTGATAATCAGTAATTACATGGATTTTCTTTGTTTTTATTTTCCCTTATTTTGCATACATTGGCTAATGGATCACTATCTGCGAATTCACGTTCTACAATATAATAGGTACAGTCTACGGTAATTTCCGTAGGTCCATAGAGATTAACATATCGGCAACTAGGCAAATGTTTACGCCAATAATTGAGGTGCTTGTTAGGCATCACTTCTCCAGCGAAAAACACATCTTTAAGATATTCTGGTTTCTTTGATTCAAAAATATTGAAATTGGCCACATTGACAAGCACAAAAGGAACCCAAAAAACAAAAGTAACATGATGTTCATTAAGGTAATCAACCAATTTTGCTGGGAACATAAAGTTCGACTCTGGAATGATATTCAATGTAGCACCTGTAGCCATCATCAAATAAATATCCAAAGTAGAGTTATCAAAATAGAACGGTGCTTGATTACCAATCTTAGCATCAGCTGTAAAATGGAAAGTATCTACCGCCCAATCAATATAATCAATCACACCACGATGTGAAATCACTACCCCTTTAGGAATACCCGTAGAACCAGATGTAAAAATTGAATATACAGGATCTGTATCTATCTGTCTGCTCCTTGCTGATTCCACTACAGATAAATCTGCCTCTTTACGCGAACAAAGGCATCCAACAGTCACAGTGGGAAGGCCAAAATTTTCTACCTGATCTTTGTGTTCTTCGTCAGTGATAATCAATCCAGGGTTAAGCGTAGCCAATATATTCCGTATACGAGTGTCTGGCGATTTAATATCCAATGGGACATAGAAATTTCCACTATAGTTAGTACCAACAAAGCTCGTTACCATCTCTTTTGACTTAGGCAAGTAAACACAAACCGGCTGCTTGAATATATTCTGTTCTACACAAAATTCAGCTATTTTCAAAGCATTGCGTTTCATTTCACCAAATGTGATACAACCATTTGCATCTTCCACTGCTATCTTCTCAGAATATAAACCTTCAGTGATATCCAAGTATTCAGTTACATTTTTTCTCATACTATTTTTTATTAACAGGAGCATAAAAATGAGTTTTACTAAAATTAGTAGCCATGCTACCGCAAGTCAATCCTACACCAAACGCACAAAGTATGGCACGAGAGGGTTGGGACATCTGTTTGTCACCATATAAATCACACAACAACAAAGGAATTGACGAACATCCCGTATTGCCATATTCCTTCATATTAGTAGGAAATTTTTCAGGCGTTGATTTCAAAGACATCCGTACATTTTTAATAATCATCTGATTGGACTGATGCATAGCAACAAGCTCAACATCCTTTTCTTCCCAACTTTCCTTTTCCATTACATTCAAAATACTAATCTTAGCATTGACAATACCATATGTGAATACAGTCATACCATCTTGATAGAGATATCCGTTATAAGGTATCATAATCCTATCTGCTTTAGAACCGTTTGAAGAAAGATGAATGGTCATATGACTATCACCCTGCGCTACCAATGTGGCAGTAGCAACTTCGCTGGTTTCTATGCTACCAACAGCATGAGAGTCTAGGTATGGAGTCAGCACTTCGCTACACAAGACAAGTATATTTCTGCACATACCACAATTAATCCATGCTGAAGCTTGCAACAAACCATAAATATAACCCGTACAACCATAATTAATATCCTGACAAACCGTTTCAGTGGACAATCCTAACCGGTGCTGCAATAATACTGCCGTATCAGGAATAATCCATTCACGGGTAGAAGAAACAAAAACGAGTCCGTCTATGGAGCTACGATCTATATTATCCCTCTCTATCAGATGTTCTGCTGCATTAAAACATAAATCAGAGGCTTTTTGTCCTTCTTCTGCACGATACACATATTCAGCACCGGAGGACCTGATCACATCCCTCACTTGCTTTTCAGGAAAAGATCCGCAAAATGAAAGTAATGATATCTTATTTGCAGGTAACCATGCTGCTACGCTTTTAATCTCTACATTCCGTATAGTTGTCTTCATGCCTGACGTTCATTGACCAGATTAAACAAATCTTCTATAGTATCTGCCTTGCGCACATCCTAGCTGTCAAGTTCCACGCCGTATTCTTGTATGATCATAGCTACCACACTCAGGCCTGTAAGTGATGACCATGAATCCAACTCATGATAATCGGTATCAGCTGTAAAAACAGAAGGGTCTTCATCTTCAAATTGGGAAGCAAACTTGCTAATAAATTCTTGTAAATTCATTATATCTAATTAATTATGATTTCCAATAAACTTTTGTTTCAATTACTTTAGCGGGGTCTCCACTCACAATACTAAAACTGGGGACATGACCTTGTACTACTGAACGGGCACTAATAATAGCTCCCGCTTCTATAGTGGTCCCTGGCATGATAGTACAATTTTCTGTAAGCCACACATGTTCTTTAATCACAATGGGAATAGAGGTCTTGTAACCTCTGATCGAAATGTGATGTTCTCCATTGTTATCGCGTATAGTCACATTTCGTCCGCCACCTGTCCATCTTCCGATAGAGATATGGTTGGCACAAATAAGATTCAGACCAACATTTACAGAAGCGTCACCTCCTATCTCAAGATGAGCACCTTTGAAAACCTGTATATCTGCTCCATAATAAACCGTATAGCTACCGTACTTGATTTCCATCCTTCCATTCTCCTCTATCAACAAACGGCTTTCCAACTTTGATCCTTCTATTCGTTTATAGCCCATAATGAAAGGAGCATTTAAAACAAGTTTAGCTTTGGGGTGTAAATCAAGCGTACAATATTTATTGATAATAATAAATTTTCTTTCTAATATGTCTGTTTCTATCTGACGGCAGAAGAGATTGTATCTCATATTCTTTATCCAAGTTCCTATATTCCATCCTGCCGCCCCCGTCACACCTTTTATAAAACAAGCCACATTCTTAATTTTTTCTTTGAGTGACTTCTGAGTTTGGCCAAAGTCAGGCATATATTTATCAATACAGGCCTGAAAAGAAATGTTCAAGGTCTTAAAAAAATCTTCTCTGTTATGCTCTGAGTGCTTTAAAGAATACATCAAATGATAATTTCCTTTGGTCGCCTCTTCAAAAGAGAAATCACTCCAAATGATCTTTTTCTTGCATTTGTTTAGCATATCAGCTCCTTTTTCGTTATTAGCAAAGACAACAGATGTGCCTATGTCAGAGTCCAGTTCTTTAGGTATGCTACCGGGACTAGACCATAAATCACCTATCGTCAAATCCGATGTTCGTGGAAATCCTTTGAAAGGACAGTCAAAACAACTGGGACGACAGACTTCCGGTATTTTATATTGCATGGATAACCATGGGTTTTCTTTCCCAAGAATATAATCGACATCCTTGTTTGCAAACTCCACACGAGTGGAAAGTGTTCTCCAACCTAATTCCTTGCTTTTCGCTTTGTAATAAACCACCGTTGAATGATGCTTCTGCTCCAAATAGTTGATAAACTGCTTAAAATAGAGAGGAGAAGCAATGCCACGGCAAATATAGTCTACCACCATCAGATTTTCATAAGGCTTACGAAGAAAACGTTTCATGGCTGCCATTTGACAGGGACTTCCACAAACAAGTACGGGTTTGCCAGTCTTCAGAGCTTCACGAACAGCGATATAAAAACCATCAAGATGACTTTGCAAATATTTACTGGAACGCAAACGAGACAAATCTTCCCTGCTTGAAGACAAGAACTGAGATACAGACCAATCTTCATTATAAATGGCTCCACCTACGTAACCACTTTTTTTATAAATCTCATCAGCCAAAGCCGAGAAAGCACCTCCGGAAGTACTATCAAATCGCACTTCTATATTCTTATTAATCAAGGCATAACAATGAGGCTTTTCAAATCCTCCACTTTCATGCCAGTCTTCTTTATTGATTATCGGACACACCTTCTCGCACAGTCCGCAATCGGTGCATTTGTCTTTATCAACTTCCGGATACCAAAATCCTTCAACATCAATATGAAATTTGATGGCTTGGTGGATACACACATCCCCACAAGCATTGCATCCACAACATTTGGATTTATCGGTTATATTTACCATTTGCAAGTATATAAGATTTATATTATTTAGGACTGTTTATTTAAAGCATATATCTTTAGCGGAATGCTTTTGCTAAGGGAGTATTCTACTACAAATAAGCACACGAATTAATAAGTTAACACTTGACAGAAAGCCAAGCAGATAAAATGTAGAGAATATATCCCATAAACTTGTCACAAGGTCATACCCAAGCCTATGAGAGTAGTTCCACCGATGATATATGAAAACAGTTCACTAAAAGACATATTTTATATTAGCTGACGAATTTTGATGTATCTCATATAAAAGCCGATGACCATCGGCTATAAATCCTTATAACCGATATGGTCGTTCTGCCTGATAAACTGATAGAAATGTTTCCTTTATAAATTACCATCACTCTATCTTCTCAAACGGAAATGCATGAAGACAGCTCACTGCCACCGTCATATTTCCGAAAGCGAACACCAGCCGGGTATTCCGGTGTAAACGCATGATGCACCCTTCCTTTCCCCGAAAGACGCCACCGGTAATACGAATTTTTTGCTTCTTCTGAAGATAGTCCTCCAAAGGACGGTTCATCAGTTCGATATTGTAAGGCATGGATTCGTACAGATAGATAAATTCCTCCATCTGGCTTTGAGGGATGACAGCCGCACGATGCGTGTTATAGTCCGTCACCAGATACTGGCGGGGAAGCATGGCAGACAGAATACGCTCCAACTGATCCAAGGGAGCACAGACAAACAGCCAGCCATTACCTGCAATTTCCTTCTCGTCCGTCAAAGTATTCAATTTTTGGGTGGAACCGGTAGCAAAAGCCTCTTTCACCACCCGGGCTGAGTCACGGCGGGCAGTATATTCCTCCTTGGTATAAGCACATTGCTCAAAACGTTTCCTATGATCGGCAGCTGTATAGGAAAACACTTTGAAACAGAAAAATTCCTCCTCTACACTCCCCGATAGAGTACGGAACCGGACAGCTTTCCTACCGCTGAATACACTGATATAGCGTTTCAGCTCTTTATTAGACAGATACAGATAGTACCAACTGAGTTCCGGGTATTCCTTTCCTATTCCCGCCAATGGCGTGACTCCTTCATTTGACCCCAGGTCTGAGCCGGAAGCGATTGAACTGCAGAGCAGTAACTTAGGCGCTTCGCTCGTTATGTTTTGATTGTCTGACGGGAGTACTTTTACAGATTCCGCATCGCTCTTTATTGCCATCAAAACATTACAATTTAAGTTCATAATCTTGAAATATAAGGCTCAGGCAAGCCCTTAAATTTCTTCTTTTTGGAGGGGTTCTCTTCATAAGAGAACCCCAATTTATCTTAACCAGCTGATAATGTGGTACATAATATTCCTTAGAATTAAAACCTTTGCAAACAATAATCATTCTTAAGGCAATTTGAAGACACTTTTTCTAATGCGAAAACTTTCAGATTGAAGAATTATACGTATATTTGCAGCAAATTGGGGTTCTCTTATGAAGAGAGCCCCAATTTGCTGCAAATATCTAAAACAAGAAAATTTTGATTATCAGACTATTATATCATAGACCTACTTACCGAAATTTATTCTTCACATTCAGATTCCCGTAATATCATTTAAGATTGGATTTATTGGCAATTACAGACAAGTACCTTTCAATAAAACAATACATTAACAAAGTAAACACGATTTAGGATACACCCTTTAATTAAGACACTTCACTGTGTCCTGCACATATAAACAGCCGACCGTACTGTCATAAAAAAGAGGAAGCGTCCTCTTCTGAGATTACGCTTCCTCCATCCATACTAATTAAATCTTAACTTTGCAGCCTGAAGACTACAGGAACAGTGTATTTCACCCTCACTGCTTTTCCTCTTTGCTTGCCGGGCTTCCATTTTGGCATGGAACTGATCACGCGGATTGCTTCCTTGTCCAGATACGGATCCACACTCTTCACCACTACCGGATTCAGGATCTCTCCATGAACACCCACAACGAACTGCACCACTACCCTTCCTTGAACTCCCTGCTCGGCACTGACGGTAGGATATTTGATGTTTTCACTCAGATACCTCATCAAATCAGCATTACCGTTACGAAATACCGGCATCTCTTCCACCACCACAAATTCCACATTTTCATCCACTACTTCTTCGGGTACTTCAATAGGGGTCGGTATAATTACCGGAGCATCCGTAGGGTCTGAAGCTGCAATATCGGTTTCTGTTTCCGTCGAGTTATTATCCACTATATTGAGCTCTTCCGGGTTGACGGCAGCCGGCGGAGGCGGTGGCGGCAGAGGTTTATCCTGATTATAGGTTACAGGAACTAATTCTTCAAAGAAATCCGGGTCACTGACTAAATCACTGATCGCGTAAGTTACATTACGTTCAGTCCATTCGAACGAAACAAACATAAACGACAGCGTCACAATGAGACCCATGAACAGCCAACGGGACTTACCCTTTTCAAGGTCGGCTCTTCGTGCTTTTTTCACTTCCATAACAAGTGTTTTTTAAATTAGACAATATGTGAGTAAAAATCTCAGTGTCCGCTTTTAAACTGGAAGTAAGATAGTAAAAATATAGATAAGTTAAAAGAAAAAGGAGTGTCTTATATTATTTTTTAATATAAAACACCCCAAATTCAATTCCGTTAAACAATTAATTAAAAATCAGCTGTTTATTTAGTTAATATTCAATTTTACGTTAACATATCCTGCTTACTCTACGGCAATGCCGGTTTCCGCCAATACAGACATCTTTTATCACAAGCTCACCATCTCCTGCAGAATACCTACCGCCGTCTCTACCGTTTCCACATTCTTGACTACCATACTACGCTTGCCGTTCTGCTCACGCAAATTGCAGTAACGCGGATTCTTGCTCATGTAATCAATCACCTTGCCAAAAGCCGCACTTTGATAATAAGGACTTTCCTGATTACTGATAAAGAACAAAGTCATTCGTCCGGCTTTCAAGAATACTTTTTCCACCCCCAACCGTTTAGCCAATCTGCGCAAAGGTACGATACGCAGAAGTTCCAGCCCTTCGGGAGGAACCTTTCCGAAACGGTCCTCCAACCGTGCCTTGAAAGCGAGCAGGTCCTTATCCAATTCCAATCCGTCCAGTTCACGATAAAGCAACATACGTTCGCTGCTGCTGGGGATATACTCATTGGGGAAAAGCAATTCCAAATCACTTTCCACCTGACATTCATCCACAAAGTTCTCGCCACTGATTTTCTCTTCTCCCGCTGCCTGCAACTCCTCTGCATAAAGATCGGCAAACTCATCCTCTTTCAACTCTTTCACCGCTTCGGCCAGTATCTTCTGATAAGTTTCATAACCCAAATCGGCAATGAAGCCACTCTGCTCCGCCCCCAGCATATTTCCTGCTCCACGGATATCCAAATCCTGCATGGCTATATGGATACCGCTGCCCAAATCACTGAAATTCTCAATGGCTTGAAGACGGCGCTTTGCCTCGGGAGTCAGTGAAGTCAATGGAGGCGCCAACAAATAACAGAATGCTTTTTTATTGCTTCTTCCCACACGTCCACGCATCTGGTGCAAATCACTCAATCCAAAATTCTGCGCCTGGTTGATGATAATCGTATTGGCATTCGGTATATCAATACCACTCTCGATAATGGTGGTTGCCAGCAGCACATCATAATCATAGTTCACAAAGTCGAAAATAATCTTCTCCAGCTTTTCGGGCTCCATCTGTCCATGACCTATGCAGACACGGCAATCGGGTATATTCCGCTTGATCATGGATTCCAATTCTACCAGATTCTGTATGCGGTTATTGACAAAGAACACCTGTCCGTTACGGCTCATTTCAAAATTGATCGCTTCCGTTATGATATCTTCATTAAAGGTATGCACCTCTGTCTGAATGGGATAACGGTTGGGAGGCGGAGTCTGAATAACAGAAAGATCACGGGCGCCCATTAACGAGAACTGCAAAGTACGGGGGATGGGGGTAGCGGTCATAGTAAGTGTATCCACATTCACTTTCATCTGACGCAACTTCTCTTTCACACTAACTCCGAACTTCTGTTCCTCATCAATGATCAGCAATCCTAAATCTTTGAACTTAACGCTTTTACCGATGATTTTATGTGTACCGACCAAAATATTTATTTTTCCATCCGCCAGTTCCTTCACTATTTTGGAAACATCTTTCGCACTGCGGGCACGGCTCAAATAATCCACCTTACATGGAAAATCTTTCAACCGTTCGCTGAAAGTCTGAAAGTGCTGATAGGCCAGCACCGTAGTGGGAACCAGCACAGCCACCTGTTTGTTATCAGCCACAGCCTTGAAAGCAGCACGAATAGCCACTTCAGTCTTTCCGAAACCCACATCACCACACACCAGACGGTCCATAGGACGGTCGCTCTCCATATCGGCTTTGGCATCCTGAGTCGCCTTCAACTGGTCGGGGGTATCCTCATAAATAAAGCTCGCCTCTAATTCATGTTGCATAAAACTGTCGGGACTATACGAGAATCCTTTTTCCTGTTTACGTTGCGAATACAGTCTGATCAGGTCACGGGCTATATCTTTGATTTTGCTCTTGGTACGCTCTTTCATTTTTTCCCACGCACCGGTCCCCAATTTGTTCAGGCGGGGAGTTTCTCCCTCCTTCCCTTTATACTTGGATATTTTATGCAGGGAATGAATGGAAACAAATACCACATCCTCATTCTGATAAATAAGTTTAATCACTTCCTGGGTAGTATTTCCATTCGGAATGCGTACCAATCCGCCAAAACGGCCTACACCATGATCTATATGTACCACAAAGTCACCCGGCTCAAACTGGCTCAACTCTTTTAAGGTCAATGCCACCTTACCGCTACGCGCCTTGTCACTACGAAGATTGTATTTATGGAAACGATCAAAAATCTGATGGTCTGTAAAAAAGCAGCTTTTCAATACATTATCTGTAAAGCCCTCATGTAAAGTCTTGTTGACCGGAATGAACGTAATATGATCGCCACGCTCCTCAAAGATATCTTTCAGACGCTTTGCCTGCTTCTCACTATCGGTACATATATATAAGGTGTAACCTCGTTTCTGATAATCAGTGAATGAAGTGCTTACCAAATCAAAATTCTTATGAAAAATAGGCTGGACTGTCGTATCGAAAGCCAACGTAGCCTGTGGAGTTCCTGTAGGTTTGTTACCAAATTCAATCCGTTTGAATTCCAAAGCCCGTACTGTAAATTCCGCCCCGTCTATCAGCTTCAGTTCCAAATTCATCAGTTCCGTCTTCTCTCCCTCGTATGCGGCAAGCGCCTGAGGAGAGAGTGCCTCCTCCCGTACTACCTGTATTCTTTCACGTACCCAAAGAAAATCTTTCATTGCCAGAACTGTTTCCCGAGGAATGAATTCAAAGAAAGACACCCCGCTCTTGTCGGCGGCATTCGTCAGCTCGGGCACGATGGCAATGCTCTGTTTCTTCTCTTTCGAAAGCTGGTTTTCCACTTCAAAAGTACGGATGCTGTCTACCTCGTCACCAAAAAAGTCAATACGGTAAGGATACTCGGAAGCAAAAGAGAAGACGTCAATAATACTACCGCGTACAGCATATTGCCCCGGTTCATAAACATAATCTACATGCTCGAATCCGTAACCGGACAGCACTTCCGTGATAAACTCTGTGTCCACATGCTCACCCACACCAAGTTTTAACGTCTTGTCCATCAGTACCTCTTGTGATACCACTTTCTCCGCCAACGCTTCGGGATAAGTCACCACACATAGCGGATCGCCTTTCTGTAAACGGCTCAACACTTCCGTACGCAGGATCTCATTAGCTGCATCTTTCTGCCCATATTTAACAGCCCGACGATACGAGGATGGAAAGAACAAAATATGCTCATCACCGTTCACCTGTGTCAGGTCATGATAAAAGTAACCCGCTTCCTCCAAGTCACCCAGTACAAATACAAATGTCTGTTTATTCTCTCTAAGAAAGGAGGAAACAAATAAAGCTGCCGCAGAAGCATGTAATCCTCCCAAGAAAATAGTCCTCACTGAGGAATCTTCCAATAACGCAGCCAGTCCCTTAGTGTTAGGATGACCGGCATAAATACGTTGCAATTCCGAAATATCCATATCTTTTTTTAAGATGGGGACAAAATTAAAGAAATATCTGATTACTTCCTCCTTTTTTTGCCAACTATTCAAGATTTTCCTATTTTTGTACGCTAATATATAACCCCATGGAAACAAAAGCAATAAACACAAAATTGAAAGGACACGCACGTGTAGATGTAGCTGATGTGCTACGCGGACTGGCAGTGATGGGAATCATCATCCTGCATTCTATCGAACATTTTAATTTCTACTCATTTCCCGATACAGCCGGACAAAGTGCGTGGCTGAACTTCTCGGACAAAGCCATTTGGAACGGGTTATTCTTCATGTTCGGCGGAAAAGCATACGCCATATTCGCTTTACTTTTCGGTTTTAGCTTTTTTATTCAAGATGACAACCAACGCCTACGGGGCAATGATTTCCGTCTACGTTTTTGTTGGCGGTTAATTCTTCTTTTCCTGATAGGTAATATCAATGCCAGTTTTTTCACAGCGGAAGTGCTGGTCCTTTATTCTTTAGTAGGTTTCATCCTGCCACTGACTTGCCGGCTGAAAGACAAATGGATATTTGCATTGGCATGTCTGCTATTAATCCAGCCATTGCCGCTTTATTATGTAATACGTGCCTGCCTCGATCCGGAATTTGTTACTCCGGCCATCCCCACCCGCAGCTTCTGGAATGCAACTTTTGCAGTGCAAAGCAATGGTAATTTTCTGGAAACCATCCGTGTCAATTTATGGGAAGGACAGTTGGCAAGCCTTGCCTGGGCCTGGGATCACGGACGGGTATTCCAAACAGCCGCCCTTTTCCTGCTCGGTATGCTGATAGGGCGCAAGGGACTTTTTTTGAAAGAGCACTTGAAGGTATGGAACAAGGTACTTGCAAGCTCACTCGTCGCATTTTTCCCTTTATATGGGTTGGGCAATATGCTACCGGACTTTATCACAAATAAATCCATTCTGACCCCTCTTTCACTAATCATCACCTCGCTTTCCAATTTTGCATTTATGCTGATTCTGGTATCCGGTGTCGTCTTCGCTTTTTACAAGACAAACTTACACGACGGATTAATGAAAATAACGCCATACGGAAAGATGAGCCTTACCAATTATATTACTCAAAGTATAGTAGGTTCCATGTTATACTACAACTGGGGATTTGCATTGCACAATCAGTTTGGTATCACAGCCAGCTGCCTGGCAGGAATAGTTTTCTTCATCTTGCAATTCTCTTTCTGCCGCTGGTGGATGAATCACCACTCTCACGGTCCGATGGAATATATATGGAAACGGGCAACCTGGCTGAAATAAGCCAAGAACCGAAGTCTGCCCGCATTTGTTTATAAAAGACATACAAATAGAACTTTAAAATATGCGCGAAGAAATCATAAAACTATTAGACCAATATCGGTTAAAAGAAGCATTATCCCAAATGACAGGATATGCCACCCATACTTCCGACTGGCAATTAAAGAATGAGCTAGAAGCCCTGCAAACGTCATACGACCTGATGCTGCAATATACTTCAAAAGGGATGAAAGATCCCAATAAAGTGGAAATATACCATAAAATGTTACGCACGGCATACGAACTGGCCGACCGTATCCATATAGCCGTACAGGCAACACAAAATTACGGAGCCTATTATGACACAATGCGCACTTTTGTCCAAAGCCCTCCTCACAGCTATCCCGAATTACAAATGCAATTGGAGGCATATACAGAAGATATGGCTACAGCCCCATTGATATATACCACCGAGGCCAAAAGAAATGAAGAAATGGATGCCATGAGAAAACGTCACGAAACAGCCGTAGACGAATTATTTGAAAAAATATGGGTATCCACCCGGTGGAGTGAATCGGAATATGCTGAAGCGCAAATTTTGTTCAACTCACTATTGATCCAAGTCAACGACCTTTCCATAATGGTCAGCGCCGTCACCATGAGCCTGCTGCAAATATTCGACATCCGCAAGTTCATGTTTCTATTGAACGCCTATACCCATCAGGATACCATGCTGAATCAGCGGGCTATTGCAGGGATCGCACTAACATGCTACTATTATGAAAAGCGTATCCTTCAATACCCTGAAGCCGTGTCGCGCATAAATGAACTGAATGAAAATGCCGAGTTCATCAAAAACCTGCATCATATCCAGATTCAATTATTGCAATCTTCCCGTGAAACCCGAAAGATAGACAAGAAGATGCGTGAAGAAATCATTCCCGAAATGATGAAAAATCCCAAACTTAATTTGGAAGGACTGGATGAAGATGCCGAAGATCATAATCCGGAATGGGAAGAATGGATTGACCGTTCAGGCATTACCAATAAATTGCGCGAATTAGGTGAACTGCAAATGTCCGGGGCGGATGTGTATATGAGTACCTTTTCACAGCTGAAACAATTCCCGTTTTTCCGCAAAATTTCTCACTGGTTCTATCCTTTTGACCCCCAATATCAGGATATCGCCAAATTATCTCTCGGAAATGACGAACAAAAAATCTCTCTGCTCAACATTTTGATGAATTCGGATGTATTCTGCAATTCCGACAAATACTCTTTTTGTTTTACCATGTTACAAATGCCGGAAAGCCAAAGGAATCTCATGCAGCAACAATTGAACGGACAACATGAAGCTTCTGAAGAACTGAAAGAACGTTTAAAAGAGATGTCACAATCAAAAGCCCGCGCTGAATTCGTGAGCCGGCAATACATTCATGACCTCTACCGTTTCTTCAAATTATGGTCAAGAAGACATGAAATACATGACATTTTTGAGGACACTCTGGACTTATGGAATAAAGAAGCATTGTCTCAAGCCTTGTTACACAAAGAGTATATCAACAAACTGGCAGATTACCTATTCACACACAACGACTTGGCAGAAGCTGGAATTCTCTATGATAAATCAATTGAATTATACAATCGTAAAAATGCCGAATTATGGCAGAAAGCAGGTTTCATTTATCAGAAAATCGGTTCCTATAAAAAAGCGATAGATTATTACCTGCAATCAGATCTGCTGATCCCTGATAATACATGGAACAACCGCCATTTGGCACAATGTTATAGAAAAGAGGGAAACTACCCAAAAGCTTTGGAATATTATAACAAGGTGGAACAGGCACAGCCCGACAGTCTGAATCTGGCACTACAAATAGGACAATGCCTGATGGCACTGGAACGATACGATGAAGCACTGGCTTATTTCTTCAAAGTGGAGTATCTGGATAAAAAGCCACAGAATGCCCGACGCGCCATCGGATGGTGTTTCTTCATCACCGGCAATTATCAACAAGCCAAGAAATATTACGACTTGCTGATATCCGAGCCCAAGCCCATTATGGAAGACTGGATGAATGCAGGACATGTGTATTATATCCTGAATGAAACAGAAAAATCAATAGAATATTATCGCAAAGCCCAGGAACTATGCGACAGTCATGATGAGTTTGTCCGCCTTTATCAAATAGATAAGAAAGACTTGATAAAGCAAGGCGCCAATGAAGTAGACTTGTTTATACTTCCCGATGAATTAATTTAAAGGATTATAAGATAAATCTATTCGGGATAGAAGTTTGGTATAATTATATAAAACTTCTATCCTGACCGGATTCTCATCATCCAGACGATAATTGGCATGCACATTATAAGTGCTTAAACCATGATTCATACAATATCCGATATCATTAGGTAAGGCTGTTCTATTCCTCAACTGCCCAAGATTCAATAAAAAATAGAAGAAACTATCCACCCCATCATAATCAATCACATAAGCCTGTAAATTCA
>OJLA01001464.1_pt1 | contig 16001 bp, 14 predicted proteins | sample 1596611 | NCBI WGS metagenome assembly OJLA01 (sample SAMEA4350168, study PRJEB24818) | metagenome | biome: human; feature: gut; material: faeces | place: Denmark | collected 2013-09
ATCTGGAAGTCTACTTCCTCGAAAAGCCGGAGGAGGCCCAGAAGATCTGCCAGCAGGTTCTGGTCAACAAGCAGAGTCGTGAGCACGCCGAAAAAACGCGCCAGAGCATCAAAAAGACCATCTCCACCCAGATCGACCTCGCCAACCGCGTCCAGAAATTCGTGGACTGCCGCACCAAGGACGCCTCCCGCAGAGAACTCTACATCGTCGAGGGCGATTCGGCTATGGGTGCCGTCAAGCAGAGCCGGGACAGCGATTATCAGGCCATCATGCCCATCCGCGGCAAAATCTTGAACTGCCTGAAAGCCGACTACGCCCGCATTTTCAAATCGGACGTCATCGTGGATCTCATCAAGGTCATGGGCTGCGGCGTGGAGCTGGGCGGCAAGCACAACAAGGAGCTGGCCACCTTCAATCTCGACAACCTGCGCTACAACAAGATCGTCATCTGTACCGATGCCGACGTGGACGGCTACCAGATCCGCACCCTTGTGCTGACCATGCTCTACCGCCTGACGCCGACCCTCATCAACGAGGGCTACGTCTATATCGCGGAGTCGCCGCTGTACGAGATCACCACCAAGGATCACACCTACTTCGCCTACACCGAGCCGGAGAAGGCCACCTTCCTGAAAGAGATCGGCGACAAAAAGTACACGATCCAGCGCTCGAAAGGTCTTGGCGAGAACGACCCGGAGATGATGTGGCTGACCACCATGAACCCGGAGAGCCGCCGCCTGATCAAGGTGCTGCCCACCGACGTGGAGGAGACCGCCCGCGTGTTCGACCTGCTGCTGGGCGATAACCTCGCCGGCCGCAAGGAGCACATCGCCGAGCATGGCGCAGAGTATCTGGATGATTTGGATGTGTCTTAAAGAGGTAAACAATGGCAAAAAAATCTTCAAAAAAGTCTCTCAAACCCGTCCGCCCGCAGCTGGGCGACGGTGTTGAGATCCTGAACGCTGGCAGCGTGCTGGAGGACCCCATCACCCGTACGCTGGAGACCAACTATATGCCCTATGCGATGAGCGTCATCGTCTCCCGCGCCCTGCCGGAGATCGACGGCTTCAAGCCCGCCCACCGCAAGCTACTCTACACCATGTACGAGATGGGGCTGCTGAAAGGCGCCCGCACCAAATCGGCCAACATCGTGGGCAGCACCATGCACCTGAACCCCCACGGCGACGCCGCCATCTATGACACCATGGTGCGCATGGGCCGCGGCAACGAAAGTCTGCTCGTGCCCTTTGTGGACAGCAAGGGCAACTTCGGCAAAGCTTACAGCCGCGATATGTCCTGCGCCGCTTCCCGTTACACCGAGGCCAAGCTCGAAAATGTCTGCGAGGAGCTGTTCCGGGACATCGACAAGGAGACCGTTGATTTCGTCCCCAACTACGACGGCTCCACCACCGAGCCTACCCTGCTGCCCGTCACCTTCCCGACCATTCTGGCCAACAACACGCTGGGCATTGCGGTGGGCATGGCATGCAACATCTGCTCGTTCAATCTGACGGAGTTGTGCAACACCACCATCGCCCTGATGAAGGATGCCAAGCACGACATCTCCACCACCATGCCCGCCCCGGATTTCGTGGGCGGCGGCCAGATCTTGTACGACGAAGCCCAGATGCGGGAAATTTACGAGTACGGCCGCGGCAGCGTGAAGGTCCGTGCCCGCTACAACGTGGTGCCCGGCGAGAACATGATCGAGATCACCCAGATCCCGCCCACCACCACGGTGGAAGCCATCATGGACAAGATCGCCGAGCTGGTCAAGACCGGCAAGATCAAAGAGATCAGCGACATGCGCGACGAGACCGACCTGAACGGCCTCAAGCTCACCCTCGACCTCAAGCGCGGCGTGGACGCGGAAAAGCTGATGGCGAAGCTGTTCAAGACCACCCCGCTGGAAGACAGCTTCAGCGCCAACTGCAACGTCCTCGTCTCCGGCCAGCCCCGCGTCATGGGCGTGCGGGAGATCTTGCAGGAGTGGACGGCCTTCCGAATGGAGTGTGTCCGCCGCCGCACCTACTACGACCTCCACGGCAAGGAAAAGCGGCTGCATCTGCTCAAGGGTCTGGCCGCCATCCTGCTGGACATCGACAAGGCCATCCACATCATCCGCACCACCGAGGAGGAGACTGAGGTCGTGCCCAACCTGATGATCGGCTTCGGCATCGACGAAGTACAGGCGGACTATGTGGCCGAGATCAAGCTGCGCCACCTGAACCGGGAATATATCCTCAAGCGGACGGGCGAGATCGAGCAGCTGGAAAACGACATCGCCGACCTGAAGGATATCCTCGAAAAGCCCGCCCGCATCCGAAAGATCATCATCAAGGAGCTGACGGAGGTTGCCAAAAAGTACGCCCAGCCCCGCCGCAGCGAGATTTTGTACGACCTGCCGGAGGAGGAGAGCGGTGCCGAGGAAGAAACCATCCCGGATTACCCGGTCACCGTCTTCTTCACCCGCGAGGGCTACCTGAAAAAGATCCCGCCCCAGAGCCTCCGCACCGCCGGTGCCCACAAGCTCAAGGAGGGCGACGAGATCATCCAGCAGGTCGAGACGCGAAACAACGTGGAAGCACTCTTCTTCACCGACAAGCAGCAGGTGTACAAGGTGCGCCTGAACGAGCTGGAAGACGGCCAGGTGGCCCAGATGGGCATCTTCATCCCCGGCCGCCTCGGCATGGACGAGGGCGAGAACATCCTCGCCATGGTCATCACCGGCGATTATGCGGGCTTCATGCTCTTCTTCTTCGAGAGCGGCAAGTGCGCGAAGATCCCGCTGGCGTCCTACGCCACAAAGCTGAACCGCCGCAAGCTGCTCAAGGCCTACTGCGACAAGGAGCCGCTGGCGAAGATGGTCTTCCTGCCCGAAGAAACGGAGCTGGCCATCCGCACCAGCGCGGGCCGGATGCTGCTGGTGGGCACAGCGCAGATCAGCGCCAAGGCCACCCGCGACAGTCAGGGCGTGGCGGTCGTGACCCTGAAAAAGAACCAGCACATCGCGTCGGTGGTCCCGGCGGAGACGCTGGAGCTGGCCAACCCCCATCGCTATCGCGTCCGCAGTCTGCCCGCCACCGGAGCGCTGGTTCGTGCTGAGGATGAAGGGGAGCAGCTGAGTTTGCTGTGAGGAAATTATGCAGAATATTGACCTGATTTGTGTGGGCAAGCTGAATGCGAAATATTTCGCCGAGGGCGTGGCCGAGTACCAGAAGCGGCTGGCGGCGTTTGCGTCGTTCCGGATCATCGAACTGCCGGAAGAGAAGATCGAGGAGAAAAACGCCTCCGATGCTGTGGTGAAAAAGGCGCTGGAAAAGGAGGGCAAGGCCATCCTCTCCAACGTCCGCAAGGGCGCGGCCATCGTGGCCATGTGCATTGAGGGTAGGCAGATCTCTTCCGAGGAGCTGGCCCAATTCCTCGCCGATCGTGCGGGCAGCGGGGCAGGAGATGTGGCTTTTGTCATCGGCTCGTCCCATGGCCTTGCCGACGAGGTGAAAAAGGCGGCCGCCCTCAAGTTCAGCATGGGCCGCATCACCATGCCGCACCAACTGGCCCGCCTTGTGCTGACGGAGCAGATCTACCGCGCTTGCACCATCAACGCCGGCATGAAATATCATAAGTAAAGCAAAAGCGGGCGGTTTCCGCCCGCTTTTGCTTTACAAGCCGGGCGAAACATGGTACAGTATAGCTATGCGGCAGTTGGGAAAGCTGCCCGTTTTACAACACACACGACACGGCAAGCCAGCCGCGGACGGAAAGGATGTTATTACAATGGAACAGAGCGAAAAGACCCTTGATATGATCGTCAATCTCTGCAAGAACCGTGGTTATGTGTTCCCCGGTTCCGAGATCTACGGCGGCCTTGCCAACACCTGGGACTACGGCCCCCTGGGCGTTGAGTTCAAGAACAACGTCAAGAAGGCTTGGCTGAAGAAATTCGTGCAGGAAAGCCCTTACAACGTTGGTCTGGATGCGGCCATCATCATGAACCCCCAGACTTGGATCACCACCGGCCACGTCGCCGGCTTCTCCGACCCGCTGCTGGACTGCCGCGCCTGCAAGGCACGCCACCGCGCCGACAAGCTGATCGGGGACGAGCACCCGGAGGTCAACGTCGATGCCATGAGCTTTGACGAGATGGACAAGTTCATCGCCGAGCACGAGGACATCGTCTGCCCCGTCTGCGGCAAGCATGACTTCACCCCCATCCGCAAGTTCAACCTGATGTTCAAGACCGCCATCGGCGTCACCGAGGACAGCTCTTCCACCTGCTATCTCCGCCCGGAGACCGCACAGGGCATCTTCGTCAACTTCGCCAACATCCAGCGCACCACCCGCCGTAAGCTGCCCTTCGGCGTGTGTCAGGTAGGCAAGGCCTTCCGCAATGAGATCACGCCGGGCAACTTCACCTTCCGTACCCGCGAGTTCGAGCAGATGGAGTGCGAGTTCTTCTGCAAGCCGGGCACCGATCTGGAGTGGTTCGCTTACTGGAAGGATTACTGCGAAAACTGGTTGTTGAGCCTCGGCATCAAGAAGGAGCACCTGCGTCTGCGCGACCACGAGCCCGCCGAGCTGGCTTTCTACAGCCGTGCCACCACCGACATCGAGTATGCCTTCCCGTTCACCGACTGGGGAGAGCTGTGGGGCATTGCGGACCGCACCAACTACGACCTGAGCCGCCATCAGGAGGCTTCCGGCAAGAGCTTGGAGTACTTCGACTCCGAGACCAACGAGCACTATATCCCCTACGTCATCGAGCCTTCTCTGGGCTGCGACCGTGTGGCGCTGGCCTTCCTGTGCGAGGCCTACGACGAGGAGCACCTCGTGGATGCCAAGGGCAAGGAGGATGTCCGCACCGTGCTGCGTCTGCATCCGGCTCTGGCTCCCTATAAGTGCGCCGTCCTGCCCCTGAGCAAGAAGCTGGGCGAGAAGGCCATGGAGATCCGCAACGAGCTGAGTAAGTACTTCATGGTCGATTACGACGACACCGGTTCCATCGGCAAGCGTTACCGCCGTGAGGACGAGATCGGCACTCCGTACTGCATCACCGTGGACTTCGACACCGTCGGCGACGAGGCCAAGGGCATCGTGGCAGACCACTGCGTCACCGTCCGCGACCGTGACACCATGGAGCAGGTCCGTATGCCCATCTCCGAGCTCAAGAGCTACATCGAGAGCAAGATCGAATTCTGAGTTTTTTGATCTCAGAGCGATAAAATCAGCCCCGCCGTTGCAATTTCGGCGGGGCTGTGGTATAGTATAAATAAAGAGAGTGCTGTCTGGAAAACGGTCAGTACCTTTCCGGCAAATCAGTTACAAAAAATGACCACCGAGTTGGTAGCTCATGGGGCGGTCATTTTTTGTGTGTAAAGATTTTCCATGCGATATCGAACATGCCGAAGCCGACCGTTGCGAGCAAGGTCAGCAGAGCCAAAGTTTCTAATAGCGTCATGAAGCATCACCCCCTTCGCATCAGAGCGTCAGGGGCACGACAAAAACATTCGCCTCCCCGACGCTCAGGCCGGAAAGGGTTAGACCGCTTGCCGTATGTAGACAGCACTCTCAAAAGTCAGTATACCAGACGTTTCGACTGTTTTCAACAGGCCGAGGCGTCTTTTGTTTTTTGAAGAGTGGACAGCGGCACACAAAAAAGGTATACTAGATCCAAATCGAATTTTACACCGCAGGAGGCTGTATCGTGGAAAACTTCAACGAACTTTTGAAAAAATACGCCGATTTCATCGTCCGGGTGGGCGTGAACCCCCAGCCGGGCCAGACTCTGATCATCCGCTGCCCGCTGGAAGCGGCCCCGCTGGCGCGGCTGTGCGTGCGCAGCGGCTTTGAGGCCGGTGCACGGGATGTGCAGGTGGACTGGAGCGACAATGCCGTTTCCCGCACCCGGATGGAGCTGGGCAGCGAGAGTGCGCTGACCGACAACAAGCCCTACCAGCTGCGCCGCTATCTGGATTACGCCGAGAGCGAGGGCGGCGTCTGCGTGCTGCACCTGCTGGCCGATGACCCGGAGGTCTACGCCGGGCTGGACAGCGGCAAGATCGGCCGCGTGAATGCGGAGAACCGGAACTTCATGGCCCCGTGGCGGGAGTACACCATGAACGACCGCGTCCAGTGGTCCATCGCCGCCATGCCCAGCGCCCCGTGGGCCAAGAAGATGTTCCCGGAACTCGACACCGATGCCGCCATCGAAAAGCTGTGGCAGCTCATCTTTGACGTCTGCCGTGTGACCGGCGGCGACCCGGTGGGCGAGTGGAAGGCCCATCTCGACCGCCTGATGACCCTGCGGGACAAGATGAACGCCTTCGACCTCGAAAGCGTCCGCTTCCAGAGTTCCAACGGCACCGACCTGACCGTGGGTCTGGCCGAAAAGGCCCGCTGGGAAAGCGCCGGCAGCAAGAACGAAAAGGGTGTGGACTTCCTGCCCAACATCCCCACCGAGGAGGTCTTCACCGCGCCCCACAAGGATAAGGTGAACGGCGTGGTCTACGGTACCAAGCCTTATGTCTTCAACGGCCAGCTCATCAAGGGCTTCCATGTCACCTTTCAGGATGGCAAGGTCGTCGAGCACGGGGCCGAGGAGGGGGCGGAGCTGCTGGGGCAGCTGCTGGACACCGACGCCGGTTCCCGCAGCATCGGCGAAGTGGCCCTCGTGCCCGCTTCCAGCCCCATCAACCGCAGCGGTGCGCTGTTCTACAGCACCCTGTTCGATGAAAATGCGGCCTGCCACATCGCCTTCGGTGCCAGCTATCCCGGCACCACCGAGGGCGGCACGGCCCTGACCAAGGAAGAGCTGCTGGCCCGCGGCATGAACCAGTCTGCCATCCATGAGGATGTCATGATCGGTGCCGAGGACAGCCACATCACCGGCAAGTGCCGCGACGGCCGCACCGTGGAGCTGTTCAAAGACGGAGTGTGGGTGCTGTAAAAGCTTTTTTAACGAAAGCGCTTGCATATTTTGCCGGAGTATGGTATATTCTATTTGTACGATATAACTTTTATGGAACGTGGGCCGCAAGGTCCGCGTTTCTTGTTTGTTTGGAGGTTTTTTTATGGCGAAGCAGTCTGGCGGCAATACCGCCCAGAGAGTCGAAGCACTTGTCCGCCCCACCGTGGAGGGCATGGGGCTGCGCCTGTGGGATGTTGTGTTTGAGAAAGAAGGTCCGGACTGGTATCTTCGCGTCCTGATCGACAAGACGGACGGCACCACCATGGACACCGACACCTGCGCCGATGTCTCCCATGCGCTGGACCCCATCCTCGATGAGGCAGACCCCATTGAGCAGAGCTATTATCTGGAGGTGGGCAGCCCCGGTTTGGGCCGCAAGCTGACCCGCCCGGAGCACTACGAGGCCGTCAAGGGGCAGAAGATCGGCGTGAAGCTGTTCCGCGCCAACGAATACGGCACCAAAGAGTTTTCCGGTATCCTGACCGGCCGCGAAGGGAATACCATTACGGTCGAGACGGAGAACGGCACTGTGAACTTTGAAGCGTCGGCCGCCAGCACCGTGCGTCTGTGCGACGACGAGGATCTGTTTGATTAAAAAAGAGAAAAAATTAGGAGGAACCCGAAAAATGGCAGCTGCGAATAATGAATTTTTTGAAGCTCTCTCCATGCTGGAGCACGAGCGCGGCATCACCGCGGAGTACCTGATCGAGAAGATCAAGGCCGCCATCGTGATCGCCGTCAAAAAGAACTACGAGGTCGAGGACGACAATGTGATGGTCGAGATCGACCCCGCCACCGGCAAGTTCAATGTGGCCCTGCTGCAGAACGTCGTTGCCGATGAGGATTGGTACGACGAGCACGCCGAGATCGGCCTGACCGAGGCTCAGAAGCTCCGCAAGAGCTACGAGATCGGCGACCGCGTCGTGACCCCCCTTAAGACCAAGGACTTCGGCCGCATCGCTGCTCAGACTGCAAAGCACGTCATCCGTCAGGGCATCCGCGAGGCCGAGCGCAGCCAGCAGCTCAGCGAGATCCAGTCCCGCGCACACGATATCATTCAGGCCACCGTTACCCGCGTGGACAACGAAAAGGGCATTGTGGCCCTTGATCTGGGCAAGGGCGGCGAGGCCATCCTGCCCCGCAACGAGCAGGTCCCCGGCGAGGTCTACACCGAGGGCGAGACCCTGCAGGTCTACGTCGTGGACGTCGTCAGCGGCGAGCGCGGCGCCCGCGTCATGATCAGCCGCACCCATCCGGGTCTGGTCAAGCGCCTGTTCGAGCTGGAAGTGCCGGAGATCTACGACGGCACCGTGGAAGTCAAGGCCATCAGCCGCGAGGCCGGTGCCCGCACCAAGATGGCTGTCTGGTCCAAGGACCCCAACGTCAACCCCGTTTCTGCCTGCATCGGCCCCCACGGCGACCGTGTGGCCGCTGTGGTCGAGAAGCTGGGCGGCGAGAAGATCGACATCGTGAAGTGGAGCGAGGATGTCTCCGAGTTCATCTCCGCAGCCCTCAGCCCCGCCAAGGTGGTCAAGGTCGAGCTGCTGCCCGGCGAGACCCGCTCCTGCCGCGTGACCGTGCCTGACCAGCAGCTGAGCCTTGCCATCGGCAACAAGGGCCAGAACGCCCGTCTGTGCGCCCGCCTGACCGGCTACAACATCGACATCCGCCCCGAGAGCGGCTACTACGGCGAGGAAGAGCCGAAGGCTGCCGAGGCGGAGAAGACCGAAGACACCGCCGCAGAATAAGCGCAGAACACCTGCCGAAGGAGGGAAAACCGGATGGCACAAAAAAAGATCCCTGCCCGCCAGTGCATCGGCTGCATGACCAGCCGCCCCAAGAAGGAGCTGGTGCGTGTGGTGCGCGCACCCAGCGGAGAGATCAGCATCGACCCCGTGGGCAAGAAGCCCGGCCGCGGTGCTTACCTCTGCCCGGATGCCGCCTGCCTTGCAAAGGCAAAGAAGAAGAAGGCGCTGGAACGCTGCTTTGAGCAGCCGGTCCCCGCCGAGGTATACGATGCACTGGCCCAGCAGCTGGCCAGTGTGGAAGCAGAAAAGGAGGCCGACCGCGATGGCAAAGAAGCATAACGCCCCCGCAAAACCGGCCCTTGAGCCGAATGAGGCCCTGTTCCAGGCCGTGAGCCTCTGCCGCAAGGCGGGCGCTCTGACCATGGGCTTTGACGCGGTGGAAGACGCCGTCGTCAAGGGCAAGGCATGGCTCGTGATGACTGCATCCGACGCCAGCCCCAAGACCGTGCAGCGGCTCAACTACGCTGTGGGCGATATGGTGGACGTCATCCCCATGCCGCTGACACAGGATAAGCTGGCTGACATCAGCCGCAAACCGGTGGCCATTTATGCCGTCACCGACCGCAACCTCGCCAAACTCTGCTTTGACCGGCTGACGGCGTGCGGAGCGATTCAAACTGAGGAGGATATGAGCGAATGATCGTAAAATATAAAGTGAGCGATTTTGCAAAGGACCTGAGCATCTCTGCCAAGAAGGTCCTCGACGAGCTGAACGCCATGGGCAGCACCGGCAAGAAGAACAGCTCTACTCTGGAAGAGAACGAGCTGAACTACCTGCTGGAGAAGTTCAGCAAGGACAACAGCGTCAAGAGCCTGGACGAGTTCCTGAACAGCGCCAAGGCTCCCAAGGCTGAGCCGAAGCCCGCCGAGAAGAAGGCGGAGCCCAAGGCCGAAAAGAAGCCCGAGGCTCCCAAGGCTGAGCCCGCAAGGGCCGAGGCAAAGCCCGCTGCCAAGCAAAACAACAAGAAGAACGAGCAGCACAAGAAGCGCGAGGAGAAGACTGTCTCCATGAGCGAGCTGGCCCGTGAGACCGGCGCAAAGGCTACTGCAGCTTCCGCTCAGTCCGTCTCTGTCCGCCGCGAGGACAATCAGGTGACCGTGGACACCCGCACCGTGGACATGAACGTGGACCGCTTCGATGCCCGTTACGACGATCTGGCTTCCACCAAGAACACCGAGAACCGCCGCAAGCCCACCCCGCAGGGCAACAAGCAGAAGTTCACCCAGCGCGGCCAGCGCCAGCGCCAGCAGTTCCAGAAGGGCAAGCGCGAGACCGAGTTCGAGCGTCTGCAGCGCATCCAGCTGGAAAAGGCCCGCAACGCGCAGCTGAAGGTCTCCATCCCCGACGAGATCACCGTCGGTGAGCTGGCTGCCCGCCTGAAGCAGCAGGCCGGTAAGGTCATCGCCAAGTTCATGCAGATGGGCGAGATGCACGCCATCAACGACGTCATCGATTTCGACACCGCTTCCCTGCTGGCGGAGGAGTTCCACGCCAAGGTCGAGCACGAAGTCCACGTTACCATCGAAGAGCGCCTGTTCACGCAGGAAGAGGACGCCGCCGAAGATCTGGTGGAGCGTCCGCCGGTCGTCTGCGTCATGGGCCACGTTGACCACGGCAAGACCAGTATCCTTGACGCCATCCGCAAGACCAACGTTACCGCGGGCGAGGCCGGAGGCATCACACAGGCCATCGGTGCTTATCAGGTCAAGGTCAACGACAGCCTGATCACCTTCCTCGACACGCCGGGCCACGAGGCATTCACCTCCATGCGTGCCCGCGGCGCGAACATGACCGATATCGCGGTTCTGGTCGTGGCTGCCGATGACGGCATCATGCCCCAGACCGTCGAGTCCATCAACCACGCCAAGGCTGCCAACGTCAAGCTGATCGTGGCCATGAACAAGATGGATAAGCCCACCGCCAACCCGGAGCGGGTCATGGAAGGCCTGACCAAGTACGGCATCATCACCGAGGACTGGGGCGGCGATGTCGCCTGCATCCCCGTTTCCGCACTGACCGGCATGGGCATCAACGACCTGCTGGAGCGCATCGCGCTGGAAGCTGAGGTCATGGAGCTGAAGGCAAACCCCAACCGCCGCGCCAAGGGTGCTGTCGTGGAGGCCCGTCTGGATAAGGGTCAGGGCCCCATCGCCACCATTCTGGTCCAGAACGGCACCCTGCACGCCGGTGATGTCATCATCGCCGGTACCGCCGTGGGCCGCGTGCGCACCATGCGCAACGATAAGGGTCAGATGCTGGAGAATGCCGGCCCCTCCACCCCTGTGGAGATCACCGGCCTGACCGCCGTTCCCGAAGCGGGCGACCTGTTCGAGGCCGTTGCCGACGAGCGTCTGGCCCGTGAGCTGGCCGAGCAGCGCATCGCTGCCGCCAAGGAGAAGCAGTTCTCCTCCTTCCAGAAGGTCACGCTGGATAACCTGTTCAGCCAGATGGCCCAGAACGATATGAAGGAGCTGGCCATCGTCGTCAAGGCGGATGTGCAGGGTTCTGCCGAGGCCGTCAAGCAGAGCCTCGAAAAGATCTCCAACGACGAGGTCCGCGTCCGCGTCATCCACGCCGGTGTCGGTGCCATCAGCAAATCCGACGTCGATCTGGCTGACGCCTCCAACGCCATCATCATCGGCTTCAACGTCCGCCCCGACAACGTGGCGAAGGAAGAGGCTGCGGCCACCAAGGTCGAGATGCGGATGTACCGCGTCATTTACGATGCCATCAACGATGTCACCGCCGCTATGAAGGGTATGCTGGCTCCCAAGTTCCGCGAGGTCTCTCTGGGCGAGCTGCAGGTCCGTCAGGTCTACAAGATCTCCAACGTCGGCACCGTTGCCGGCTGCCGTGTCACCAGCGGCAAGATCACCCGCGACAGCAAGGTGCGTGTCGTCCGTGACGGCATCGTTATCACCGAGGACGAGATCGCATCTCTGAAGCGCTTCAAGGACGACGCCAAGGAAGTGGCCGAGGGCTACGAGTGCGGCGTTACGCTGGCGAAGTTCGCGGATGTCAAGGAGGGCGATGTGTACGAGGCCTTCAAGATGGAAGAATACCGCGACTAAGTGGTTTATTATGTTAGAGGAGAAACTGAATGTCTCAGAAAAATATGGGGCGTCTTGCCCAAGACATGAAGCGTGAGCTCATCGCCATCATCGGGCGGCTGAAGGACCCGCGCTTGGAGGGCGGTCTGCTGACCGTCACCCGTCTGGACGTGACGCCCGACCTCGATGTGGCAAAGGTCTACGTGAGCGTGATGGGCCGCCCGGACGGCCCCAAGCCCGCCATCGAAGCGCTGAACCGCGCGGCGGGCCATGTGCGCACCGAGGTCAGCAAGAAGATGCACATCCGCAAGGCCCCGCGCTTCATCTTCGTGGAGGATGACGGCGCCGCCTACGCAGCCCACATCAATGGGCTGCTCCGCGAGCTGAATGTGAACGGCGGCGAAGAGCCGTCGGAGACCGAGGAATAACAGCCTTGCGGAAAGGATGGATCATGGGATGACAGAACAACTGAATGTGCAGCAGATGGCTGAAAAGCTCCTTGCTGCGGACAACGTTTTGATTCTGTGCCACAAAAACCCGGACGGCGATACCATCGGCTGCGGCAGTGCCCTGTACTATGCGCTCAGTGCGCTGGATAAAACAGCGGCGGTGCTCTGCTCCGACGCCGTCCCCGGACGGTATGCGTTTACCAACCCCCGCCTGTACAAGGGCGAATTCGAGCCGGAGATCGTCGTGGCGGTGGACGTGGCAAGCGTCCAGCTCTTTGGCGAAAACAACGGGATGCCGCAGTTCTCCCGCCATGTGGATCTCTGCATCGACCACCACGCGGGCAACAGCGGCTACGCGGAATATACCCTGCTGGACGGCCATGCCGCTGCGGCGGCAGAGCTGCTGTACGATGTCATCTGCGCCATGGGCGTGGATCTGACAGCCCACATGGCCAACTGCCTGTATACCGGCCTGTCCACCGACACCGGCTGCTTCAAGTTCTCCTCCACCACGGCCCGCACCCACATCATCGCGGCCAAGCTCATGGAGGCAGGGGCGCGGGTCGAAGAGTTGAACACGCTGCTCTTCGACACCAAGCCTCGCGAGCGGATGGAGGCGGAGCGGATCGCGCGGAACCATCTGGAATATCATCTGGATGGCCGCTGCGCCCTCATCTACCTCACCCGCGATGAGATCGAGCAGAGCAAAGTGGACCCCGCCGACCTCGAAGAGCTGACGGGGCTGCCCATCAGCATTGAGGGCGTCAAGGTGGGCCTGACCCTGCGCCAGCAGCCCGGCGGCAGCTACCGCATCAGCGTGCGCACCGCCAAGGGCGTGGATGCGTGTGAGATCGCCAAGCGTCTGGGCGGCGGCGGCCACACCCGCGCGGCGGGCTGTGAGCTGCTGGGCAACCTCGACAACACCAAAAGCGCCATCCTCGCCGAGGTGGAAGCGGTGCTGGATGCGCCGCAGGAGGGCGCATGATGCAGGGCATTCTCATTGTCGATAAGCCGACGGACTGGACCAGCTTTGACGTCATCGCCAAGCTGCGGGGCATCCTCGGCACCCGGAAGCTGGGCCACAGCGGCACGCTGGACCCCATGGCCACCGGGGTGCTGCCGGTGTTCTGCGGCGGGGCCAGCAAGGCCGTTGACCTGCAGCTCGACCACACCAAGGCCTACCGCGCCGTGCTCAAGCTGGGCGCGCGGACCGACACCGGCGACGTGACCGGCACCGTGCTGGAAACGGCACCGGTCACGGCAGGGGAGAAGGAGCTGCTGGAAGTCCTCCCGCAGTTCGTCGGTGCCCAGATGCAGACGCCGCCCATGTACTCGGCGGTCAAAATCAACGGCCAGCCGCTTTACAAAATGGCGCGGCAGGGCATCGAGGTGGAGCGGAAAGCCCGCCCCATCGAAATTTTCAGCCTAGAGTACGGCGGCAGCCCGGCGGAGAACGAATACGAGCTGACGGTACGCTGCTCCAAGGGCACCTATATCCGGGTGCTGCTGGAGGACATTGCCGCCGCCATGGGCCAGAAGGGCACGATGAGCGCGCTGCGCCGGGTGGCTGCGGGCGTTTACACCGAGGCCGATGCGCACACGCTGGAAGAGATCCAAGCGGCCAAGAACGAAGGCCCCGCCGCGCTGGAAGCACTGATGCTCCCAGTGGAGAGCGTGTTCGGATCGCTCCCGCTGCTGACGGTGGCCCCCAAGGTGGAACAGCACCTCTACAACGGCTGCCCCACCAGCCGCTACCCCGCCGCCGACGGGCGCTACCGCGTCCGGAACGAGGCCGGGCAGTTCTTGGGCCTTGCCAACATCGTGGGCGGGGTGCTCAAGGTCGAAAAGCTCTTTGTGGAGCGAAACTGATAGAAAAAGGAACGAAAATCCAATGCAGATCCTATCCTCTCTTTCGCCGCTGGCGCTGGAACACGAGGGCGGCACCGCCGTCGCCATGGGCTTTTTTGACGGCATCCACATCGGCCACCGTGCGGTGATCGACGGGGCTGTGGCATGGGCCAAGGCCCACGGCGCGGCACCGGCGGTGTTCACCTTCCAACTGCCCGCCGACAACAAAATGAAGGGCAAGCGCCTGCTCTCCACCGAGGACAAGCACGCCCTGATCGCCAGCCTTGGGGTGGAGTATTACCTCTGCCCCCAGTTCGAGGAGATCCGCGCCATGACGCCGGAACAGTTCGTGTACGGCATCGTGCAGGACTGCCAAGCCAAGGCGCTGTTCTGCGGCGAGAACTTCACCTTCGGGGCCAAGGCGGCCGGTACCCCCGACCTGCTGCGCAGGCTCTGCGCCCCACTGGGGGTGGAGGTCGTCGTGGTGCCCATGACCCAGTTTGAGGAAAAGCCGGTGTCCTCCACCCGCATCCGCACCGCGCTGGAGGGCGGCGACATCCCGGCAGCCAACGCCATGCTGGGCATGCCCTACGCCATCCGCTTTGCGGTGCAGCACGGCGCGGGCCTGGGCCACACGCTGGGGGTGCCCACCATCAACCAGCTGTACCCCCAGGGCTTCCAGATGCCCCGCAGCGGCATCTATATCACCCGCACGCTGGTGAACGGCACCTGGTATCCTTCGGCCACCGGTCTGGGCAGCCGCCCTACCGTGAACGACGACGCCACCAAGGTGACCTGCGAGACCTTTATCCCCGGCTTTTCCGGTGACCTGTACGGCACCGACCCGGTGGTGGAGTTCCACGCCTACCTGAGCCCCAGCAAGAAGTTCGATACGCTGGACGAGCTGCGGGACTGCATCAACAACGCCGCGCAGCGCGCACAGGAATATTTCAAGTAAAAGAACAGGGAGCCTGTCCGGATGGACAAGCTCCCTGCTTTTTTATGCGTTACTTGTACTGCTCTAAGTACTCCGCCACCGAGCGGCTCATCTCGCGGGCAAAGCCGGAGTCGTACTTGCGGTTGTGGAAGGCCGTGCACCACGCATCAAAACCGGAGGTGCTGGCCTTGTAGCCGAAGGTGTCGCGCAGCTCGGCACCGTCCATGGTGCGGTAGCCGTTTTCGTGCACGATATGCTCCATGGCGCAGCGCTGGGGCTTCGGGCGGTCCTTCTGCTGCTGGGTGGGCCAGCCGAACACCAGCATCACCGCTGGGAACACATAGTCCGGCAGGTGCAGCAGACTGCGCTGGGTGTCGCAGTTTTCCATGATATCGCCGATGTAGCACGAGCCGATGCCAAAGCTTTCGGCGGCCACCACGGCGTTCTGGGCGGCAATGGCGGTGTCGGTGACAGCCAGCATCAGGTCGCCCACGCCCGGCGTGCGGGGCGTGCAGCCCGCTTCCTTGTAGGCGTCGTACCACTTGCGGCAGTCGGCGCAGAACACCAGCACCAGCGGGGCCTTGGCAATGAAAGGCTGATGGTCGCAGCTGTCGGCCAGCGCGGCCTTCAGGGCCGGGTCGGTGATGTCCAGAATGGTGTACAGCTGCTGGCAGCCCGCAGAGGGGGCCTGCGCGGCAGCTTCCAGAATGGCCTGCTTCATTCCGGACGGGATGGCTTTTTCTTCAAACACCCGCACAGACTTGCGGGCATACAGGCTTTGCAGGATGGGATTGGTTTCGGGCATGGTGAGTACCTCCTAAAACTCCCTCAGTCACGGCTCACGCCGTGCCAGCTCCCTCAAGGAGGGAGCCTTTGACAGGAGTGGAAACTTTATCGTGTTACAGCAAGGTTCATCGCCGCGCGAAAGCCTCCCTCTGAGA
>OJLA01001466.1_pt1 | contig 15998 bp, 7 predicted proteins | sample 1596611 | NCBI WGS metagenome assembly OJLA01 (sample SAMEA4350168, study PRJEB24818) | metagenome | biome: human; feature: gut; material: faeces | place: Denmark | collected 2013-09
GTTCGCTGTTTCCGCCACTGGCGGCGCTCACCTTTGCAGCATCCAGTATTATCTGCGCTTTTGGCTTAGCATCTGCCGCACCTCGCTCGCCGTATCGGCACTTAGAATTATGCGGTATTGCCTTTACAACTTCACAAGTATCTCCCCCGTACCGGAATCCGATTGCCCTTCTCCCCTATCCCCAAACCGCGCGTACCGTTCATCTTCATCCGCCCCCCAAAAACAAAAGGCATGTGCCCCCTTATCTCTATCATAAGGTGGGCACATGCCGTTACATTATTATGATTTTATCACGCCAAAGTCATCAGGCAATGCAGCCATCGGCAAAGCTGTTGCGCTTGGCTTTCTCTTTCTGCTGGTTGCGCTTGGCGATGATTTCTTTGCTCAGGCCAATACGGTTGGTCTTGAAGTGGAAGAACGGGCGTTCCGGTACGGTGAAAATCTCCACCGGACGCATGTAACGTTCCGGCAGGCAGGCATTGATCTTATCGCGCACATCGTCCAAGGTGTAGCCATCTTTGAGCTGGACGTACAGGTACGGCAGGAAGCAGCCTTCGTGCTCATCATCCGGCACGATAACAAAGAACTCGTCCTTGATGCCCTTGATGTCGGCATCGGCCACGATGTTCTCCAGCGGCTGCACCATCAGGTCGCCGCCGCCAAAGCGCGGGGATGCGCCGCGGGTCATCGTGTAGAGCACACCGTCCTCGGACATATAGCCAATATCGCCGGTGTGCAGCCAGGTCTTGCCGTCTGCGTGGACCTGCAGTGCCTTGGCGGTTGCTTCGGGGCGGTCATAGCCCAGCATCACGCCGGGGCCCGTCATGCAGATCTCACCGGGGGTATTGTAGGTCAGCTCTTCCTGGGTGCCGGGCTTGAAGATGCTGATGACGCTGTGGATCATCGGCACACCAACGTTGCCGTCACGCACCGGGAACGGAGCCATGGGCAGAGTGGCGTTGGAGCCGGCCTCGCTGCTGCCGTAGCCGGCAGTAAAGCGCAGGTTGCAGTTATGCTGCTTGAGGAACTCCTCAACATTGCGCAGCTGCTTGTTGTTGAATGCCTCGCAGCCGGCGCCGATGGCCAGCATGTGGGACATATCATAGTCAGCCGGAAGACGCTTGCTGCGGCGGATAACCTCCACAAACATGGGGATCAGGGGCCAGTTGTTGGGGCGGTAGCGCATCATTTCCAGGTCAACATCGTACACATCCACAAACGGATCCAGAATGAGCAGCATACCGCCGGCCAGGGGCAGCAGCATCATGGAAACCACAACAGCGATCAGAGCCGGGGGCAGGATGGTCAGCAGCCAGGTGGGGCGGAATTTATCCGAAGCGCCATAAAAGTTCATCTGGGCCAGCACGCCGATGATGCTGTGTGCAGAATGGATGACCTGCTTGGAAGGGCCGGTGGAACCGCTGGTATAGGCGCGCAGCAGCGGGCGGTCAATGTTGACAGGAGCGGGCACAAAGCCGCGAAAACGCTGGCCCATGTTACAGAAATCAGCCCACATCATGGTATCAGAGCCACGGGCGGGAACATCCGGATACGGGGCATCCAGAGAATGCTGCAGGTAAACCGGCATAGCGGCGCGGTCGCCGCTTTCCAGAGCGGGAACGATAACATAGGTATTCACGTTGGTCTGCTAACGGTAGGCTTCGATTTCGGCCTTGGAGAAGAAGTCGTGAACAAAAATCACCTTGGCATTGGCTTTCTGAACAGCTTCAATGTTTTCTTCCAGGGTGTTGTCACGGCACAGCAACGAAGCGCCGATGCGCTCGGCTGCCAGCAGCAGATAAATGAATTCCGGCACAGAACGCAGGAACACGGGGATCTGGTCCCCCTGCTTGACGCCAAGCACCTGCAGAGCGCGGGCGGTGGCGTCCACCTTACGGAACACGGTACCCCAGGTGATATCCACGCCATAGTAGTGCATGGCAACCACGTTAGGGTCTGCAGCGCGCACGGAGAGGTACTGCTCCACGGTGCAGGCCGGAACCTGGATACCGCGCAGAACATCCGGATAGAACTTCATCCAGGGGCGGTCAATGCTGGGCTTGCCAGTCAACATCGCGTTTTCATTCATTGCAATTTCCTCCAAATGTCTTTCCTTTATAGTTGCAGGGAATTAAATTATCCAAATCAAATCACGCCAAACCTTTATGGCGCTTTCCCCTGCTGTGCACATCGTTGCACAGCGTCGCCGAACCATAATGCTATAATTATCTTCGGTGCTGAACATAGTATACCATTCCTGTTTACGGAAAGCACGAGAATCCCATGGCACAAATTTCCAGAAATTGATTCCGCGTGATTCATTTTTTTCACATGGATTTTCACGCTTTGGCATGGAGTTTTCTTGCAATTTCATTTTCCTCGGTGCAACAAAAGCCCCAGCTACCGCAGCAGCCAGGGCTTTATGTTTATGCGTATGTATGTTGTATTTTTAGATTTTGTTCATCCAGCTCTCTTGCAGTTCTTCCATTTCATCACTTTTGGCGCGGGTAATCAGATGGATTCCCTGCAGGACATGATGGATGTGCTCCGCAATGGCGTTGCGCTCTTTTGTCACGTTCTGGTCATCCAAATTCCAGACCTGATCAAAATATTCACTCAGGCGGTCTTCCATCACACTGTTGTTGACCATTGCAATCCGGTTGATGGGGCAGTTGTTATCCAGCCGAAGATACGATGCAGCGCCAGAAAGAAACATATTGGGGTCCGCCACATACTGGAAATCGTTCACAATGCGGCCGCTGATCAAGCGGAATTCAAGTTTTTCACGCTGCTTGCAAAGCTGCAGCACATAGCTGATGCACCGGCTGCGCTGATCCGGGGTAAGGCTGACCTTGTAACTGAAAAAGTCCAGCTCGCCGGAAACCGCCATGGAGGAAAACGCAGCTTCATAAATCAGGATGCGGATGTTTGTTTCCTCCACCACACCTTTGGCAAGGTTGTGCACGCTACGCAGCTCCGCAGGGGTAGCACCCAAAAAATCTTTCAGCTCGGCCTCGTGGGCGGTCAGGATCTCTTCAAACAAGTCATCCGGCAGCAGAAGCTCATTCAGGTGGCCGAACATCCACCGCAGATTGGAGGCCAGCAGCGTGTGCATATAGTCGTACTGGCTGATCAGCTGGCGCATGCTGGTATCGCGGAAAAGCTGGTCATCCCGCACGCAGAGCTTGGAGAAGTTATCATACAGGCTTTCGCAGTTCTGCGGGTCCTCGGTAGCGGTAACGGCAGCGCAGCGGCTGTGGCTGACCAGCAGGCCGGTAATGGCAAAATCGCCCTTGACCACAAACACCGCGCGCCCGGCAGCCGCGGTGCTGCCAAACAGCTTGAAATGAATATGGCTGAAGTTGGTCAGCACGTTGATAATGAGCGCGGCATCATAGATGGGGTCCCATTTTTCGCGGCTGATATCGATCATCAGCTTGAAATAGACGTTATCATAGCTGCGCTGGTCCACCAGCTGGCCGTTTTGCAGGTTGGCAACTTTCAGGCGGTATTCGCGCGCCATTTCCATCAGATCCATCACAGCCACAATGTCCAGCTGGCTGACGCGGCGCAGCACGGGGTGCGCCATTTTGGTCAGGTATTGCAGCATGTTCAGCTCGGCCCAAAAGTCCGTATAGGGGCCAATGCGCGCCTCGCCGCTGTCCAGCTCCTCTTGCAAATAATCATATTCAGCAATCAGGTTATCATAAATGGCGGCTTTCAGGTCACTGGGGATGCTAACGCTGTATTCCCGCAGCAGCAGGTTACGGCCATCATCGGTGGCTTCATCCACCACGCAGGCACTGATGCCCTCCATCACGCGCTTTTCAGTCTTTTTGGCAGGCAGCATGCAGCCGCTGACCCATTTGCTGATATAGGAAACATCGTATTGCAGGCGCTTGGCCAAGGTATAGTTCTTGACCTCCGCAACTTCCAGCAAATGCTCCAGCAGAATGCTGAATCTATTTTTATCTTCCATTGCACCAAATCCTCTTCACCCATTTAGTTTGCACTTTTCCTTTATTTTATTATACAAGTTCCATATTTCGATTGCAAATTCAAATGATAACAGGTAAGGAAAAAATGAAGAAAATATATTAAAATTTTTCACAATTCGCGGCCGCATTCTTTGGCATCCATGCCAGTTTGTTGCTTTTTTGTTGTTTGAACTGACAAAGTTTGTTTGTTCTGCTCGTGATATCCTCCAAAAATTATACTTCGCGCGCCATATTTGCCAAATTTAGCCGCAGCTTTTTAGTAGGTTTTGCCCTTGCACCGGCCTGATGTGTTCGCCATGTTTTTGTGTGTTGCCTTTATTATGCGGGTAAGGTAAATTGCGATTTTTTAATCGTGTACTATTGGGTGGGGTCACCCCGCCCTACTGATTGTTTAAGGGTGTGCTGCCCATTATAATTTGTTCTGTAGGGAACGGCCTTGACCGTTCCGAGGCCTTGTCCGATTGGTCGTGATGGGATTTGTGGCAGGGCAAGGTGCCTGCGGGCGCAGTGACTGTTCCAAGGCGTTGGATTCGATTGCTTTAGGTTTGCGGCAAGGAACCACCCCTCAGGCCGCTTCGCGTCCAGCTCCCCTCCAGGGGAGCCACCACAATCATAAGGTAAGATACTGGCTCCCCTTAGAGGGGAGCTCCGGCGAAAGCCGGTGAGGGGTGGTTCCTCGCGCAGAGCCTGATAAATGAGATTTGTGACTGGGTTCATCCGGCGGCCAATGGGCTGGCCGCCCTACCGTACAGTTACCAACAAAAGGCCTGTAATTTATACGCTCCTCCGGGGCGTCGGGGACGCCGCCCCCTACGGCATAGCAAGGTATATTGCAATTTTTAAATTGTGTATTGTTCCCAGTATTTCGGCGGGGTGGGGTCCCCCGCCCTACTGGCCTGGCAAATATTTCACCGAACCTATGCCCCAAAATACAAAAATGCCGCAGCAGACTGTTACATCTGCTGCGGCATTTTTATTTAGAGGTTAATGGGCTGGTTACAGCTCATTGTTCGGCTGTGGGATTACTGCAGAACGCCGGTGTTCTTATCAAAGTGATAAGTGCGGCCATCGATGACTGCATCGCCCTTAGCCATGGTGCCATAAATCGGGTCGAAATAGTAACGCTTGTCAGCGCTCCAGCCCTTGATCATGTGGCCCTGTGCATCGTAACGGACCCACTTGCCGGTACCATCGGCGCGGTCAGCCCACTGGCCAGCTTCGGATTCCTGATAGACATCCTTGCTGGTGGCTTTCTTGCCCTGGTCAACGGCATCCAGCCAGTACCAAGCGTCGGAAGCCGGGTCGTAGATTTCCTTGCCGCGGCCATCCAGGCCCTGGCGAACGCCCTTTTCGTACCAGAAGTCAGCGCCGTTGATGGTCAGCCACTGGCCGTCCAGAGCGATACCGGTGTACTCGTCAAATGCGCAAGGTACACCGTCAATATCGCCTGCGCCCTTAGCCATAGCGCCGGTGATCAGGTCAAAGTAGTAGGTGCCCTTATCGGTCGTCTGCCAGCCCTTGACCATGTGGCCGTTCTCATCGTAACGGACCCACTTGCCGGTGCCATCGGGCTTATCAGCCCACTGGCCGGCGGCGGATTCCTGGTAAACGTCCTTGCTGACGGTCATTGCGCCGCCCTGGACAGCATCCAGCCAGTACCAAGCGTCGGAATCGGGATCATAGATCTCTTTGCCGCGGCCGGTGGTACCCTGCTTCACGCCCTTTTCGTACCAGTACTTCTTGCCGTTTTCTTCAACCCAGCCGTTCTTCTCGCCGTACTTGGCGGTGTAGTCCTTGCCGTTGAAGTTGACAGCAGCGGTGGTAACGCCGCTGGTCTGCTTTACCGTTGCATCCACGAACTGAGCGCTTGCGCAGTTCTTATCGGTGCAGGTAAAGACAGCCATTGCGGTAATGGTGGTCTTTTCAGCAGCGCCATGAGCGGTGCGCGTTTCGGGTTCAGTAGACGGTACCTCAGTCGGCTCCGGCACAGCAGTCGGCTCTGCCGGCTTTGCGGTCGGAGTTGCAGTCGGAGTTGCAGTCGGAGTTGCAGTCGGAGTTGCAGTCGGAGTTGCAGTCGGAGTTGCAGTCGGAGTTGCAGTCGGAGTTGCAGTCAGTGCTTCAAACACAGCGCTAACGGTAACATCAGCGGCAGGCATCTTGAAGGTAGCCTTGCCCTCGGTCACGGCCAGCTTTTGGGTCTTGGTTTCGTCGCCGCTCTTATAGCTGTAGGTCAGGCTGTCAGCCTTGAGCTGGTAGTTATCAGCTGCCTTAACGGTAACGGTAACGTCGGTGCCCTCAACAGCTGCGGTCGGGTCTACGGTAACAGTGCCGTTCTCAGCAGGAGCTGCGGTAACCTTGTATTCCTTAACAAACTCTGCGCTGACGTTGACAGGGTAAGCAGGCATTGCAAAGGTGTAGGTGTTGGCTTTTTCGGTATCAGCCTTCACTTCAACGGTCTTATCGGTGTTGTCAGCGTCTTTGTAGGTAACCTTCACGCTGCCAGCCTTCAGGGCATAGCCGGTTGCGGGCTTAGCAGTCAGGGTTACGGTTTCCTTCTCAGCTGCTTCTTTAGCGGAAGCAGTGATCTCACCATTGGTCAGGGCAGCAACATTAACCGCATAAGTCTTAGCGTTCTTTGCAACGCTGATGGTCACATCGCCGTCCGGCATGGTGAAGGTGTAAACCGTCTTAGCCTTTTCGGTGGTAGCCTGGGCTGCGGCTTCGTCCTGCGCTGCTTCCTGAACTTCAGTCAGGGCAACATCGGTATCGCCGTTCTTTGCGGTAACGGTAACGATATCGGTGCCTTCCTTTTCTACGGTCAGGGTAACGGTATCGTCCTTGATGTAGGTGTTGTTGGTGGTGCCCAGGGTCAGGGTAACGCCTTGAACTGCATCGGGCAGGGTAACAGTGTGGGGGGTGCTTTCGGTTGCGGTATGGCAATCAGAGCACAGGTACACATTGTTGCCAACGGACTTGGTTTCCAGCTCGTCCAGCTTCCAGGTATGGCCCTTGGGCAGTGCGCCGTCAGCGTACACCTTTTCACCCTTGGTCAGGCCGTACTTGTTGGTGCGGTCCTGGGTGTAAGCGGGGGTATCGCACCATGCTTCAACGGAAACATTGGTGGTTGCGCCGCTGCTCAGGTCGCTGACCATGTCGGACATCGGCATGGTTTCAACCAGGTTAGCGCACCACATGAACTCTTCGTTCTTGTTCTTCTCGTCAGAGCTGCCCATGTTCTGGTTGTAACTCGGGTTGTAGTTCCAGGACTCGGTCTTGTAGCTCTTACGGTTTGCATAAGAAGTGCCGGAGGCATCGGTCTTGACTTCTGCCTTGCCGTCCACCAGTTCCTTATAGGTGTTGGACAGGTTGGTGCCGACAGAAACGACCAGCTGATCCTTGGTGGTGTTGATGCCGGTGATCACAGTCTGGCCCTGCTGGGTGGTGGTAGCAAAGCTGTAGCTGTCACGCAGGGTCAGGCCAGCCAGAGGATGGTTCTTGAAGGTGCCCAGATACTTCACACTGCTGGTATCCTGGGCGCTGTCCATGATAACCATGCTCATGCCGGGAAAGTGGGTATCGGGAACCATGTTGCCGTCCTTATCCTTGGTCAGCTTAATGCCGCCATAGACGGTGTTGTATTCCTTCACTTCTTCCACTGCGCCGGTGGTCGGGTCCATACGGTAGATGGCGTTGTTGACGTTGAAGTACAGCTTGCCATCATACAGTGCGGTAGAGTGTACCAGTGCGGGGTAGATCCGCTTTGCAGCAGCGTCTGCCAGGCACTCGGTGTTCAGGTTGTTTTCAACCTTGGTATGCTTATCTTTTGCACTGGTATCGATCTTATAGATGGTGCCAGCTTCGGCCAGAACCTTGGCATTGCTGTCGTCATCATTGAAGTTGCTGCTGGTTTCCTTCAGATCGTTGTAGTACATCAAGATGATATCAAACGGGTCATCCGTCTTGGTAAAGCTGCTCATGCTGAAGCCGCCGGGCCTGCTGCTGCTGGAATCCTCTTTGCGGATATAGTAGTTCGCATTACGCGGACGTGCTTCCAGAGTATCGGGGCCCTGGTTCTGCATCTTCTTCATGAACTGCTGCATCTGGGAGTTGTTACCAGAGCTGCCGGAACCAGAGCTGCCGTTGTTGCCGTTCTCGGACTGCTGGCGGCGCATGTTGTTATACAGGTTCTGGTTGGTCGTGGTATCAACGTAATAGAAGTAATTATTGTCGAAGTAGATGGGGCTGCAGATAGAGGTGAACCAGGTATCCTCGTAGCAGGTATCGGTGTAACGGGTCTCGTTCTTGTTCTCCGCCTTGGTGTAAGAGTAATGCGGCTTGCCGTTGTTCAACACAACATTGCCGTCATCATCCACATCGGGATTCTTGTTCTTGGTGTAGGTGTAGCCATCGTACAGCGAGTCAATGTAATCATAGTACTTGCTGTAACGGCCTTCCAGACCGGAGGGAGAAACCAGGAAGTTGACATGGCGCATGTCGCCTGCGTTCTCAACGCGGGTCTGGGCCATGCACTCGGTGTTCACGTCGTCATAGCAGACGTCAACATAGTACCAGTTCTTGTTGGCTTCGCCGGTGGTCATCGTAGCAGAGTTGCTGTCGCCCTGCAGCTTGTTGACCTTGACTGCGTTAAAGTAGTGGACGTTGTTGAACATGCCGCCGCCGAACGCATTACCGGCAACACTGGTATCAGAAGTATCGCAGTAATACAGGATCTGGGCAAAGTCAACAACAGCGTTATCGCCTACTTCATCGGGGGTCTTCCAGCTGCCGTCATCATTCTTATAGATGCTCTTGTTGTCAGGCAAATTCTGGACCATGTAGTTAAATGCAGATGCATAGCCCAGGCAGATGCAGCCATACTCAACGCCGGAAGCGCCGATCCCGCCGCCCAGCAGGGCGCCGAAAGCAGTCATCTGGATGGGATCGTTGTTGCCGCCGCCGGTGATATCGCCCATGGAGCCCATATCGAATTCTGCAACCTGGGAGATCCAGTCGTGCAGGATCAGCAGCTTGGTGACATAGTCAGCGCTGTCACCCAGCTTGGCAACCTGTGCCAGGCCTGCATCACGGATGGCTTTCAGAGCTTCGCCATAGGTCATAACGTAAGACATAAAGCCCTGCGGAAGGAACTGCAACATAAATGCCATGGTGGTCGGCGGGACATCATCGTTCGGATCAATGCTGCACAATACCTTGATTGCGCCCATGGTGCCGGTGATGCTGCCATCCTCGCCCTGCTTCTGAACGCCCTTGGAGGTCCAGAACGGAGCAGCCACGCCGAAGTACTCTGCTTCGTCCTGGTTGAACTGCGACAGCTGGAAGTAGTAGTAGTTCATCTGCGCAGTCGAGACATCGTAAGTATTGGTGACCTGGTTGCCCTGGTCGTCCACATACACGGCAGTCTTCTGGCTGTCGTACAGCAGCAGGCTGTTCTTGCCCTTGTTGTCGCCGCTCTGATAGGTGAAGTTCACCTTGCGTCAACCGGGTTGTTCTGCATATCGTACCAGTTGCCGTCCTTCATTGCGGACACCAGGGTAACGCCGGTGCCGCCGGAGGTGGTATCCAGGGTCGGGGTGCCGCCCACGTTGATGTAGACGGAATTGTCATTCTGGTCTACCACAACGCTGACCGGCATGGTCATTACCGGCTGGGTTTTGATTTCTTCGCCGCAGACAGCGCACTTGAAGGTGACGCTGGTGCATTCCCAGTCAATGGTAACGGGAGCGCCGGCAGAAATTTTGCCGGTTTCGCTGTCATAGAACAGCTGGGCGTTGCTGTAGTCAGCTTCCAGCTTGCCCTCGACCTTCTTCATTTCCCAGTTGAAGGTAGCAACAAAGTTGCCATCTGCATCCTTGGGCACGGCATGGTTCTGGCAGGGCAGGGCGGCAATGTCGTCGGTGCGGGTGGTGGGTTCCTTGTATTCCTTCTTAACCGGGCTCTTGTCAGCGGGCACGCTGGCAGAGTAAACGGTCTTGCCGGCAGCGCCGGGCTTTGCCTCGGTGGTATCCTTGGTTACGGTGCCTTCTACCTTCTGGTAGGCATCGTCCTTTTCACAGGTATACACAGCGGTGTAAGCCCAGCCGTCATCGGTCTTGGTCCAGTAACCATCGGGGGTTTCCTTCCAGGTATGGGTGTGGCCATCCTCCGGGTTGGTGTCATTCCAGTACCATTTCGGCTCGCCATAGGTATGGCCGTCCGCAGCGGCGCTGGCCGCAAAGGTATCGGAGTTTTCAGCAACGTAAGCCTGTGCGTAGCTGTCAGCCTGCTGCGCAATCACTTCATCATCGCTGTTGGTCATGGACTCCATCGCAGAGGTCATGCCGGAGCTGCCGGTAAAGGTAACGGCGGTCACAACGCCTGCGGCGTTCGTCTCATAGCCCAGGTCGGTAACGGCGCTGGACAGATGATACGTTTTGATGGTGGCAGCCATCACCGATGCCATCTCGTCCTTGTTCAGGCCATAGGCTTCGGTGTTGATCTTGCCGGCTGCGGCGTTGGCGTACATGGCATCGGCCAATGCATTTTCCAACGCTGCGAGGCTCATGCCCGCCTTGCTCTGTGCAGTCGCTTCCAGCTTGGCATCGTCCTGCTCCAGTTCATGCACTTCGCCCTGGGCAGCCAGCGTTTGGGCTGTCTGCTTGATCAGGTCTGCGGTGCTGGTGAACTTGGGCAGGGACTGCACAGCGCTGGCCGCGCTTGCTGCGCTAGCTGCAACAGACTGCGCTACCGAAGAATCAATCTTGGTAGTTTCGGCTGCTGCGGGAAGCGCCACGCTTTGGGCAACCATGGCTGCTGCCAACACGGATGCACCAAAACGCTGAAGGTTTTTCTTCATAGTTTTATCCTCCCTTAAGTGTTACTACTTTTCCCTTTTGTGTGAAAAGTGGTACGGCAGATGTGCGGCACTTTGCAGGTGTTGATTGCAAAACGCCTGGTTGTGCTCCCCTCGGTCTGGCGATCCCTTGCCGGGCTGCGGCCTGCTTTTGGGGCTTTTGGCCCCGGCACAGCGGCTGACAAAACGTTGTACCGGCTGCATGCCTTGATCCCGCAAATGATAACCTTTCCGACACATCTAGGTATATACATTATATCACAGTTGCCAGAATTTGCATAGTTAATTAGCGCGGTTTCTAGGTAAATTTTTGTCCTTGAATCAACTGAAACCTGTTTTTCGCACATTATTTGCGCTGCGGTGCGGTGACCCTTTGGCGGTATTTATTAACATTTTTGAATGGTTTATTCCTGATTTTATCAAATGATTAAACATTTACCCCGATAATGTTCTTTGCAATCTCTTAATCCAATCACCCGGTATTGTTATCGCGCATTTTTTGTCATTTCGGTTTGGCTTGTTGTTGAGCGATTTGGCAGAGATTGGAGGAAACTTGAAGGGAAAATTGGAGGTCGAGAATTGCCCATTATAAATTGCACTGTAGAGAGCGTTCCTGAGCGTTCCGAAAACTTAGCCCTTGCCCCTTAACCGCAACCTGAAATACACCTTCCCAAGGTAGGGCGGTGTGAGTGCCCTCTTCTGCTCCACTTTTTCAAAGTTCCGAATGGTGTCCTCTCCCCTATTTACAATTCCTGATGTTTTCATGATGCCTTCCTTGGTCTTCCACACCCGGCCTTTGCCCCCTCCCCGTCCCATAAGTCGTACACAACAAAAAGGCCCCTGCCTTAACAGCAGGAGCCTTGAAAGCTATATCACAAGCCGAAAATTACTTCTCGATCTTGGAAACAACGCCGGAACCAACAGTGTGGCCGCCTTCGCGGATAGCGAAACGCATGCCTTCTTCCATGGCAACCGGGGTGATCAGCTCAACGTGCATATCAACGTTGTCGCCGGGCATGCACATCTCAGTGCCTTCGGGCAGGGTGATGATGCCGGTAACGTCGGTGGTACGGAAGTAGAACTGAGGACGATAGTTGTTGAAGAACGGGGTATGACGGCCGCCTTCTTCCTTCTTCAGGACGTAAACATGGCCATCGAAAGTGGTGTGGGGATGAACAGAGCCGGGAACAGCCAGAACCTGGCCACGCTCGATCTGGTCACGGTCAATACCACGCAGCAGAGCGCCGATGTTGTCGCCAGCCTGAGCGAACTCGAGGCTCTTGCGGAACATTTCCAAACCAGTGATGGTGGTGGTCAGCTTCTCTTCCTTCAGACCAACGATTTCCATCTGATCGCCGACATGAGCAGTACCACGCTCAACACGACCGGTAGCAACGGTACCACGGCCGGAGATGGTCATAACGTCCTCAACGGGCATCAGGAACGGCTTATCAGCAGCACGGTCCGGAGTCGGGATGTAGCTATCAACAGCGTCCATCAGCTCCCAAATGCACTTGTATTCCGGAGCATCGGGATCCTTGGAAGTGCTCTCCAGAGCCTTCAGAGCGGAGCCACGGATGATCGGGGTGTTGTCGCCGTCGAAATCCTGGCTGTCCAGCAGTTCGCGAACTTCCATTTCGACCAGGTCGAGCAGCTCTTCGTCGTCAACCATATCGCACTTGTTCAGGAACACAACGATCTTGGGCACGCCAACCTGACGAGCCAGCAGGATGTGCTCACGGGTCTGCGGCATCGGGCCATCGGTTGCAGCAACAACCAGGATAGCGCCGTCCATCTGAGCAGCACCAGTGATCATGTTCTTGATGTAGTCAGCATGGCCCGGGCAGTCAACGTGGGCATAGTGACGCTTCGCGGTGTGGTACTCAACGTGAGCGGTATTGATCGTGATACCACGAGCCTTCTCTTCAGGAGCCTTATCGATGCTGGAGTAATCCATGAAATCGGCGTCGCCCTTCAGAGCCAGAACCTTGGTGATAGCGGCAGTCAGAGTGGTCTTGCCGTGGTCAACGTGACCGATGGTACCGATGTTGACATGCTCCAAAGAGCGGTCAAATTTTTCCTTTTCAGCCATTGGAAGTATCCTCCTTTAATTCAAACAGATAAAATAGCCTGTTGTAAGGCTATCATACTAGATTTTTCAAGAAAAATCAAGTATTTTGCGCGAATTTGTGCAGAATCAGCCCTTATTGCGCTCGGTCATGATCTTATCTGCAACACTCTTGGGAACCTGCTGGTAATCAGCCGGCTCCATGGAGTACTGGCCACGGCCCTGGGTCTTGGAACGCAGGTCAGTAGCGTAACCGAACATCTCGGACAGAGGAACCATAGCGGTGACACGGGCAGTGCCATCGGTGGATTCCTGGTTCTGGATCGCGCCGCGGCGGCTGTTCAAGTCGCCAATGACGTTGCCCATATACTCGTCAGGAACAACAACGTCAACCTTCATGATGGGCTCCATAATGACGGGATCAGCCTTCTTCATAGCATCCTTGAATGCCATGGAGCCGGCGATGGAGAACGCCATTTCAGAGGAGTCAACTTCATGATAGGAGCCATCCCACAGAGTGACCTTGACATCCACGACGGGATAGCCAGCCAGAATGCCGGACTTCATCGCGCCCTGGATACCGTTGTCAACAGCGGGGATGTATTCCTTCGGGATAGCGCCGCCAACAATACCGTTGACAAACTCATAACCCTTACCCGGGTTGGGCTCAATCTTGATCTTAACGTGACCATACTGGCCCTTACCACCGGACTGACGTGCGTACTTGGTTTCCTGGTTAGCATCCTTGCGGATGGTTTCACGGTAGGCAACCTGAGGTGCGCCAACGTTAGCTTCGACCTTAAACTCGCGGAGCAGACGGTCCACGATGATTTCCAGGTGGAGCTCGCCCATGCCGGCGATGATGGTCTGACCGGTTTCTTCATCGGTCCAGGTACGGAAAGTCGGGTCCTCTTCAGCCAGCTTAGACAGGGCAATACCCATCTTCTCGCTGCCAGCCTTGGTCTTGGGCTCGATGGCAACGCGGATAACGGGCTCGGGGAAGTTCATGGACTCGAGGATGATGGGATGCTTCTCATCGCACAGGGTATCACCAGTGGTGGTGTTCTTCAGACCAACAGCAGCGGCGATATCGCCAGCGTAGCAGATGTCGATATCCTTACGGTTGTTTGCATGCATCTGCAGGATACGGCCGATACGCTCGTCCTGATCCTTAACAGAGTTGTAAACAGTGGTGCCAGCCTCAACGGTACCAGAGTACACGCGGAAGAAGCACAGCTTACCGACATACGGGTCAGTCATAATCTTGAATGCCAGTGCAGAGAACGGCTGATCATCGGAAGAAGCGCGATCTTCTTCCTCGCCAGTCTCCGGGTTGGTGCCCTTGATGGCCGCAACGTCGGTCGGAGCGGGCATATAATCAACGATTGCATCCAACAGTTTCTGAACGCCACGGTTCTTGTAAGAAGAGCCGCAGACAACAGGAACGATCTCGTTGGAAATAGTAGCCTTACGCAGAGCAGCCTTGATTTCTCCCTTGGTCAGCTCTTCGCCTTCCAGGTACTTCATCATCAGCTCTTCGTCGGTCTCAGCAACAGCTTCGATCAGCTTGTCATGATATTCCTGAGCCTGTTCTTTCAGGTCTTCAGGAATTTCCTCAACGCGCACATCATTGCCCATATCATCATAGTAGATATCGGCTTTCATGTCGATCAGATCGATGATGCCGCGGAAAGTGTCTTCCTGGCCGACAGGCAGCTGGATAGGCACACCGTTGGCATGCAGACGATCATGCATCATCTGTACGCAGCGGAAGAAGTCAGCACCCATGGTATCCATCTTGTTGACGTAAACCATGCGGGGAACCTTGTACTCGTCAGCCTGACGCCAAACGGTTTCAGACTGAGGCTCAACGCCACCCTTTGCGGCCAGAACGGTCACAGAACCGTCCAGAACACGCAGAGAACGCTGAACTTCAACAGTAAAGTCAACGTGGCCCGGGGTGTCGATGATGTTGATACGATGACGGTTCTTTTTGAACAGAGCCGGATCGTGCTGGGTCTCGGTGTGGCTCCAGTAGCAGGTGGTTGCAGCGGAAGTGATGGTAATACCACGTTCCTGTTCCTGCTCCATCCAGTCCATCGTGGCAGCGCCGTCATGAACTTCGCCGATCTTATGGTTAATACCGGTGTAGTACAGAATGCGCTCGGTGGTGGTGGTCTTGCCTGCGTCGATGTGGGCCATGATACCGATATTTCGGGTCATTTGCAGGGATACGTCTCTCGGCGTTGCCATGGCTTAAACCTCCTCAGTAAGCAGATCAATAACGGTAATGCGCGAAAGCCTTGTTGGCTTCTGCCATCTTGTGGGTATCTTCGCGCTTCTTGACGGCGCCGCCAACGTTGTTGGTAGCGTCAATGATCTCGGCGGCCAGGCGAGCGGACATGGTCTTTTCACCACGGCTGCGGCTGTACAGAGTCAACCAGCGCAGGCCGAGGGTCTCGCGGCGGGCGGGGCTGACCTCCAGGGGAACCTGGTAGGTGGAGCCGCCGACACGGCGGGCCTTAACTTCGAGGCTGGGCATGATGTTTTCCATGGCCTTCTCGAACATTTCGAGAGGATCGTTGCCGGTCTTCTCTTTGACAGTCTCAAAAGCTTCGTAAACGATCTTCTGAGCGACGCCCTTCTTGCCATCCAGCATGATGCTGTTGACCAGACGGGTGACGAGCTTGGAATTGTAAATAGGATCAGCCAGAACTTCGCGCTTTGCGATTTTACCTCTTCTGGGCATCTTTCTTCCCTCCTTCACATTAATGATATCATCGGTACTCGAAAGTTAAAGAAAACTCCCGTTATGCCACAAAAGGGTCAGCTGACCATTTTATGGCGAAAAGATGTTTCCTTACTTCTTGGCACCGGCCTTGGGACGCTTTGCGCCGTATTTGCTGCGAGCCTGGTTACGGTTTGCAACACCCTGAGTATCCAGAGTACCACGGATGATGTGGTAACGGACACCGGGCAGGTCCTTAACACGACCGCCACGGATCAGGACAACGCTGTGCTCCTGCAGGTTATGGCCGATACCAGGAATGTAGGAGGTGACCTCGATACCATTCGTCAGGCG
>OJLA01001480.1_pt1 | contig 15908 bp, 19 predicted proteins | sample 1596611 | NCBI WGS metagenome assembly OJLA01 (sample SAMEA4350168, study PRJEB24818) | metagenome | biome: human; feature: gut; material: faeces | place: Denmark | collected 2013-09
GAAGAATGCGTCATCATCTTGCAGGTACTGCACAGAGACCACGCTTAGCTGTGTTCAGAAGCAATAATCATATGTACGCTCAAATTATTGACGACACAGTTGGAAATACACTTGTTTCTGCATCTACTCTTGACAAAGAGTTAAAAGCAGAATTAGAGAAGACTAATAACGTAGATGCAGCATCCAAACTTGGTACTGTAATTGCTAAAAAAGCATTAGATAAGGGTATTACAACAGTTGTCTTTGATAGAGGCGGTTTTATATATCAGGGAAAAGTTAAAGCTTTAGCCGATGCAGCAAGAGAAGCTGGATTAGATTTTTAGTAGGAGGAAACGAAAACATGAAACGTGAAATCATTGATGCTAGTCAGTTAGAATTAAATGATAAAGTAGTATCAATCAAACGTGTAACAAAAGTTGTTAAGGGCGGACGTAACATGCGTTTTACAGCTTTGGTTGTTGTTGGCGACGGCAATGGTCATGTTGGTGCAGGTTTAGGAAAAGCAACTGAAATTCCTGAAGCTATCCGTAAGGGAAAAGAAGATGCAATGAAAAAACTCATCAGCGTTAAGTTAGACGAAGTTGATAGTATTACACATGATGTTCAGGGTAAATTCACCGGTGCATCCGTATTATTAAAGAAATCTCCAGAAGGTACTGGTATCATCGCTGGTGGTCCAGCCCGTACTGTATGTGAGTTAGCAGGTATTAAAAATATCCGTACAAAATCTTTAGGTTCCAACAACAAACAGAACGTTGTATTCGCAACAATCGACGCTCTGGGTCAGTTAAAATCTCCTGAAGAAGTAGCAAAACTCCGCGGAAAATCCGTTGAAGAGATTCTGGGTTAAGGAGGAATTTGAAATGGCAGATAAGAAACTTAAAGTAACATTAATCAAATCTACAATTGGTGCTGTTCCAAAGAACAAAAAAACAATCGAGGCGCTTGGTTTAACAAAACTTTACAACACAGTTGAGTTACCAGACAACGCTGCAACAGCTGGAGCACTTCGCAAAGTTGCACCATACGTAAAAGTTGAAGAAGCATAAAAAATAAGATAAGGAGGTGTCGGTGATGGATTTATCCAATTTACATGGAGCTGCCGGTTCAGCTCATAGCGATAATTTCAGAAGAGGACGTGGACACGGTTCAGGAAATGGTAAGACCGCAGGTAAAGGACATAAAGGACAGAAAGCTCGTTCTGGTGCTCCTAGACCAGGTTTCGAAGGTGGTCAGATGCCATTATACAGAAGATTGCCAAAGAGAGGTTTCAAATGCAGAAACTCTAAGACAATCGTTGGAATTAATCTTTCCGCTCTTGAAGCTTTCGAGAATGACGCAGTAGTATCTGTAGAGACATTAATCGAAGCTGGTATCGTTAAGAACCCAAGAGATGGAGTAAAAATTCTTGGAAATGGAGAACTTACTAAGAAGCTTACAGTTCAGGCAAACGCATTCAGCGCTTCTGCAAAAGAGAAAATTGAAGCTCTTGGTGGAAAAGCAGAGGTGATCTAATGCTAGAGACACTCCGTAATGCATTCAAAATTAAAGATATTCGCAAAAGAATTATTTTTACATTTTTAATGTTAGTTGTCATCAGAATAGGAAGTCAGCTTCCTATTCCTGGTGTTGACAGTGAAGTATTTGCAAACTGGTTTGCTAGTCAGACCGCTGATGGAATGGGCTTTTTTGATGCCGTTACTGGTGGATCATTCTTGAATTTATCTATATTCGCATTGAATATCACACCATACATTACATCATCCATCATTATGCAGCTTCTTACTATTGCTATTCCTAAGTTGGAAGAAATGCAGCGTGACGGAGAAGATGGTCGTAAAAAGATCGCCGAGATCACAAGATACCTCACAGTTGCTTTAGCTTTGATTGAAGCAATCGCTATGGCAATTGGTTTCTCAAGAGGTGGATACTTAGAACAGAGTGATTCGACCGCTGTTTATGTTATGAATATCATTATGGTTATCTTTACTCTTACAGCAGGTTCTGCAGTCCTTATGTGGATTGGTGAGAGAATCACAGAGAAGGGTGTAGGAAATGGTATTTCCATCGTGTTGACAATCAACATCATTTCCCGTATGCCAAATGATATCGGAACATTATATCAGCAGTTTATTTCTGGAAAGACAGTTCCAAAGGGAATTCTTGCTGCAGTTATTATCCTTGCAATCATCGTTGCAATGGTAGTATTTGTAGTATTACTTCAGGATGGAGTAAGAAAAATTCCGGTTCAGTATTCCAAGAAAATTCAGGGAAGAAAACAGGTTGGCGGTCAGTCAACACATATTCCTCTGAAAGTCAATACCAGTGGTGTTATCCCAGTCATCTTTGCTCAGTCTTTATTACAGACACCAGTCATTATTGCGAGCTTACTTGGCAAGGGAAATGGAACAGGTATTGGAAGTAAGATCTTAAAAGGTATGTCCCAGTCTAACTGGTGTAATCCAAATGAACCAATTTATAACATTGGTCTTGTGGTATATATCATTTTGATCATTGCATTTGCTTATTTCTATACATCGATTACATTCAATCCGTTAGAAATTGCAAATAACATGAAAAAAGCAGGTGGATTTATTCCGGGTATCAGACCTGGTAAACCTACCAGTGACTATCTGAATAAGATTTTAAATTACATTGTCTTTATAGGCGCAGTTGGATTAGCATTTGTAGCATTTATTCCAATCTTCTTTAATGGAGTATTTAATGCTGATGTATCCTTTGGTGGAACATCCATCATCATCATTGTTGGTGTTATTATCGAAACATTAAAACAGATTGAATCTCAGATGCGTGTTCGCTACTATAAAGGATTCTTAAATGACTAAAACAGAAACGCTGGGTCTTGTGGCCCGGCGTTTTTTGAAGTTTTATAAAGGAAAGAGCTAAAATAAACTTGCGAAGCAGCGTCAAAATTCGTATAATAGGCGCAGAAACATTGAATATATGGAAAGGTCAGGGGTAATTTTTATATGAAAATTATAATGTTAGGGGCTCCAGGAGCTGGAAAAGGAACACAGGCAAAACAGATCGCAGATAAATACGGCGTACCACATATCTCTACAGGAGATATCTTCCGTGCCAACATTAAAAACGGAACAGAACTTGGCAAAAAAGCCAAAGAATACATGGATCAGGGCTTATTAGTTCCAGACGAACTTACCTGTGATCTTGTTATGGACAGAATCCAGCAGGATGACTGCAAAAATGGATTTATCTTAGATGGATTTCCAAGAACCATTCCTCAGGCAGAGGCGCTCACCGCAGCACTTGAGAAAATCGGACAGAAAATGGATTATGCCATTGATGTAGATGTTCCGGACGAGAACATTGTAAACAGAATGAGCGGAAGACGTGCCTGCTTAAATTGTGGAGCAACCTATCATATTGTTTCCATTCCAACAAAAGTGGAAGGTATCTGCGACAGATGCGGAAGTCCGGTTGTATTAAGAGATGATGACAAGCCGGAAACAGTTCAGAAACGTTTAAGCGTATATCATGAACAGACACAGCCGCTGATCGATTACTATAAAGCACAGAATATTTTAAAGACAGTTGACGGTACCCAGCCAATGGAAAAAGTATTTGCTGATATCGTAGCCATTTTAGGAGAATAAAGATGTCTGTCACGATAAAAAGACCTGAAGAGCTGGAATTAATGAGGGAAGCCGGGAAGATACTTGCAAAAGTACATGAACAGCTTGGAAACGAGTTAAGACCAGGGATGTCTACCTATGAGATAGACAGAATCGGGGAAGAAATGATCCGAAGCTTTGGCTGTGAACCATCTTTTAAAAACTATTGTGGCTATCCGGCTTCTGTGTGTGTGTCAATCGATGAGGAAGTCGTACACGGAATACCATGCAAAGAAAAATTTATCCAGGAAGGCGACATTGTGAGCCTGGACATCGGCGTCATCCACAAAGGATACCATTCAGATGCTGCAAGAACGCATGCGGTAGGAGAAATTTCAAAAGAAGCAGCGCTTTTGATTGAGCGTACAAGACAAAGCTTTTTTGAAGGTATGAAATATGCAACCGCAGGAAGACATCTCTATGAGATATCCGGAGCAATCGGCAGTTATGCAGAAAGTTTTGGATATGGGGTCGTGCGGGATCTCTGTGGTCATGGAATCGGAACGCATCTCCATGAAGAACCGGATATTCCGAACTTTAAGAAATTCCGAAGAGGAATAAAATTAAAATCCGGAATGACGCTTGCGGTGGAACCGATGATCAATATCGGAACACCGGATGTATTGTGGTTAGATGATGAATGGACAGTGATCACAGCAGATATGTCATTATCTGCACACTATGAAAATACGATCATTATCACAGAGGGAAGACCGGAGATCCTGACGCTGACAGACTCAGAGATTGCAGCTCATATATGGGAATAACCACCGGAAAAGGGAAGACTATGAACATTGAATTTGCAAAGTCCATGTCAGGACACGATAGAAATCAGTATTATCTGATCATAAAAAAAGATGATGAATTTGTGTATCTGGTAAATGGAACAACAAAACCACTTACAAAACCGAAGAAAAAAAATCGAAAACATATTCAGATAATCAAACATATATCCGATGAAATAACCGGATTGTTTGACGGTGATCCAACAGATATCACAATCAGAAAAGCAATAAAAATAATAGAAAAGCAGCTGAACAGCTAAACAAGGAGGATTATATGTCAAAAGCAGATGTTATTGAAGTTGAAGGAGTAGTTGTTGAGAAGTTACCAAACGAATTCTTTAAAGTAGAACTTGAGAATGGTCATCAGGTCCTTGCAACCATTAGTGGAAAATTACGTATGAATTTCATCCGTATTTTACCGGGAGATAAAGTTACTATTGAAATGTCCCCATACGATCTTTCAAAAGGAAGAATCATCTGGAGAGATAAATAAAAATTATTTGAAAAAATCATTGACTTCTTTAATAAGCACATGCTATAATGCTATTCGGACACTTTTGAATAGTGCCTTTTTGTGTGTGCAAAAAGGGGCTTTTGAGAAGAAAGGAGGATTTGCTGTGAAGGTAAGATCATCAGTTAAACCTATTTGCGAAAAATGCAAAGTCATTAAAAGAAAAGGAAGCATCAGAATTATCTGTGAAAATCCAAAACACAAACAGAGACAGGGTTAATTATTCCTTATTCTGATCGTAATAGTACCATAACTATTACAAATTCATTATGTGCGGCTGCAGTGGAACACCCGATCAGGTTGTAGACACTGTTATCATAATAACAGCAATGGATAGCTGCTTTGTTATGTTAATACCGAGACATAACAGAGAGAACATCGAAAAATGGTTGACAGGCGATGGCACACATTTCAGGCCGGACGACAACGGAGCTGCTTAGCTTGCAATCGACAGCAAAGATATTATGCCGTTATGGGTTGGAAGATTCTTCCAAAAGGCATAGGGAAGAAGAGCTTTGTAGGAAGTCATGAGGTCAAAGTGACTTTACGTTGATAATAAAAACTTAGATGCACAAAGCATCGGAGAATTAATGGAGGTTAAAAAACACATGGCTCGTATCGCAGGTGTAGATTTACCAAGAGAAAAACGTGTTGAGATCGGTTTAACTTATATCTACGGAATTGGTAGAGTAAGTGCTGATCGTATTCTTGCAGAAGCAAATGTTGATCCTAATACTCGTTGTAGAGACTTAACAGACGACGAAGTTAAGAGAATCAGTGAAGTTATTGATAATACACAGACTGTAGAAGGTGATTTACGTAGAGAAATCGCTATGAACATCAAGAGACTTCAGGAGATCGGATGTTATCGTGGTATCCGTCATAGAAAAGGTCTTCCAGTTCGTGGACAGAAGACAAAGACAAACGCAAGAACTCGCAAGGGTCCAAAGCGTACAGTTGCTAATAAGAAGAAATAAGCTTCTTTGTGACTGCTTTTAAAGATGCAATTAATCATTTATTATTAGAGAAAGTAGGTTAGTTTAGATATGGCTAAAGTTACAAAAAAAGTGACAAAAAAGCGTGTAAAGAAAAACGTTGAACGCGGACAGGCACACATTCAGTCATCTTTTAACAATACAATCGTTACTCTTACAGATGCTGAAGGTAATGCTTTATCATGGGCAAGTGCTGGTGGTCTTGGATTTAGAGGTTCAAAGAAATCTACTCCATATGCTGCACAGATGGCAGCTGAAACTGCTACAAAAGCAGCTTTAATTCACGGATTAAAATCAGTAGACGTATTCGTAAAAGGACCAGGATCAGGAAGAGAAGCAGCAATCCGTGCGCTCTCTGCATGCGGACTTGAAGTTACAAGTATCAAAGATGTTACTCCTGTACCTCACAATGGATGTCGTCCACCAAAACGTAGAAGAGTTTAATTAGGAGGGAGATACTAAGATGGCAGTAAATAAAGTTCCTGTTCTTAAAAGATGTAGATCACTTGGTTTAGAGCCAAGTTACTTAGGATATGATAAAAAATCCAATAGAGAATTAAAAAGAGCTAACAAGAAGATGTCTGAGTACGGTCTTCAGTTAAGAGAAAAACAGAAAGCTAAATTCATCTATGGTGTTTTGGAAAAACCTTTCCACAACTATTATGAGAGAGCTGATCAGATGAAAGGTATGACTGGTCAGAACTTAATGACTATTTTAGAGTCAAGATTAGACAACGTAGTATTCCGTTTAGGATTTGCTAGAACAAGAAAAGAAGCTAGACAGATCGTTGACCACAAATTCGTTACAGTTAACGGAAAACAGGTTAACATTCCTTCTTACCTTGTAAAAGCTGGCGATGTTATCGAAATCAAAGAGAAGAACAAAAACATTCAGAGAATGAAAGACATCGTTGAAGTAACTGGTGGAAGATTAGTTCCAGACTGGTTAGAAGTAGATGCTGAGAAATTACAGGGAACTGTAAAAGAATTACCTTCCAGAGAGCAGATCGACGTTCCAGTTGATGAAATGCTTATCGTCGAGTTATATTCTAAATAAACCGGAGCAACGGATTAACAAGAGTAAAGCCATTGTCTGGCAGTTTTGCCAGATCATATGGCGTTTACTTTTTAATGTAAGCAAAAAACCCGAGAAGGAGGGACTTTGTAGTGTTCGATTTTCAAAAACCTAAGATTGAAATCGCTGAAATTTCAGAAGACAAGAAGTACGGCCGGTTCGTTGTAGAACCATTGGAAAGAGGCTATGGTACAACACTTGGTAATTCTCTTAGAAGAATTATGCTTTCTTCATTACCAGGTGCAGCTGTTAGCCAGGTTAAGATTGATGGTGTATTGCATGAATTCAGTTCAATTCCTGGAGTAAAGGAAGATGTTACTGAAATTATCATGAACATCAAAGAACTTGCAATCCGCAATAATAGTTCATCCGATGAACCAAAAGTTGCTTATATTGAATTCGAAGGTGAAGGCGTTGTAACTGCAGCTGATATCCAGGTTGACTCTGATATTCAGATTTTAAATCCAGATTTAGTAATCGCTAACTTAAATGGTGGTGCTGATTGTAAATTATACATGGAGCTTACTATCACAAAAGGCAGAGGTTATGTCAGCTCAGACAAAAATAAGACAGAAGATACTCCAATTGGCGTAATCGCAATTGATTCTATCTATACACCAGTAGAGAGAGTAAATCTTTCTATTGAAAATACCCGTGTCGGTCAGATTACTGACTACGACAAACTTACATTAGATGTTTATACAAACGGAACTCTTGAACCAGACGAAGCTGTAAGCTTGGCTGCAAAAGTTTTAAGTGAGCATTTAAATCTCTTCATCGACCTGTCAGAAGCTGCTCAGCAGGCTGACGTTATGATCGAGAAAGCTGATGATGCAAAGGAAAAAGTTCTTGAAATGAACATCGATGAACTGGAATTATCTGTTCGTTCTTTCAACTGCTTAAAGAGAGCAGGTATCAACACTGTTGAAGAATTAACAAACAGAACTCCAGAAGATATGATGAAAGTTCGTAACCTTGGACGTAAATCTTTAGAAGAAGTTTTAGCGAAGTTAAAAGAGTTAGGACTTCAGTTAAACCAGGGTGAAGAGTAAAACCTGCGGTTTTACTCCGATAAAGCACAACGAAGTTGTGCACTTCTCTTTGAACTGCTAATGTTCAAAGGGTACCTTATGAAAAACGGGCAGAAATAGTAAGTCCAATGAGCATGCAGTATGTCCGTGTGAGGTGACAACACCCCACATTTTCATGAGTGGCAACTATATAAAAGGCATTCGGTAAGTAAGTCCAAAGAGCGTGGCCGGATGTACACCACAAATGGAGGAATTTAAAAATGGCAAAATATCGTAAATTAAGCAGAACATCAAGCCAGAGAAAAGCATTATTAAGAGGTCAGGTAACAGCATTATTAAACAACGGTAAAATCGTTACTACTGAAGCAAAAGCAAAAGAAGTACGTAAAATCGCTGAAGGTCTTATTGCAATGGCAGTAAGAGAAAAAGATAACTTCGAAGAAGTTACTGTAAAAGCTAAAGTTGCCCGCAAAGATGCTGAAGGCAAGAGAGTAAAAGAAGTAGTAGACGGTAAGAAAGTAACTGTTTATGATGAAGTAGAAAAGACAATCAAAAAAGATATGCCTTCCCGTCTTCACGCTAGAAGAGAAATGCTGAAAGTTCTTTACACTGTAACAGAAGTTCCAACAGCAGCTGCTGGAAAGAAGAAAAATACAAAAGAAGTTGATCTTACAGCAAAATTATTTGACGAGATCGCTCCTAAGTATGCAGATCGTAACGGTGGTTACACAAGAATCGTTAAGATCGGACAGCGTAAAGGTGACGGCGCTTTAGAAGTATTACTTGAGTTAGTTTAATTCATAGTATAGCTGTTTATAGTAGTTCAGATGATATAAAATCCCTGGAGTATGGAATATACTTTGGGGATTTTTTCGTGTATAATGAAAAAAACGACTGAAAGTAGAAGGAAGAATGCAGCAAATTTTAATTATAGAAGATGACAGAGCTTTGAATCAGGGCTTATGTAAGGCGTTAAAAACAGATAATAACAGCATGCAGGTGTGCAGCGGACTTTATGCATCAGCAACAGACAGGCAGATTGTCTCCTGTGAAAATTTAAAAGATGCGAAAGAACAACTGCTCTGTGGAATGCCAGCATTGATCCTGTTAGATATCAATCTGCCGGATGGAAGCGGATTGGATTTTTTACAGAGCGTAAAGAGGGATTGCCCGGATTGCCCGGTTATTTTACTGACAGCAAATGATACCGACGGCGATATTGTAAATGGACTGGAGCTTGGAGCAGACGATTATATCACAAAACCATTTTCCTTGTCGATACTGCGCGCAAGAGTGAATACACAGCTTCGAAAAGCGGCGGCAATGAGTGAAAAAGAAAAGGATAACGAACACGTTTACCGCAAAGAACCGTATGTGTTTGATTTTGACCGGATGAAATTCATGGTGGACGGTAAGGAGATCGAACTCAGTAAGACCGAGCAGAAGTTGTTGCGGATTCTTGTGGAAAATGCGGGCATGAATATGCGTAGAGAACTTTTACTGGATCGTGTCTGGAGCGATGGCGCAGAGTATGTGGATGAGAATGCACTATCGGTATCCATTAAGAGACTTCGGGATAAACTCGGAGCGGAGCATGCGATCAGGACAGTGTATGGAATTGGTTACAGGTGGGAGTGATATGTGGATATTCATAGTATTTGTCTGCGTGACAGTTACTGCAATTATTATTTTTGTAAATTACAGACGCACAAAGAAAACAATGGATACAATAGAAGAAATGCTGAATGTGGCAGTCAAAGGAGAATTTACAGAGGGACAATTCGACGAGACACGCATGTCGGCTTTGGAGACAAAATTTGCCCATTACTTAAGTGCATCTGCCCTGTCCGAACAAAATGTAGAGGCAGAGAAAGACAAAATAAAAGCATTGATCGCAGACATTTCCCATCAGACAAAAACGCCGATCGCAAATCTTCTCTTATATAGTGAGCTTTTACTTGAAGAGGAGCTTCCACAGCAGATTGAAGGAAATGTGTCTGCAATCCATGAACAGACGCAGAAACTAAAATTTCTGATCGAGTCGCTTGTGAAATTATCACGTCTGGAAAATGGAATTTTACAGCTTGTTCCTCGGATGGAAAAGCTACAGCCAATGTTAGAGCGTGCAGTATGGGAACTGAAACAGAAAGCAGAAGAAAAAGGATTACAGATAAGTTTACATAATACTGATGTTGAAGCTTATTTTGATCCGAAGTGGACAGGAGAAGCAATCGGTAATGTAATTGATAATGCGATAAAATACACAGAGCATGGGGAAATATGCGTTTCCGCTATTTCTTATGAAATGTTTGTGAGAATTGATATTGCAGATACCGGATGTGGTATCCGGGAAGAGGAGTTGCCGAAGATTTTTATGAGGTTCTATCGATCAGAACTGGTAAAGGATGAAGAGGGCGTTGGAATCGGACTTTACCTGACCAGAGAAATTTTGCAGGAGCAGGGTGGATATATCAAAGTGTCCTCCGTATACGGACAGGGAAGTAAGTTTTCCATTTATCTGCCCAAAAATAATTTTTGAAAAAGTACATCAACTATACCGGAATCGTAGAAATATGTTTTAAAATAGTAAATGGAATTCTTTCAATTCTGTAAGAATTTCATTTGCCGTGGAAAGAGTCTGGAAAGAATACTGTGTGATAATCTGTATGTAACAAAAATGTTATATACAGATTTTTTTGCTTCGCAAAACAAGGAGGCTAAATCCTCTGCTCACCAGAGGGTTCGCATTTTTGCTTCGCAAAAACAAGGAGGATTTATGGATATTTTAAAGGCATGCGGTTTAAGGAAAATATATGGAAGCGGAGAGACAGCTGTACATGCACTGGATGGTGTGGATCTTACGGTGGAGAAGGGCGAGTTTGTGGCAATTGTCGGCACAAGTGGAAGTGGAAAATCAACCCTTTTACATATGTTAGGCGGACTTGACCGGCCGACAGAGGGAAAAGTGTTTGTGGATGGAAAAGACATTTTTGCATTGAAGGATGAGGAACTTACGATTTTCAGGAGAAGAAAGATCGGGTTTGTATTTCAGGCGTATAATCTGGTTCCGGTCTTGAATGTCTATGAAAATATCGTGCTGCCGATTGAATTGGACGGTGGAAAGATAGTCCGGAAATTTATCGATAGGATTACAGAGACGCTTGGATTGCAGCAGAGACTGGATGCACTTCCGGGACAGCTCTCCGGTGGTCAGCAGCAGAGGGTGGCGATCGCAAGGGCATTAGCGGCAGCACCGGCGATCATATTGGCGGATGAGCCGACCGGAAATCTGGACGGAAAGACCAGTCAGGATGTGTTAAGCCTTTTGAAAGTGACAAGCCGGAAATTCGCACAGACTATTGTGATGATCACACACAATGAGGAGATCGCGCAGCTGGCAGACCGTATTATTCGAATTGAGGACGGACGTATTATAAAGTAAAAGACACTGACAGGTACAGGACAGATTCGAATAGGAAACGGAGAAAAATTATGAAAGTAAAAAATCAGAAATGCATACGCAGACTAAGCTATAAATCGCTGTGGGCGACCAGAAAAAGAAATGTTATCGCAATCTTTGCGATTGCTCTTACCACGTTATTATTTACATCACTTTTCACAATTCTTATGTCGCTGAATGAGAGTTATGAAACTTACAATTTCAGACAGGCAGGCGGCTATGCGGACGGAACGTTCAAAGAACTGAGTGAGGAACAGGTGGAAAAAATATCAGTACATCCGGGAATCAGGGAAGCCGGAGAACGCACCGTATGTGGATTTTGCACCACAGGTGTTTTTGGAAAAGTTCCGGCAGAAGTCAGTTACATGGATAAAAACTGTACAAAATGGAGCTATGCGACACCAACGACAGGAAGAGAACCTGAGAAGAGCAATGAGATCGCAATGGACACGGTTGCATTAAAGCTGCTCGGGGTGACACCGGAGCTGGGAGCAAAGGTGACGATAGAGTATCAGGCTGGAGATAAAACGAATGGGGGATTTCAGGAAACAGATACGTTTATTCTGTCAGGATACTGGGAATATGATGATCTGATGCCGGTTCATTATATCAATGTATCAAAAGACTACGTGAAGTCAATGGAAGAAAAGTGGGTGGCATCAGGAGAGAAAGCTTTCCGGACAGACCTGAATGTCATGCTGCCTTCAAAATTAAATATTGAACAACAGATGCAGAAAATCGACACAGACTTAGGATATGACTGGAATACGAGAGATCAGGAGAACAGTGCCCGTATCGGAGTCAACTGGGGTCTTACTGCTTCACAGTTAAATGCGGGGATGGATCCGGAACTTCTTGCTGCGATCGCAGCATTTCTGCTTCTTGTGATTTTTACCGGATATCTGATCATTTATAATATTTTTCAGATTTCAGTTACCGGAGATATCCGGTTTTATGGGCTGCTTAAGACAATCGGAACAACGCCGCGGCAATTAAAACGAATGATCAGACAGCAGGCATTCCTTTTATGTGTGGTTGGCATTCCGGCCGGACTTCTTCTGGGATATGGAATCGGGGCATGGCTGACACCTATTGTTTTAAAGGGCACAACAGTTGTGGGAACACATGTAACGATCAGCAGTTCCCCGGTAATTTTTGCCGGCTCTGCAATCTTTGCAGTGATCACTGTTTTCCTCTCCTGTACAAAGCCCGGAAAAATGGCAGCAAAAGTTTCTCCGGTGGAAGCAACAAAATATACAGAGTGTGTCAGTGTGAAGAAAAAGCGCCGCAGCTCGCATGGAGCAAAGGTTTATCAGATGGCATTTGCCAATCTGGGAAGAAACAAAAAGAAAACAGTTCTTGTTGTGATATCCCTGGCACTTTCGGTGACACTTTTGAATGTACTCTGTTCTTTTGTGGGTGGCTTTGATACGGAAAAATATATTTCACAACGAACATGCGCCGATTTTATCGTGAGCAGCACAGATTATTTCCGCTACATTGATGCAGATGAATATATTTCAGAAGAAACAATTGCAGAAATTCAGGAAAATACGAGTGAGACGGTCAGCGGCAGCGGCTATATGACAGATATGACCACAATGGTATGGATGGATACAGAGCAATATAAGAAAATGGCAGTACCGTATCTTAGCGAAGAAGAGCTGGAAGAAAAAGTGAAGTATTATGAAAAAAGGGGCAGTGAGATAAAGACTCCAACAATACTGGAAGGTCTGGATGAGGCACTCTTTGAAAAAGTGACGGTATTGGATGGAGAACTGGATCCTTTGTTTGATGAGAATACACATGCAATTGCAATCCGTGTCCACACAGATGATTATGGCAATGTGGAAAATATAGAACGTTATCCCAAAATAGGGGATACGCTCACCATGGTTTACCAGAATATGTATGCGATTGATACCAGGACAGGTGAACCTGCTGATCCTGCGACAACGCCGGAAGAGTATGTGGAGATCCGTGAGGAAGAACCAAGGGAAGTGGACTATACCGTGTGTGCACTTGTGAAAGTTCCATATGCCATGACATTCCGCTATAGCGGATTAGGATATGACACAATACTTCCGGCAGAACGGATGAAAGAGGACTGCGGTGCAGAGCTGATCCGGAAATACTATCTGTTTGATACTCCGGATATGGAAGCGGAAAATGCAGCGGAGCGTTATCTTGCAGAGCTTACAGCAGGAGATACTTCTGTTCTGATGTATGAGAGCAAAGCTTCTATCCGAAGTGAATTTGAACAGTTTCAGAAAATGTTTTTCCTTCTGGGCGGTGTTTTGTGTGCGATCATCGGGCTGGTCGGCATTTTAAATTTCTTCAATGCGATCATGACCGGAATCCTTGCAAGAAAAAGAGAGTTTGCAGTGTTACAGTCGGTTGGAATGACAAACCGCCAGTTAAAGCAGATGCTTGTGCAGGAAGGGCTGTTTTACACTGCCGGTTCTGTAGTGGTGGCGTTTCTTCTGTCTTTGGTCTGCGGACCATTATCAGGAGACATGATGGAGAAGATGTTCTGGTTTTGCACTTATCATTTCACCATCCTTCCGGTTATTGCGATGCTTCCGGTGTTTGCAGTGCTCGGCTGCCTGATCCCTGCGGTACTTTATCAGGCGGGAAGCAGACAGAGTATTGTGGAACGGCTGCGGGAGGCAGAGTAAAGAAAATGGAAATTTTGGAAGATATTGGCATTAGATATGCTGGTATCTTCTTTTTTTATATAAAAGAAATTATTGCTAAAAAGTATAAAAAGGTATAAAATAAACACAAAAGTATAAAAACCTATAAAAAAGTATAAAACAATAGAAAAAGTATAAAAAACTATAAAATGTTACAAAAAGTATAAAGAACTATAAACGGCAAAAAATATTGTGAGGTGACTTATGCAGAATCCATTTACAACAACATTTAGCAAAACTCCGGAATATACCTATATACACACAGAAAAAACAGAAGAGATATTAGAAAATTTTGTATATGAAAATCCATCAGAGTCGGTATATAAAATAACGGGCGTCAGAGGTTCCGGGAAAACAGTGATACTTGCGAAGGTGGAAGAAGAATTGAAGAATAATGAAAACAGGTATATAAATTGGCTTGTTTTTGATGTGAATCCAACAAGGGATATCCTCGAACAGATAGCGGCAATGTTAGTCAAAGCCGGTTTCGGTTCAGAAGAGAAAAAAACAACTGGAATCAATATTTCAGCAACAGTGCTGGGCTCTGGCGGTGGAATAGGATATACAGCGGATAAGAGTAATCATTTCTTTGACATTGGTGTAGAGGTTGAAGAAATGATACAGAATGTCCAGAAGAAGGGAAAAAAGATATTAATAGGAATTGATGAAGTATCAAAATCAGAAGAGATGATAAAGTTTGCATCAGAATATGGAAGATGGCTTCGTGCGGGTTATCCGGTTTATTTTGTATGCACTGGTTTATATGAAAATATTCAGGAACTTTGCAATGTCAAAAACCTTACCTTTTTCAGAAGAGCGACGACAGTGAAGACAGAACCTCTGAATATGATAAGAATGACGGAGATGTACAGGAGCAAATTAAACATTGATGTCAGTCAGGCAAGAGAGCTGGCGAAGATTACAAAGGGATATGCCTATGCTTTTCAGGAATTAGGAGTGCTGTGTTTTAAGAAAAAAGAGAATGAGACACTGGAAGATATCCTTTCAAAGTTAAAGTCAGAATTATTTGCATATTCCTATGAAAAAATATGGGAAGAGATGACAGAAATGGATCGATTTCTGGCTGGATTGCTGACAGAAAAGGAAGAATATAAGCGTGATGAAATACTGAAGCTTATGGGTGAAAAAGCAGGCAGTTATTCCATGTACAGAGACCGTCTCATAAAAAGAGGAATATTGAATAACCGACAGGGATATGTCTCACTTGCGCTGCCGTATTTTGCAGATTATATCAAGGAATACTGCTGATAAAACCAGAAACAAATGAAATAAATAGAGATTAGCAAAACAGGCAGCCCCAATGTTCATTACGAACATCGGGGCTGCCTGTTTTTTACTTTATAGGAAATTTCTCAAATCGTCAGAAATAGTGTATAATAGGCTGGAAATAAAAAATGACATAGCAAAAGAGCGAAGGGGGCTTCGCCATGACGTTGTTTATGAAGTTTTTTGTTTTGGTTTAGGTTAGCTGCACTATCTGACTATGGAGAAAGAATTATTATGAACATGGATTTATCCATATTTCATAACCTTTCGATATTGTTCAAATAGTGCAGTTTTTTTGTGGTAAACTTCTAAAACCAACATAGAAGTACCACACTCGGAACAACAGAGAGGGTCGTATCCGAAAGAGAGCAGAATGGATTGCCGCCAGTCCTGAATAGAACGTAGGAAACGTTGT
>OJLA01001481.1_pt1 | contig 15905 bp, 16 predicted proteins | sample 1596611 | NCBI WGS metagenome assembly OJLA01 (sample SAMEA4350168, study PRJEB24818) | metagenome | biome: human; feature: gut; material: faeces | place: Denmark | collected 2013-09
GCTTATAATAATCAATGTTATTACGGATAAATTCTTTAGCAAATAATTTTCTTGTATCATAGGAAATGTCTTTCTTAATATTTTCTTGATTATAATATGATAGGTATTTTTTAGATACATCATTATATGCTTCTTCAATCGCATAATAGGGTGGAAGCCATATTGATTTTAAATTTGAAGCGAAGTTTTTGTTTCCTTTAAATGAAAGTACTACATAACTTATTATTACTTTTGTATCACCTTTGTTATAGGTGAATTCTATATCTTTATAATTTAATCCTGTTGGCAAATTATGAGGTCCAACAAAATTTGATAAAGCCGATGTTATAAACATTCTATCAAATGTATTGTTAAGTTCTTCTACAATAGGAAAACAAAACTTTTTAGTTTTAGGATTTATTTGCGTATAAATGAATCTTTGTTCATTTATAGCTATAATGCATGTAAAATATTTTTCTTTCATAGCTTTACAAAATATTTATTATGGCAATCTTTACAAGTATATATTTCTTTATGGTCTTGCATAAATTCCATTCGCATACAATATGGACAGAAACAAGTTTCCTTTGATTCAGAGTATTTAGCTTCTTTAAGTTTTCTATATTCAATTTCTGATGAATCACATGTTCTTAACAACTTTTCTAGTTCATCATTTGAACAGTATCTTTTATACCCTAAATCTTCTCCTTTTGGTCCATATACCATTACATTTACTTCATACATAATTAACAACTCCTTTTTAACAACAGATACTATTTTAGTATTAAAAAGATTATATACAAGTCTTGACAATTAATTTTCTTCTTTCTCTACCCAAAGAAGCAAAAAAAGATGTTATCATGATAACATCCATATTAAAAAAATTAATCTTCAAAACCTAAATCTTTTGCTGAAATATTTATATTTTTAAAAATTTCTTCCTTTAAATGTTGTGGAATAATAAATTTGTAAATTTCAAATCTATTAAGAGATTTTTTGTTAAGACCATGTAGTTTTATAAAATATTTTCCATGACTTCCATAATTTAATTTTTCAATTGGCACATTAATTTTTTTGCCAGTTTTATCATCATAATAAAAATATTTAGAACCAAAATAAAATAACGCTCCATCTTGTTTTAAAATTCGAGGATATTTCTCAAATAAATCGTTTTCGCCTTCAAAATCAACCATAAAACCTTTTCCTAAATAGATTTGAACCTCATCGTTAACATCATAAAGTTCTGTTGAACGACCAGTTCTCTCAAATTCACTAACAATATTTTCATTTTGTAACAATTTTGTTGATAAATCATTAGCGCTAATAATAGTTTCAGTTGAAGAAGAAATATGATTAACAAGATAATTAGTAAACCATCTTGGCCTATGACCATAAGCAAGCACACAATAAATAGCGCCATCATTTTTAATATTTTCATCAGGCTTACATGCAAAATACAAAGCAACATTAAGATTTCTTGTAAAATCTAAGCAACGCGTTTTTTTTCCATAATGCTGAGCTATTGCAAGTCGATTAGCATCATTAGTATCAAAAATTTTATTAGTTTTATTTATTTGCCTTAATTCAGAGCAATTACCACGTGAAATATTTGGAATTAAGTTCCACTCTTTATTAGCTTGCCCACGAAAATAAACTTTTTCATTTTTGGGATCTAAAAATTTAAATTGTTCTAATTTTGATTTAATATCTTCTATCTTGTCTTTTAATTCTTAATAAGAAGAAATGTAAATCTCATCTATAATCATTGTAAAACCACCTTTTAATTTTTATCGTTTATATTATATCATTCATAGTCTTTAAAAACAAGTGTATTATGTTTTACAATGTGATATTTAGTTTTAAATACTTGGAAAATTAATATTTTGCAATTCTTCTTTTTCTACCCAAAGAAGCAAAAAGGTGTAGTTGATAGTACACAAACATTTTCAATATTTATCTCCCATCAACTTTGAAAAAGCATGAAAAAAGATCTAATTTTGTACTGCCAACAAAATATAATATAAAAAATTTACATTTTTCTACAAATGCAAGAAATTAAAATAATGCCTTAATCAAGCCATTTTCTTGATTTTATTTACTTACTGCCAACAAATATATGGAGTCCCAATACCTGTACTTCCAAGTGCAATAGTTTTATTTTTGCCTTGTTGTCTAAATTCTTTTAAAATATTTTCTACTACTTTATTATCTTTTTTTGAAATAATTTGAAGATTCCATTCAATATTTGACTTTAAAGCACTTTGGGTAATATTGGCAGACCCAATTAAGATTTTATAGCAATCATCATATTCAAAAATGTAGCCTTTGCTATGAAAACCCGCAGTCTTTTGATTAACCTGGTACATTTTTAATTGAATATTTTTAAATTGGTGCAATCGATTAATAGATACTGGATCTGTAAAACCTAAATAATCTGATGTTAAAACTTTCCCCTTAATTCCTTTTTCTTCCATTTCCGTTAATGTGTCAATTAATAGTTGATAGCCAGAAAAGCTTATAAATGCAACTGATAAGCAAAACGACTTACAATTTGCAAAAAGTCCCTTTAATGTTTCATATATGGTCGAATCATCTTGATTTGTAATAAACTGAATTTCCTTATTTTCTAATAACATACATTAACACCTCAATACTACAATTATTAACTACAGTATAGCAGATTTTAACATTTATTAACAGCTTATAACAAAAAATTCCTAGAGCTTAGCTTAGGAATTAATTAATTTTTATTTAAGTTTTAAAGTCAAATCATTAAGCTTATTTTTAACGTCTTCCGATACCATACCTTTAATAGTTATAGTATCAATAATATTAATATCTTTTAAATTATCTAACAATAACTTCATATTTTTATTAGCCATTGGTGCCCACATTTCATTTTCAATTAATACAACATCACGCTTTTGATAATTATGGTCAATCAAATGATGAATAAACTCCTTCATATAAGGAAATATATCTCCATTATAAGTTGGTGATGCAAGTACAAGCTTAGAATACTTAAATGCTCCTTCTAAGGAATAAGAACCTTCAGTTCTCGCAAGATCAAATATTTCTACATTTATATTTTCTTCCTTTAATTTATTATATAAATACTTACAAGCTTTCTCTGTATTTTGATATACACTACAATAGCAAATACAAACGCCATTAGCCTCAGGCTCATAGCTACTCCAGGTTTTATATAAATTTAAATAATATCCTAAATTTTCTTTCAAAATTGGTCCATGAAGAGGACAAATTATTTTAATATCAAGTGAAGAGGCTTTATTTAAAACATTAGTAACATTTTGACCAAACTTACCAACAATTCCAAAATAATAACGTCTAGCTTCATTTAACCAATCACTTTCATCCATGCTAGAGCCAAATTTACCAAAGCCATCAGCTGAAAATAATATCTTATCATAAGAATCATATGAAAAAATTACCTCAGGCCAGTGTACAAGTGGAGCCGCGATAAATGTAAGTGTATGTCTACCAAGAGATAATGTATCTCCTTCTTTTACAACAATTCTTCTTAGATTATAATCCTTACCAAATAAATTTTTCATCATATTAAATGCCCCAATTGATGAAACGATTATAGCATCAGGATATTTTTCCATAAAAGAATCAATATTAGCTGAATGGTCAGGTTCCATGTGATGCACCAAAAGATAATCAGGCTTTTTATCACCTAGCACTTTCGCAAGGTTATCTAACCATTCTTCTTTAAAATTTTTATCTACAGTATCTAATACACAAATTTTATCATCCATAATAACATATGAATTATAAGTCATACCATCAGGAACCTTATATTGTCCTTCAAATAGGTCAATCTTTAAATCCTTAACTCCAACATATTTAACATCGTTTGTAATCATAACATAATCACCTCTAATAGTATTTTACACTTTTATAAAAAAAGATTAAAGGAATTTGCTTAAAAAATAGTCTCACTTCAAAAAAATACTCAGGATTTAACCTAAGTATTTTATACATTTAATTATTTTTTCTTTGTTTTTGCAATTTTTTCACAATTTTCACTAATTAACGTTCTAAGTCTATTACGATTTTTACATTTTAATTTTGATAAAAAGACATAAGATTCATTAATATACTCTTGGCAAATTTCCTCATCACCTGTTCTGTCAATTTTTTCAATTACCTCTATTTTAACATTATTAATTTTGGCAAAATATTCTATAAGCTCATACCCAACACTTAAAAGTCTACTTTTATGTTCAATGACAATAATGTCTACCTCTTTTCGATTTATCATCGAAATCAATTTTTTAAGATTATCTCTTTCATAATCAAATGCTGAAGCTACATCAGTTATAATTTCATATTTATCATATTTACCTGCTATTGCAGTCTTAATCTTTTCGACTTGAGCATCAAGTTCAGCTTCTTTTCCTTCACAAACTCTAGCATATATAACAGCATTTAACTCTTTTTTATATTTTCTTTCTTGAGTAAAAGCTAAAATACTATCTTCAGTGTAATAACGATATCCATTCGTTTTAACATAGGCAGGCTTTAAAACCCCAGTTCTATCCCAGTTTCTTACTGTTTGAGCAGTAACTCCAAGCATTTTAGTAACGGTTTTTGCTGAAACGTATTTCATAATTAAAAACTCCTTTTCTTATTTAGATACATTATATCACACTTTTATAGTTTTAAAAAGTATTAGTTTTTTTTCGAAAAAAACTATTATTCTGGTACAGGTAGATTTCTTTTTCCTGTAATTTTCTCTAATTTTATCTCAACTATTAACGAATTATTAATTTTTCTACATATTCTAAAGGATAATCTGATTATAATGCTCTAAAATCCTTTTTAACTCTAATTGTAATGGCATTTATTAAAATTTCATTTATTTCATCTTGCTTTAATACTTTTCTATCATATTTTCTCATTTTTTTTCAAATTAAAAAAAGTGAATCAAAAGACTCACTAGTGCATTCCAACAAAATATTTTTTATGACAATCCTTGCAGGTATAAAGCTCATCTTTTTTATTTATAAATTCAAGCTTCATACAATATGGACAAAATGCAGTCTCCTTACTAGCTGATAGCTTAGCCTGCATAATCCTTTTATAGCTTAATTCAGTTGCATCATATTTTCTTAAAAGCTCATTTAATTCATCTTGATTACAAATTAAACTATAGGAAAGTTCATTTCCATCCGGTGATAAAATATTAATACTTGCTTCAAACATCTTAAATCCTTCTTTCTTTAACAAATAGAATTTTATCACAAAAGAAATATAATAATAGTCTTGACATTTAATTTTTCCAAATTTCGATATCATTAATATCATTTAGATTAATTTTTACTTTATTATCGAAGACTAAAATTTGATTACTAACATCAAATTTTTTGATTTTTTCAGATGTAGTAATATATTTTCCACCATTTTTCTTTAAATCCTTCTCAAAATAAGTGATTTTATAATTTAGATTTTCTATATTATCCAGAAGATAGTTGATCTTATTATTTAATACTTCCTTTTCATCATCAGATAATACTATTTTTTTTATAACCTCACGACCTTCTTCGGTAATTGATTCCTCATAGCCCTTTAATGCCGCAAAAGGGGAAAATTGAGCAGCTCTTTGTTCTTTTGTTAAAGGTATATGCTTAGATTTAGGTCTTTCCATATATAATATTGCTTCATATTTAGACTTCATGACCTATGACCTCCGATTTGTTCATTACGTTCCTTTGAGGTTGCACCATCCTCGAGGCTCATTCCTTTAAGTAAAGAATTTCTTCCATATTTTTCCTTTACGTTTATAATTGTTTTTTGAAGCTTATATTCTTTATCAAGGAATTCTTTTCTTTTTAGTTCCGAATCAATCGTTAAATCAATATCATCAAATAAAGTTACTTGTTTCAAGTCCATACTTGGATTATAGTTTTCAATTTGAATCAAATTATTAGCTGACATATTTAAACGCTTTATTTTAAGCCTTTTATCTACAATTTGTTCAAATAAAGCATCAATTGCCTTTATCAATTCCGTTGTTGATGAAGTATAATACTCTAAATTAATACTTTTATGTGATGCCTTAATTGTAGATACTCCTAGATAATCCTCATCAATTAAATTTCTATATTCATCAGCTATCTCAGGATTTTTCAAATTTTCACGGTCATAGCCAATCATTAATGTGATTTGATTAGTAAGTAGACCCTTTTCTACCAAATCAAGTGACAATGCATCAATCATTTCTTTAATTACAATCCGTGCCTTATTAAATGAATATCCCTCACATAATACTTGTCCCTGACTTATACTTCTAGCTTTGGGCTTATATGATTTAACATCACTTATTAAAGTTGGCTCATATCCCCAAGCGTGGTCAATAATAAGCTCAGCATTAATTCCGAACTCTTTAAATAAAATATCTTCATTTTCTAAGTTGTTATAATTCATTGAATACAGGGCAATATCACCCATAGTATAAATACCAAGCTTATTTAGCCTTTTCTCAATTCCGTGTCCAATTCGCCAAAAATCGGTCAATGGTGTATGAGACCAAAGTTCTTTACGATACGATATTTCATCTAAGCTTGCAATTCTTACTCCATCTTTATCAGCTTTACTTTTTTTTGCAACAATATCCATTGCAACCTTTGCAAGATACATATTAGTTCCAATACCAGCCGTGGCTGTAATTCCAGTTTCTTTAAGTACATCCTTAATCATATCCTTAGCAAGCTCGTGTGCGGTTTTACCACTTGATGCAAGATAATTTGTAGCATCAATAAAAACCTCATCAATCGAATAAACATGAATATCATCTTTAGCAATATATCTTAAATATATTCCATAAATTTTTGAGCTTATCGCTATATAATGAGCCATTCTAGGTCTTGCAATAACATATGCTAATTTAAGATTAGGATTTTGCTTAAGCTCATCCATATGAAAGGATCTATTAGTAAAGCGATGATTAAATGCTTTTTCTCTTCTTTCTTTATTAATTTCCTTTACCTTTTGTTTAACTTCAAAGAGCCTTGGTCTTGAAGGAATTCCCGCTGCCTTCAGGCTTGGTGTCACCGCAAGACAAATAGTTTTGTCCGTTCTTTGGGCATCAGCTACAACTAAATTATCCAACATAGGATCAAGCTTTCTATCAACACATTCAACTGAGGCATAAAATGACTTTAAATCTATACAAATATAAGTTCTTTTCATTTAATATACCTCCTCTTTATTTATATTATGTGAAAAAACTTATTCAATAATCATAAAGCTAAAGAATAAGTTTAATAATTAATATTAATTTTTCCTAAAAATATTTATTTTTTTTAAACCTTCCTTAAAACGTGAAGTTTCCTCTTCAAGCTTCTCACGTTGATGAAGAATTCGCTTTTTTCTTTTTTCTTCTCTTGATAATCTTTCGTCTTCTAAATATTTATTTGCAATATCCTCTACATTTTTTCTTTGCTTAAGCTCTTCTTTTGATAAAGAAGGCTTTATAACCTCATAATCTTCAGGATCGCTTAGGCCTGCTTTTTCATTAATAAAGCCTAATATTGAGCCTTTAATACCATCATTTGCAATTTTTTCACCTTTATTTACATATTCACTGATTTTACTTTCCTCGTAATCCATTTTGATTGATGTTATAAATAAATCAATATATTTTGAGACGAAATGAGAAATAATACTTACGGCAATTTGAATACATAATGATACTAAAGAAACAATATTAATAATTCTTTCAAAATCAGAAATAGGATCCTTATACATTTCAACAAAAGCCACAACAATTGTAAATATACGAATCATATATTTTATTACGGTAACAATTCTTTTAACAAGTGGTTTCACTCTTTTTTTATAATATTTATTGTCTGATACAAGTCCAATAACATAGAATATAAAATATATTATACTTACAGCACCTAAGCTTGAATAAATAATTAAATATAATAAGCTATTTACATTATTATAAATTAGATAAGCGTAATAAAACAAGAAAAAGATTTGAAGAATAGTTTCAACAATTCTTTCCGTTAAAACAACATCATGCTTAAGTTTTTTTAATACTCCATACGTATTATCATAATGAACAAAATCTTTCTTTTCCACAATAACACCCCCATCTTTATTATACAATTAAGAACTTTAGCTTTAAAGAAAAAATTATATATTATATAATGAATTAATATCAATACATTCATAGTCACAATCATCATAACCAGATGTACTAATAAATGCATATTTAATGTTTAGATTTGTCTTTATATTATTTATTTGTTCGATTTCTTTTTTCATTTCACTCAATGTTAATTTATTTTTATAATATTTTACCTCTATAATTTTTAAGTAATCATTAAATTCTAATGCAACATCAAACACGCCATTTTTCTTATTTTTGGCATCATCATAATAATATGTTCCAATATTCTTTATCCCTTTTAGCTTACCATTTATACTTAAAATAGAGTAATAACTTCTTACAATTTCTTCAAATCTATGTGATATAAAAGTAATTAATGATTCCTTTACATAAGCTTCATAAAAATTATTAATACCTAGAGTCACAATTAATGAATTTTTTCCATAAACATATGTATAAAAAAATCTTAAAACATTATCATTAAGTTCATAATAAGCTTTTTTATCATCATTCAATTTATTAACTGGATAAGTTTTTTTAAGTAATTTTATTTCTACTAAAGATTTTAAGGATTTGGCAATCTTGCCTGTCTTTTCTACATCGACATGACTTTCAATTTCTGAATATCTTTTTTTGCCATTAGCAATAAAAGCTAGAATTTTTTTTGCTTGCAAACTATTAATGGCGTCCGAAATCAATAATGAATCTGCATAATTATATACAAGACTATGTTCATCTAATAATAACTTTTTTATATTATTTTCAAAAGAATCTTTATTATCAATATATGAATTTATATATGGACTCCCACCAAATATAGAATAAAAAGCTATTTTATCCATTATTGATTTATTTTCATAAAATGAACTAGTTTCTATATAATTCAATTCTTCTATGCATATTTTTTTAGTAAATCTTCCAAACAAAGGATTTCCTTCTGTTAAAAGCTCATTCATCATACTAATTTCAGAACCACATATAATAAAATTCAAATTACTAGAATAATTATCAAAAACATCTTGGAAAACACTATCAACCATGTTTTTATTATTGGTTTTCTTTAAATATGGATATTCATCAAAAATAAAAGTATATTTTATATTCAAACTATTAATATATTCAAATACCTGTTGGAATGTATCAAAAGAGACATATGATGGTATAGCTACTACTTTATTTAATACTATTCGTAATAATTTTAAATTTTCTTTTAACGTATCTTGAATACACTCAAAGTATATAAATTTTTTTTCCCCTTCCATTAGCTTCTTAATTAAAGTGGTTTTGCCAACTCTTCTTTTGCCAAATATTAGAATTTTTTTTGATATGCCTTCTAACTCATTATTGATTTCTTTTAATTCTTTTTCTCTATGAAAAAACATAATATTCCTCCATTATACTGAATTATTTTTCAGTGACTTTTTTTTCAGTATTATTTTAGTATTTAAAAAGAATAATTTCAAGACTATTATAAAAATACCATTAAGTATTCTAAATATCAATTGAAAATTCATCACGATTTAAATCTTTAAAATGAATATTTTTTTATAAGAGGTAAAAAGCGACTGTAAAATCTACTTTTCACAGTTACTTCCATTTAGTTTGTATTACATTTTCATTTAACTTCTAATATTATTTCATCAAAGTCAATAGTAATGGAACTTTTAATAATTTTTATTATAATGTTATTATCATCATATTTAATATTCCCTGTCATAATAATATTATCTCTAGATCTTTCAGAACTAAAATATTTAAAACAATCTTCTTCACTCTCTAAATCAAATCCTATATCTCCTTTATTATAAAATTCAATTCTTTCCATAGAATATCTCCATAAAACCAAAACTTCTAATTCACCACTATCTATAGTAATATAGCCACTACTATAACATGAAGCGTATAATTTGTTTAATTCTATTCCATATTCATCATTATATATAGACAATCACTATTGTCTAACATCTTTTCTATTTTTCTAGAATCAATTCCTGTGCATGAAATCAAAAACCATATAAAAATTATTATTAAAAATAATTTTTTTCTCATAATGAAGACCTCCCAAAATCATTAAAGGTTTTCTATTTCTACTATTTAACCACTTTTTTAAATCGTTTATATATTTTCTATAATTAGTATCACCTGATATGATTTTACTATTAATTACACCTTTTATAGCAATTTTATTAATATTTAATTACACCTTTTATAGTGTTTTTATTGATGTTTAATTACACCTTTTGTGACATTTTTTGCTTTATTTTAATATTAAAAAAGAAAATGTTTCAAATTAATATAAAAATACCATTAAGCATTCAAAAATTTTAATAAATCAAAGCTTAATGGTACTAATTAATTTTATTTTCAATATAAAATACTATTTATTTAACTAACTTATCCTTAACATTTCTTACTTGCTTACTTAATAAATATACTTCATATCCAGCACCTAAAATAATGAAAAATATTGTCATTATAAAATCACGAATAACACCTTCTCTAAAGCCCTCGACATTATCAAGTGCATAACTAAATGCTTTAAATGATGTATAATCATATCCCGCATTAATGGCATAAGCCTTTGATGCAAGTAAATATATAATTAATAAAATTCCAACTAAACATACAATCATTGTTCCTGTAACAATAAAAACCATATTTCTATTAACTTTTCCACCAAATTTTTTATAGAAATAAGCGCCAAGTGTTATTCCAACTAAAGCAGGTATGGCTGAAATAAAGCCCATCAAATACAATATAAATGATAATATAGCTGCTATTGCACCTCCAAGTAAAGCACCTCCAAAGCCTTGTAAATAATTATTAGGTTGATTATCATAAGCTTCATTTCGTTTTAAAATTTCTTCATTAATTCTATCCTTGCAATCTTGATCAAGACCAATAATAAAACCACTATCATTTACTTGAAGCTTATTTAAATCATTTAATTTAGAGCCACAAACTGGACAGTAATTAGCATTTAAGCCATCATAACCTTTGATATAGTTAATAATAATATCGAGCTTTGACTTCAAATTTTTGGCCATCGCACCAGCAGTCACATCTGTTACACAAACTAATAATCCGTAACATGTCCGAGTAAAATTACAATATTTAATTTTAGCATTTTTTAAAGTAGTAAAAAAACTATCCCACTTTTCTTCGGCAATAAATGTTGAAATTTGAATTGTTAATGGTAATCTACTCATCAAATTATAACTAATATTAACCTCAAATCCTTCATAAATGCCATAAGCATTATTTCCTGTCACATTAAAGCCTAACTGGCTTATTGTATTTTCTATTTTCTTATTCATTTTGCTCTCCTTAATATTCCTAGCTACATTATATCTTTTTTTAAAATTAAAAGCAATAACTAATCCAAAATCAACTTAACTCAAAAAAAGATACCAACTATAAATTGATATCTTATTTAAAATTATTTTTATTACTAATTTACTTTATATATTCATACGCAAGACGGGGTGTATTATCACTTGTAATAATATTTCCACAATATTTAAAGCCAGCTTTTAAAATAGAATGCTGCATCACCTTATTATTTTCATGGGTATCAATTCTTAAATGATTGTAGATTTCTTTTGAAAAGTCAATGCCTTCCTTAAATACTCCCATTTTTCTACCATTTGATGCAATTCTATGAATTGTTGCGTATAAAGTATCATCTAACCATTTTCCATCATATATTTTTTGATATGTTGGATCTTTACCATATATTAGTGCAAATACACCATAAAGTCCCTCATCATCATATAAAACATAAGAGATTCCTTTTTTAATATCTTCTTCAATTAAAGATTGAGCTGGATGTATATTTCCCCACTGAGTACTATTTCCATTCTTTTTCATATATTCTCTTGCATAATGATAAATATTTAAAATATCTTCTAAATCCTCTAGTTTAGCCTTTCTAATCATTTTATTCACCTTTTTTTATTACTTTGGCTTTTAATTTTTGAAGCTTAGAAATAGCCTTATCAAGCTGGCGCTGTGCTTCATCATACTCTTTAATATAACTATCTAAAATACTACCAACATTCTTTTTAGCAACATCAAGCTCATTTTTCAGCTTATTTAAAAGCTCATGCTCAATATTTAAAGATACTTCTCCTTCATATTCTTTATCATGACCTAAAAGTTCCTCTTCTAAGCCATTAATTTTATTATTTAAAAGTTCATATGAAGAAATAAAAGTATCAATCATATTATGAAGTCCTTCAACCTTATGACCTAATGTATCTGTAAGGCTTGCCATTCCTTCTTTATATTGACTAATAAAAAGACGATATTTTTTGATTAAATCATTATATTCAAAAATTTCTTGATTTAATTTTTCATTTTTCTCATCAATATAATTATCTAAATGCTCTAAGCTTAAAGCTTCTTTAACATCAATCATTATTTAATCACCTCAATTTTCATACCTTTAATTTTATCTTCTAAAGTTTTAGTTTTACGGTCAAAATAACCGGTTGATGTAATAGCTATAATATCATCATTATCTAATAAATTAGCATTATTCCTAATAATATTACTAATTTCTAAATCCGTATAATAAATATCCTTACCCTCTCTTATATCCATCATATGGAGCATATTTGTATTATCAAGTACAATATAAATAATTCTTGCTAAATCAATTCTATTTTTAGCTTTATATAAATTAGCATAATCAATCAAGTCTTGAGTATTATTTTTATCATTATTATATTGATTAATTTTTCTAACTACGTCACTTAAAGAATAATAATCTTCACCTGAATAAAAGGTAAGATTGTCAGTAGTACCATCAAAATCCAAGTTCTTAAATGATTCTAAAGCTCTAAAATAATAATTTACCTTATCACTTATCATTTCATCCAAAAATAAATCAACATCAGTATCTAATAAAGGAGCGATTAATTTCTTTAAAGCATTAATCGTATTAGGCCCAAGCTTGGTATCGTCTTCAATTTGTAAAAAGTTAGTTCTACATCTTGTAATACCAACATAAAGCTGGTTATAAAAAATTCTTCCAGCTCTTGAATATGAAAAATCATCACTAAAAATACGTTCATATTCATTTGCCTTACTTGTACAAAGCTTATAAACCACTACAAAATCATTTTCGCGACCCTTAGCCTCAGAAACAGTAAAAACCTTATCTTCTTTACACTTATATTCATCTATCAATTCTTTTTTAGAGGTCTCATCTGCTACAATATACATAATATTTTCAATATTTTTAGCTGCTGATATTTGCTTAAGCATTTTACGACCAATACTCAAATTTAAAACTAAGTTACCATTGGTTTCAAAGGCTGAATCCTTATTACTCTTAAGGGGAAGATAACTACCTTGGTCTTCCGTACCAAATAATTCCTTTCCTTTATTTCTTAAAGCTTCAAGCTCCTTACAAATTGCAGCTGAATAGCGATAGGTTGATGATAATACTTGCTTCTTATAGTCTGAAACACCATTTATCATATAAAGCGTCTCTATGCTTTCAAGCTGAATGAAGGTTGGATTTATTGTTTGTTCAAAGTCACCAAAAAGGTGAATAACACCATGCTCCTCATCATTATAATTCAATCTTAAAAGTGTATGAATTTGTCTTTCTGTCATATCCTGAAATTCATCTACAATTATCTTTTTATAAATACCTTTTTTCAAAATAGTATCTAAATTTTGAATCACAAAATAAGCTAGATCATTATCATCATATAATTTGTTTTCATCCATATAGGCCTCGAAGGCCTTTGACATCTCATAAAGAATAATTGCTTCATCATCAAAGTCATTTCTTACCTTTCCCCGATATCCTTCAATTAATCTCGCTTCTCTTAAAAATAAGGGGTAATAATCTAGGCATTTTTTATCTTCTCTAACAGGGCTTGCAAAATCATAATAGCGATTAAAGGCCTCATAAAGTTTTTCCTCTTCCTTTAATTCCTCAATCTGATTAAAAAGCTTTGTATATCTTTTTTGTGCTACTAAATACCAATCGTGAAAGGAAGCTAGTGAGGGCTCATCTGTACTTTCAACATAATCATCAAGTAAATCATTTAAGGATTCAGCTTGAGTAGGGCTTAGCTTATATGTATCGGCTAAAAAGCTTTGTGTTTCTTTATCATTTACTTTATTAATAATTTTTCCTTTATATATCCCTCTAAAAAACAAATAAGGATAGTCAATACCATATTTAGTTATAATATTTTCAAGCTTAGGAAGATAATTCTTATTTAAACCAATATAACCATTATTTTTCCAATTAATAAAGGTATTTAAATTAACAATATTATTTTCAAGTAAATCATCTAAGCTTTGTTTCTTTTGAACTTGCTTAGTATATTTACCATTATAAATGGTATATCCTGGAATTAAAATTTCTGCATCACATAAAACATCTAATAAAAAATCCTTAGTTGTCAAAACATTTTTACCAACTCTTGCTTTTGAATCATTAAAAAGAATATCAATTTCATAAGAAACATAATCACAAAGCTTTTCCGAATAGGTAATAAATACCTCTTCTTTTTGACTAAAACTTGATGATGCTTCAAGTGGCAAATTATTCAAATAGCTATGAATTGCAACATCCGTTTTTCCTGTACCAGCTGCACCCAATACAATATTATAGTCCTCTTCACTTGCAATTCTTTTTTGGGTATCATTAGGTATATATTCTCTTTTCCATTCATGAATAGCATCTAAGTTTTGGCGAATATTTTTAAAGTCAATATTAGATTCATAAGGTACTAAATAAAGCATTTTATATTCATCACTACCAAAGTGATGCTTATTTTGAACAAAATAAAAATCATAAATATCACTATATGAATATGACTTTAAGCCACTATAAATATTATCATAATTTTTAATTTCTTTACTTTTAGCTAGATAACTATCAAGTTCATCATCAGGTGATGTTTTAAGAAATTCCATAAAACGGTTAATACTTTTAAGTACATTACGATTAAATTCTTTTGTAAAGGCACCAACTAATAAGGGATCATTTTCAAGACCATCCTCAACATGCTCAGTTCTTAAACGTATATTATCATATAAATCCTTAAAAAGGTAAATTTTTCTACTTTTCATATAGCCTCCTAAATCAATTAAAAAGGTTTAACATTTAACAAATGTTTATTGAATTATAGCATTTTTACTTTATAATGTCCAATTTTAAAAAAAACATTTACTTTATATAAAAATCTTCCAAATGACAGATTTATTATTTTATTTTTATACTTACACTTACTTTATTTACTAGATAAAAAACGTATTCTTTAGAATCAATAATTGCTTGAATTTTAGAAATTCTATCAGGTAAGCTAAAATAAATCAATTATACTAAAATAATAAAACTCCCTTATTTTAAGGAAGTCAAAATAATATAAAAATTAGATTAATTTCTATACACCAGAATAAGATGAAAAGCCACCATCAATTGGAAGCACTACTCCTGTTACAAAGCCAGCTGCCTCACCTGAGCAAAGGAATAAGGTTGCACCAAGAAGATCATCAACAACTCCAAATTTAGACATTGGAGTAGATGATAAAATATGCTCAGTTCTTGCAGTAGGCGTTCCATCATCATTATATAATAGCTTTTCATTTTGCTTTGTCACAAAGAAGCCTGGAGCAATCGCATTACAACGAATTCCTACATGAGAGAAATGTACTGCAAGCCACTTAGTAAAGTTAGAAATAGCAGCCTTTGCACCACTGTAGGCAGGAATCTTTGTAAGTGGAGTGAAGGCGTTCATTGAAGAAA
>OJLA01001484.1_pt1 | contig 15880 bp, 11 predicted proteins | sample 1596611 | NCBI WGS metagenome assembly OJLA01 (sample SAMEA4350168, study PRJEB24818) | metagenome | biome: human; feature: gut; material: faeces | place: Denmark | collected 2013-09
CCATAGCCCGGCGAGAACCGCCCGGTGAGGTAAGTCACCTCGGCTGCAGCCAGCTGGCGCAGCTCGGCTTCCGCCGCGTCGGCGGGCTGCTCAACCAGGGCGCTGCCAGCGCATCGGACGCTACACCGGCGGCGATATCCCCCACCCCGGCGCGGCGGATCTGGGCGTCCACCCCGGGGCCAAGGGTCACGGCCAGCAGAATGGCCTGCCCGCAGCCCTCCAGATGCCGCATCACGTCGCTGCCCCGCAGGATGCCGGCTTCGGTCAGCGCCTTCACCTCCGCCCGCAGCCAGACGGCGCGGGGCGTCGCAGCGGCCAGCAACGGTACGGCGCAGCGCTGCAGCAGAGCCATGGTGGCGGTGTCCGCCTCCCCGCGCGCGCCGAAATACCGCGCTGCCTGCGCAAGGTCGATCTGCTCCGGTTTTTCCACCGGCAGGGTCCTGCTCTGCCCCAGCTGCATCTGCGGTTCCTCCTTGCTTTTTTGAAATAAAGTGATTTTAAGTATACCGCAGCTGTGGGATTTTATCAATCCCGGAGAATGCAAAAAATCCCTCCGTCACGGCTCACGCCGTGCCAGCCCCCTCGGGGAGGGGGCCTTGACGGTCCGGAAACGTTCCGCTTTCAACAGGAAACATCCCGGTTCCGTCAGAAGGCTCCATCTCAGAGGGAGCTGGCAAACCCGAAGGGTTTGACTGAGGGAGTACTCTTATTTGATGCAGGTGGAGCAGGGCGTGTAGCCTGCCTCGATGGCCTCGTCGTAGCTGGAGAAGAGGATCTGATTCTTCTCTGCCGGCAGGTTCGGGCAGCTGGGCAGATGGAACTTTTTGCTGTTCACATTGCCGATGTACCCCTGCTGGGCGGTGCTGGAGGCGGCAGGGTCCGTGGGGTTCAACTCGGCATCGGCGGCAAAATGCTCGGTGCCCACGGTGTAGTTCTGGCCGTCGCTGCCAATGGTGATGGTGCCCAGCAGGTCGGTGCGGTACACGTTCACCCCGGCGTCCCGCAGGATGCTCAGGGTCTCCTCATGCGGGTGGCCGTATTTGTTGTTCACCCCGCAGGAGATGATGCCCATCTCTGGCAGGACCGCGTTCAGAAAGGCATAGCCGGTGGAGGTGCTGGAACCGTGGTGGCCCACCTGCAGCACATCGGCTTTCAGATTGGCACCGCTGGCCACAAGGTCGCTCTCTGCGGTCTTTTCCATGTCACCGGTGAGCAGAAAGCTGGTGGAACCGTAGTCGATACGCAGCACGATGGAGGTATCGTTGGTGTCGCTGTACTGCGCCACGGGGCCCAGCATGGTCACGCTAGCACTGCCCAGGGGCCAGGTGGTGCCCACGGCGGGCACTTCCACCTGCAGGCCCTGCTGCTGGGTGTACTTGACAAAATCCCGGAAGCACTTGGTGGAGGCCTCCGTCACCGGGCTGTATACATGATTGGCCGGGAAGTAGGCCAGCGCAGCCGCCAGGCCGCCTACATGGTCCTCGTGGGCGTGGGAGCAGAATACATACTGCAGCTCTTCCACCCCCTGCTTCTGCAGGTAGGACACCACCAGGCTGCCGTCGTCCACGTTGCCGCCGTCGTACAGCATGAACTGGCCGTCACATTCCACCAGCACGCTCAGCGCCTGCCCCACGTCGATGAAGTGCATCTCGAACGGGGCATCCACGCTGGCTGCCGTAGAGGAAGGGTTGGGCACCACGTCGGCACTGCCGCCCGGCACCACAGCCGAGGTACCACAGCCTACAAGGCTCAGGGCCAGTGCGGCCGCAGCGGCCAGCGACAGCAGCCGCTGCAGCAGGCCAGCTTTCTTTTTCGGGATCACTTTTTCTTTGTTCCAGTTTTCCACGATGTATTCTCTTTCTGTTGATTCTTTTTGGGTTTGTGTCCGGGGGCCGAGTGCGGCGCAAACCGGGCACCCGGGCTGGGCTGACGCCCGGCAGGGGCGGCGGTGCGGTTCGGGCCGTGGGCAGGCTTGCCCTTGCCCTTCTGGTTGGGGCGCACGGTGTAGGTGCCGTCGTTGTGGATGGTCACCTCCGGGCTGTCGGCGCGGCGGGCCGAGCGCTGCACCGCGCGGCGGCCCTCGGCGGGCACCAGCAGGGGGATGAGGTCCTCCCGGTGGGTCATCCTCAGGGCCTTGACCACCTTTTCGGCGTTGCGGGGCTCATAATATTGCAGCAATGCACGCTGCAGGGCCTTGCCCTCAGGGGTCTTTTCCACGAACACCGGCTTGAGGGTGTAGGGGTCGAGGCCGGTGTAGAACATGCAGGTGCTCACGGTGCCGGGAGTGGGGTAGAAATCCTGCACCTGCTCCGGGCGCATGTGGTTCTTATAAAGGTACTCGGCCAGATAGACGGCATCCTTCAGGGTGCTGCCCGGGTGGCTGGACATGAGGTAGGGCACCAGATACTGCTTTTTGCCGGCCTTCTTGCTCAGCTCATAGAACTTGTCCTTGAACTTGTTGAAGGTCTCGATGGGCGGTTTGCCCATGTAAGCCAGGGTGTTGGGCGCGCAGTGCTCCGGGGCCACCTTCAGCTGGCCGGAGACGTGGTACTCCACCAGCTCCTTGAAGAAGGTGTCGTCCGGGTCGGCCATGAGGTAATCAAAACGGATGCCGCTGCGGATGAACACTTTCTTCACACCCGGCAGCTCCCGCACCCGGCGCAGGATCTTCAGGTAATCGCTGTGGTCCACGATCATGTGGGAGCAGGTGGTGGGGGCCAGGCAGTGCTTGCCGCCATTGCACATGCCCCGGAGCATCTGCTCGCGGCAGGACGGGAACCGGAAGTTGGCGGTGGGGCCGCCGACATCGTGGATGTAGCCCTTGAAATCCGGCTCGTGGGTCATGCGCTCGGCTTCCTCCACGATGCTGTCCGCACTGCGGCTGGTGACCCGGCGGCCCTGATGCAGCTGGATGGCGCAGAAGTTGCAGCCGCCGAAGCAGCCGCGGTTCTGGATGATGGAGAACTGTACCTCCCGGATGGCGGGCACGCCGCCCATGGCCTCGTAGATGGGGTGATACCGGCGGGTGTAGGGCAGGGCGTAGACCTTGTCCAGCTCCCAGCGCACCAAGGGCTTTGCCGGGATGTTCTGGACGAGGTACTTCTCACTCTGCTTCTGGACGATGATCTGGCCGCTGACGACGTCCTGATTGTCCATCTGGATGCGGCACGCCTTGGCGTAGGCCACCTTATCGGACGCCACCTTCTTGAAGCCCGCGCACTCCACGTACTTTTCGGGCAGGTGGTCGAAGTCGGTCAGGTAGCAGGTGCCGTCCACATCGGTGATGGAGCTCACAGGCTCCCCCGCCGCCAGCCGCTTTGCGATGGCGACGGTCTGGTGCTCGCCCATGCCGAAGCTGATGAGGTCGGCCCCGGAGTCCTCGGCGATGCTGGGCAGGACGGTGTCCAGCCAGTAGTCGTAATGCGCGAACCGCCGCAGAGACGCTTCCAGACCGCCCAAGATCACGGGCAGATCGGGGTAGGCCTCCTTGGCGAGCTTGGTGTAAACGGTGGCGCTGCGATCCGGCCGGGCCCCGCCGATGCCGCCGGGGGAGTATTCGTCCTCGGCGCGGGGGATCTTGGCCACCGAGTAGTGGCTCACCATGCTGTCCACATTGCCGCCGCCGATAAAGAAGCCGTATTTCGGCTTGCCGAACCGCTTAAAGTCCTCGCAGTCGGTATAGCGGGGCTGGGCCAGCACGCCCACCTTGTAGCCCTCAGCTTCCAGCAGACGGCTGATGATGGCAGTGCCAAAGCTTGGGTGATCCACATAGGCGTCGCCGCCCACGACCACAAAGTCCAACTGATCCCACCCCCGCGCTTCCATGTCCGCGCGGCTGATGGGAAGGAATTCGGTGTAGACCGATTGGGAAGAAGGGGTGTTCTGCTGCATTCTGTCCTCCTGTTTATGATTCATCCGGCTGGTTCATCTGCATTTCCAGCCACTGCTGGCGGCTGATGAGGACGGCGCGGGGCTTAGCGCCCTCGTAGGGGCCGATGATGCCCTTCTGCTCCATCTCGTCCATGATGCGGGCGGCGCGGGCATAGCCCAGCTTGCACCGCCGCTGCAAGAGGCTCGTGGAAGCCTGACCGGCGTCGATGACCACTTCCACGGCCTGTTTCAGCATCGGGTCGCTGCCGGTTTCCTCGTCGGCGTCGGCAGAGGAGGCGCCCTTCTTGCCGTCCATGATGGCGTGCTTCTCCATGGCTTCGATCATGGCCTCGTCGTACTGCACGGTGGCGCTCTGCTTGATGAAGTCCAGCACGCGGCTGATCTCCTCATCCCGCACGAAGGTGCCTTGGATGCGGATGGGCTTCGGGGCACCCACGGGCATAAAGAGCATATCGCCCATGCCCAGCAGCTTCTCGGCACCGGCACCATCGAGGATGGTGCGGCTGTCCACCTGACTGGACACCGCGAAGGCGATGCGGCTGGGGATGTTGGCCTTGATCAGGCCGGTGATGACGTCCACGCTGGGGCGCTGGGTAGCCACGATCAGGTGCATCCCGGCGGCACGGGCCTTTTGGGCGATGCGGCAGATGGAGTCTTCGACGTCCTTGCCCACCACCATCATCAGGTCGGCCAGCTCGTCGATGATGATGGCGATGTAGGGCATCTTTTCCAGCATCGGGTCGGTGGCAGCCAGTTTATTGAAGGATTTGATGTCGCGGACATTGTTCTCCGCGAAGAGGTGGTAGCGGCGCTCCATCTCCTGCACGGCGCTGCTCAGCGCACCCGCCGCCTTTTTCGGTTCGGTAATGACCGGCATCAGCAGGTGCGGGATGCCATTGTACTCGGCCAGCTCGACCACCTTCGGGTCGATGAGGATCAGCTTGACGTCCTCCGGGCTGGAGCGGAACAGCAAGCTCATGATGATGCTGTTGACGCAGACGGATTTGCCGCTGCCGGTGCTGCCCGCGATGAGCAGGTGGGGCATCTTGCACAGGTCGGCCACCTGTGCCACACCCGCGATGTCCTTGCCCAACGCAATGCCCAAGGGCGAGGTCATCCGCAGGAAGGCCTGACTCTCAAACACGCTGCGGATGTAGACCGGGGTCTTTTTGTGGTTGGGCACCTCGATGCCCACCGCCGGTTTGCCGGGGATGGGCGCTTCCATGCGGACATCGGCCACGGCAAGGTTCAGCGCGATGTCGTCGGCCAGCGAGGTGATGCGGCTGATCTTGACGCCCGCCATGGGCTGCACCTCGTACCGGGTGACCGAAGGCCCGCGGGAGATATCCAGCACGCGGGTGCGGACGCCGAAGCTTTCCAGCGTGTCCACAAGCTTCTGGGCGTTGGCCTTCAGCTCGTCCTGCGCGTTGGGGTCGCTCTCCTCCGGGGCCTTCTCAAACAGGTCGATGCCGGGGTATTGGTACTGGTAGCTCTCCGCCGCTTCCGGCTCCTCGGCGGGGGCCGTGGCAGCGGCCTGTTCGCCCACGGCGGGCTTTTCCATAGCCGCCGCCACCAGCGTATTGATGTCCTTTTCCTCCACCGGTTCGCTGGTGATGCTGATCCAGCCGTCTTCATCCGGTGCCGAGCGCATAGCCATCACGTTGTCGGCCATCACCCGCACCGGCACCGACGGCTCGTCGGTGGTGGGCAGGGTCGGCGTCCGGAAGACGCTGTCCGGCCCTTCGGCTTCGGGCTGTTCCGCCGCCTCAGGCTGCACCGGGATACCGGGCGTCACCACCGGGGCCGGAGCCTCCGGGGCCACGGTCTGCACCGGCTCCTCCGGCTTTGCGAAGAAGTCCTCCGCCGCCGTCTCGACGGCGTCCGGCACCACCGGCTTCACGATGGCGCGGGGAGCGGCCTTGCGCAGGGGATCCTGCCCGAAGGTGCCGCCGGGCCCGACGATGAAGGGTTCGATGGGCTCACTGCCCCCCTCCACGACGGGGGTGCTGTCCGGGCCGAGGTCGATGTCAAAGGAAGCGCGGGGGTGGGGCGTGCCCACCTGAACCGGCGTAAAGGCCGGGGCTTCCTGCGGTGCGGCGGGCGTCGGCGCGGGAGCGGGGGCCGGTTCCTCGTAGCCGAGGGAGTCGTCCACCGGTTCGGGTTCCACCTCGCCCTCCAGTTCTTTCGTCACCTTGTGGCCCCAGCTGAAAACGCCGGACAGCCAGCCGGGGGCCGCAAAACCGGACGGTTCCTCCGCGTCGTCGGACGCTTCCGGCTCCTCTCCGGCTTCCAGCGCGGCAGCTTCCTCCTCGGCCTGACGGGCTGCGGCCCGCTCGGCGCGGCGGGCGGCGTTCTGCTCGTAGACGGCCACGCCCTTTTCATGGACGCCGCCGCCCAGTTCGCACACCCACTGCCACAGCTCGGCGGGGGTGATATCAAAAATGTACAGGCTGGCACAGAGCGCCAGCACGACCATGACAAGGTTCGCCGCCGGACGCCCGCAGAGCAGCAGCAGGTTGCCGCCCAGCAGAGCCCCCAGCGCGCCGCCGCCCAGCCATGCGGTCACGCCGTTCTGGTAACACTCAGCCACCATCCGGGCGGCAGGGATGTCGGCGGGGATGTCCGAAAACACGATGACCGTGCCGCTGGCGAAGATCAGCCCCAGCAGCAGCTTGAACACCTGCCCCAGCAGGTCTTCGCCCCGCGTGTACAGAATGGCCAGATAACACACCGCCGCGCCCAGCACGAAGCTGCCACAGCCAAACAGGCCGAACAGCACCTCGTGGAGACTCTTCCACACCGAGCTGCCCTCCACAAAAGCCAGCACGATGAGCAGCAGCCCCGCAAACAAGGTACCCAGCCCCGCGGGCATCCGCTCCTGTGCCCGGCTCTTTTTCCGCGCAGGTGCGCGTCTTGCTGTCGATTTTCGTTTTTTTGTTGCCATCTTCCGTTAAAACCCTGTATCCTTCTCGCAGATTATTCGATTCTTTTATTTTAACACGTCGCTTGTCAAATAGCAATCCAAACAAAAGGGACCTTTCCCGCAGCCAGCACCTGCTGAACTGAGGCCCTGCGGCACTGGTAGTAGGCATTCCATCTCCCTACCGTGCGCAGTTGCTAAACCGAGGCCCTGCCGCCCCGGAAGCGGGCTCGCCCTCTCCGTCATCGCTTCGCGATGCCACCTCCCCCAAAGTGGGAGGCCTTGGCAGTCCGCCAAGTTTCCCGGTTTATACGGTACGCCCTGCTGCCACAAGGGAAGCCGTCAGGCGCTACGCTCAGACTTCACGCCTTTGCCAAGGGCTCCCACTTTGGGGGAGCTGGACGCCGTTAGGCGGCCTGAGAGGGCAAGCCCGGCAGCGGGAAGCCGCGTCCTTTGTTTACGACTGCGTTCGATAAGGCCGAGAGCTCGCCCGGCAGAGACGCCGCAGGGCCTTTGTTCAGCCCTGCGTAAGATCGTGGGCGGTTTATTTCCCTTCGATCTCCCGATACAGCCACCCCAGCGCATCCGAGATGCCGCCGAGGCTGTCGATGAGCTTTTCACGCACGGCCTTGCGGCCATCCAGCACCGTGCCCACATCCATGACCAGCTCGCCGGTGCGGAGCATCAACTCGGTATAGCGCTCGGCGGAGATGCCGCTGTGGGCCGCCACGAAGCCGGTGATCCGCTCCTGCATCTGCTCGAACCAGCGCATCGTCTGGGGCACACCCAAGATCATGCCGGAATGCCGCACCGGGTGGACGGTCATAGTGGCGGTGGGCACGATGAAGCTCCGCTGGGCGCTGACGGCCAGCGGGATGCCGATGGAGTGCCCGCCGCCCAGCACCACGGCGGCGCTGGGCTTCGAAATGCTGGCGATGAGCTCAGCCAAGGCCAGCCCCGCTTCCACATCGCCGCCCACCGTGTTCAAGAGCACCAGCAGCCCTTCCACCGCCGGGTCCTCCTGCACCGCCACCAGCTGCGGGATGACATGCTCATACTTGGTGGTCTTCTGGCCCTGCGGCGCTTCCACGTGGCCCTCGATCTGGCCGATGACGGTCAGGCAGTGGATGGCGTGGGCCCCTTTGGTGCGGTACACGCTGCCCATATCTTCGATCTGCTCTTTTTCCAGCCGCCGTTCTTCGACGGGGGCGTTTTTTTCGTCTGCCATATGCTCCTCCGGATCTCTTTTTTTCAGTGTCCCCCGCCCGCCGGATGGTTATGCGGCAGCTAAGATTTCTTAAGTTTGCAAAAAATTGTCCCAATCCATTTGACATTCTGCGCATCCGCTGTATACTTTAGATAAGAAATAGATTGACAAAGATGTATCATTATTGTGCAAAACTCTTTGAATCTGCCGGTGCGCCACGATGGGCGCAGGGAACCCGGCACCTTAGGATGAAAGGAGAATCCATTCATGAACACTCCCGGTAAAGCATCTCTTCCGGTGATCAAGCGTCTGCCCAAGTATTACCGCTATCTGCGCACGCTGAAGAACGACGGCATCACCAGCATTTCGTCCCGTGAGCTGGCTGCCCAGATGGGCACCACGGCCTCGCAGGTGCGGCAGGATTTCAACTGCCTCGGCGACGTGAATGGCCGACAGGGCATCGGCTACTCGGTCGAAAACCTGCTCAACATCTTGGAGCACCTGCTGTTCGGCAACGGGGACCTACTGCCCACCATCCTCATCGGCTGCGGCCGTTTGGGCAAGGCGGTCAGCCGCTTCATCACCACCGACACCAACGGCTACAAGCTGATCGCTGCCTTCGACAACTCCCCCGAAGAGGTGGGCAAGGAGATCAATGGCATCCAGATCCTGCATGTGGATCAGTTGGAAGACTTCTGCGCCGAGCACAAGCCGGAAGTAGCCGTTCTCTGCGTGCCCCGCAGCGGAGCCGAGGAGCTGAGCGGCCGTCTGGTCGGCATGGGCATCAAGGGCTTCTGGAATTTCTCCCACTATGACCTCTCGGTGCCCTACCCCGAAGTCGTGGTCGAGAACGTCCACCTCGGCGACAGCCTGATGAGCCTCGGCTATCGACTGCGCAATCAGGATTGAGTCTATACTGTAATAGGAACGATCGGCTGTTGCAAACACTCCTTCCGTCATCGCTTACGCGATGCCACCTCCCTCTAGGAGGGAGGCAAGGCCCCCTCTCCGAGGGGGCTGTCACGGCAGGTGCCGTGACTGGAAGGAGTTTTGCAGCAGCCTCTTTATAAGGAGACTTCATGGCAAAGCTATATTTCCGTTACGGCGCAATGAACAGCGGCAAGAGCACCGCCCTGATGCAGGTGGCGCACAACTACGAAGAGCAGGGGATGCAGGTGCTGATCCTGAAACCGCAGGTGGACACCAAGGGCGGCGACGAGCTGGTGAGCCGCCTCGGCGTGCGGCGCAAGGCCGACCTGCTGGTTCCGCCGGAGGTGGACGTCTTCGAGGCGGTCCGCACGGCCAGCCGCCAGCAGAAGCTGGCCTGTGTCCTCTGCGACGAGAGCCAGTTCTTCACCCCCAAACAGGCCGAGCAGCTCTTCATGGTGACGGTGGATCTGAACATCCCGGTCATCTGCTACGGTCTGCGGTCGGATTTTTCCCTCAAAGGCTTCCCCGGCTCCACCCGGCTGCTGGAGCTGGCCCACACCATCGAGGAGATGAAGACCATCTGCACCTGCGGCCGCAAGGCCACCTGCAACTGCCGCAAGGTCAACGGCCAGTTCGTGTTTGAGGGTGAACAGGTCGCCATTGATCTGGAAAACGACGTCCAGTACGTCAGCATGTGCCCCCAGTGCTACTTCCGGGAACGGCGCGCCTTCTACGCCCGCCGCGCCGCAAAGTAAGCGGTCTGGCGTTCTTGTTTGGCCTTTTCATGAAAATTTTATTCGTTTTGGAGCGTTTCCCTTTTGCGTGGGAAACGCTCTTTTTCGTGCCCTTTCTGCAAGGTGATATATCAGTTGTATCCAACTTCGCGCGTTTTTTGCACTATTGATATATCAGTTTGCATTTTGCGTGTGTCGGCAACTTTCCGCATGTTGTATACAACGAAACCACGCATTTTTCTGAAAAGATTACAAAAATATTGCAATTTTAGGGGGTTTTCCCGACTCTCTTCCCCATTTTCTATGCAATCTGTCGAAGTATACATGTTGCACAGTTTTTTCGCTCAAGTTTATTCATTTCGGCAATGACGTCAAATCCGCGAATTTTATGAGAGCAATATTTGTTCGTTTTTTGAGAGCTTCTCTTCAATTTACATCTTTCTTTTTCCAGTTTCTTTTGTTATCATAATTGTATACAACGAGCCTTTTGCAGATAAGGCCGTGAACAATGTTTTCTGTATTAGGAGGAGAACAAAAATGAGCAAGGCAATTTCTCGTCGTGATTTCCTGAAGGTCACCGGCGCTGTGGGCGCTGCCGGTCTGCTGGCCGCATGCGGCGGCAGCTCCAACTCCACCGCAGCTTCTTCTACTGCTTCTTCCGCAGCAGCTGCTGAGTCCGTTGCCGGTCTGAGCACGGATCCTGTCACCCTGACGATGAGCTGGTGGGGCGGTGAGTCCCGTCACAACGCTTATCAGGACGCCATCAAGGCTTTCTCTGCTGAGCACAGCAACATCACCGTCAACCCCACCTTCGCTGCATGGTCCGGCTGGGAGGACACCATGTCCACCAAGTTTGCCGGCGGCGTGGCTGAGGATGTCTGCCAGATCAACTGGAACTGGCTGTACAACTACTCCGGCAACGGCCAGACCTTTATTGATCTGAACAGCGTCACCGATTACCTTGATCTGACCCAGTGGGATGACGCCAAGCTGGGTGCCTGCAATGTTGCAAATGTACAGCAGTGCGTGCCCATCTCCATGACCGGCCGTATCTTCTACTGGAACATGACCACCTTTAATAAGGCTGGCATCACCGAGGTTCCCAAGACTCTGGACGACTTGATGAATGCCGGTAAGACTTTCAAGGAGAAGCTGGGCGATGATTACTATCCCCTGCACCTCGGCGCATACGACCGTATGATCCTGATGGTCTTCTACCTCGAGTCCAAGTACGGCAAGGACTGGGCAGACGCCACCACCTCTACCCTGAACTACACCGCTGATGAGATCGCCGAGGGCATCGACTTCATCAAGAGCCTCGTCGAGGGCCACGTCATCATGCCGCTGCCCACCTACTACGGTGCAAACGGTGACGGTGCTACCCACCAGTCCAACGAGTGGATCACCGGCAAGATCGCCGGCATCTTCGAGTGGGATTCCGCTGCTTCCAAGTATCAGGACGCTCTGGACGAAGACAACAAGGCTGGCTTTACCGTCGGCGAGGAGATCAAGTTCGGCGATTACAACGGCGGCTTCTCCAAGGTCTCCATGGGCATGGCCATCACCAAGACCTGCAAGAACCCCGCTGAGGCTGCTACCCTGATCGAGTACCTGTGGAACGGTGACGGCGCTGCCATCATGGGCTCCGAGTGCGGTATCCCCGCTTCCAAGGCTGGTCTGGCTGCCGCTCAGGCTGCCGGTAAGATCAACGAGCTGGTCGCCGAGGCAAACGACAAGGTCATGAGCTTTGTTTCCTGCCAGCTGGATCCCCTGTTCGAGTCTTCCGATCTGAAGGCTACCGGCACCGGCGTGTATCAGGAAGTCTTCGATACCGTCGATTACGACAACGCTTCCGGCGCAGATGTCGTTGACACCCTGCTGGATGGCATGTCCGCTGTGGGTTACAACGTGTGATCTCTGCACTCTGACCTGATTTTTTAGGTACATACAAGGGGCATCGACCGCCCATAGGCTCGATGCCCCTTTTTTTGTCAGGAGCTTGTAACAATTCTCTGACAAATCTGTTTCCAATGTGTGACGCGCGGAATTTGTCACACATGAATTCCCACAAAAAGGAGGATTCCCGGATGAAAGAAAGCAAAGCCCCCTCTCTGGGGCGCACCCCGGCCCAGAAGTTCTTCGATAAGTGGCAGGGCCTGTTCTACCTGATCCCTTGGATCATCGGCTTCGTCGTGTTCAAGGCCATCCCCTTCGGTCAGTCGCTGTACTACAGTTTCACCGACATGAACTTCTTCAACGGCATCCATGAGTACGGCGTGATGAACTACATCACCGCCTTCACCGATACCAAGATCACCAAGGCGCTGATCACCACCTTCAAGTACGCCTTCGTCACCGTGCCCCTGAAGCTGATCTTCGCTCTGTTCATCGCCTACATCCTGAACTTCAAGATCGCATGCGTGAACCTGTTCCGTACCGTCTACTACATCCCGTCCATTCTGGGCGGCTCCGTTGCCATCGCCGTTCTGTGGAAGGCTGTCTTCCGCGATGACGGTCTGGTCAACACCATCATCCGCGCCGTCACCTTCGGCCACGCACAGGGCCCCTCTTGGCTGAGCGACCCCAACTATGCGCTGTGGATCATCTGCTTCCTGCGCATTTGGCAGTTCGGCTCCGCCATGGTCCTGTTCCTCGCTGCTCTGAAGGGTGTGCCCGCAGACCTGTACGAAGCAGCCACCATCGACGGCGCTGGCAAGTGGAAGCAGTTCTTCTCCATCACTGTTCCCATGATCACCCCCATCATCTTCTACAATCTGGTCACCCAGATCTGCCAAGCATTCCAAGAGTTCAACGGCCCCTTCATCATCACCAACGGCGGCCCGCGCAACTCCACCACCCTCATTTCCATTCTGGTTTACAACTACGCCTTCAAGTCCAACCAGATGGGCATGGCTTCCGCTCTGGCATGGATCATGTTCGTCATCGTCTGCATCCTGACGATCATCGCCTTCACCAGCCAGAAGAAGTGGGTCTACTACTCGGATGAAAGGTAAGGTGTGACAGTATGGGAATGAAAGCATCCAACGCCATTGCGACGTTTTTCAAGTACTTCGTCCTGATCTTGGTCGGCCTCATCATGATCTATCCCCTGCTGTGGATGGTCAGCGCCACCTTTAAGGACAACAGCGAGATCTTCGCAGGCATCGGCCTGTGGATCAAGAACCCCACGCTGGAGGGTTATAAGAACGCGCTGAACAACTTCGGCGGTTCCATCAACATCCTGCAGGCCATGCTGAACACCTACTCTTACGTTCTGCCCAAGGTCATCTGCACGGTGGTCTCCTCCTGCATTGCAGCCTACGGCTTCGGCCGTTTCGACTTCCCCGGCCGGAAGATCCTGTTCAGCATCATGCTGGCCACCCTGTTCCTGCCGCAGGTCGTTCTGAACGTTCCTCAGTTCCTGCTGTACACCAAGTTCGGCTGGGTCAACAGCCCGTTCTATCTGGCCATCTGGGTCCACTGTGCATTTGCAACTGAGACCTACTTTGTTTACCAGCTGGTGCAGTTCATGCGCAACGTCCCCCGTGATCTGGACGAGGCTGCCTCCATCGACGGCTGCAACTCCTTCCAGACCCTGTACAAGGTCATCGTCCCCATGCTGATGCCCGCTCTGGTGTCCTGCGCACTGTTCCAGTTCATGTGGAGCTGCAACGACTTCATGGGCCCGCTGCTTTATGTGCAGACCCCCGCAAAGTACCCGATGTCCCTGTTCGTCAAGCTGTCTATGGACGGTGATACCGGTTTTGCATGGAACCGCATTCTGGCTCTGTCCCTGATCTCCATCCTGCCGCAGCTGATCGTCTTCTTCTGTGCACAGGATCAGTTCGTCGAGGGCATCTCCGCCGGTGCTGTCAAGGGCTAAGCGCTCCTCTTCCTGCGGAACTTTCTGACGTAACGCAAAACGCCCCCTGTGCGCACGGCACAGGGGGTGTTTCTTTTCAGCGGTTGCTCTTGCGGTACTGCAATGGCCCCACGCCCATCGTCTCGCGGAAGACGCGGCGGAAGTGGGCGGCAGAGGCAAAGCCCGTCTGCTCGGCCACGGCGCTGATGTTCAGGTCGGTGGTCTCCAGCAGGTGCTGCGCTGCCTCGATGCGGCGGCCATTGATGTAATCCACGATGGACTGGCCCGTGACCCGCCGGAACAACCGGCTCAGGTAGTAGGGCGAGAGGTAGAACCGCGCCGCCACATCGGTAAGGGAGAACTTCTGCGGATAGTTCGCGGCGAGGTAGGCGCAGATCTGTTCCACCGTCTCGTTCCGTGGCCGGGCCGAGGAGCGCTCGGCCTTGCACTCCTGCTCCACATAGTGCAGCAGCAGCGACAGGTAGATCATGCCGGGGCTGTCCGGCTCGCCCGCCGCGCTCCGCATCAGGTTCAGCAGGGTGCGCAGACGGCTGGACCACTGCACCGGTCCGTACAGCACCATCTGGCTGCCCGGCTCGAACAGGGGGCCGAAATCCCGCTGCATCACGCCCTTCAACTCCGGCAACGCCGCTGCCGGGAACCGGCAGCCCGTCAGCTCCGGGGCCAGATGGCCCGTCTGGCGCAGCACGCCGCCCCCCGGCCCCAGCAGCAGCACGCAGCCGGGGTTGACCAGCACCGCTTCCTCCCCCCGCTGGAGAGTGCAGCTGCTGCCGGACACCAGCAGGATGCGGCAGATATCCTCCCCTTCCTGCAGCTGGTATTCGCCGTTGGTCAGCCGCAGCTGGGCCGCCACGGTCTTTGCGTTCAGTTTTTCGCGTTCCGCCTTCATTGGTACTTCCCCGCTTTTCGCATTTTCTTCAGTGTATCACGTCTGCCCCGTGCGGGCAAGCCGAAACCCCAAGGAGGTTCTGATTTTATGAAACTGTCCCTGATCCGCTCCATGACCCGCAGCGCCGTTTTCGAGCTGGAAAACGGCCTGTGCTTCCGCCCCGCCCACCCCTTCCGGGTGCTGCTGAACGGCGAGGCCGTCTATGAGGCGCAGAACACCAACGTGTTCTCCCTCTTCTCCCTCGCCCCCGCCACCGACTACACCGTCTCTGTGGAGGCCGAGGGCGAGACCCTGACCCTTGCCTTCCGCACCGAAGACGAGAGCTTCTTCGTGGATGCCTCCCGCTACGGCCTCGTGGCCGACGGCGAGACCGACAACACCGGCAGGCTGCAGGCGGCCCTCTCCACCTGCCCCAAGGGCGGCACAGTCTATGTTCCCGCGGGCCGCTACCGCACGTCCAGCCTGTTTCTGAAGAGCTGCACCACCCTCTACCTCGAAAAGGGCGCGGTGCTGCTGGGCGACAACGACCGCACCCACTACCCCATCCTGCCCGGCGTTCTGCCCAGCGAGAACGAGGTGGACGAATACTACCTCACCGGCTGGGAGGGCAACCCCCTGAGCAGCTTTGCAGGGCTGCTGAACATCACGCAGGTGCACGACGTCGTGGTCACCGGCGAGGGCACCCTTGACTGCGACGCCCAGAACGGCGACTGGTGGGTGAACCCCAAGGTCAAGCGGATCGCATGGCGGCCCCGCGCCGTCGCCATGGTGGACAGCGAGAACGTCTGCCTCCACGGCATCACGGTGCAGAACAGCTACTCGTGGACCATCCACCCCATCTTTGTCAAGCACCTTGATCTGCTGAACTTCAACATCAACAACCCCTACAACGCCCCCAACACCGACGGCATCGACCCCGAAAGCTGCGAGTACACCCGCATCATCGGCGTGAACATCCATGTGGGCGACGACTGCATTGCCATGAAGGCCAGCAAGGTATTCCTTGGCATGAAGCTGAAAAAGAGCTGTGAGCACACCGTTATCCGCAACTGCCTGTTGGACAAAGGCCATGGCGGCATCGTCATTGGCAGCGAGATGAGCGGCGGTGTGAAGGATATGGTGGTCACCCAGTGCCTGATGGACCACACCGACCGCGGCCTGCGCGTCAAGACCCGCCGCGGCCGCGGCAACACCGCCGTCATCGACGGGCTGGTGTTCCGCAACGTGGAGATGCGGGGCGTCAAGGCCCCCTTCGTCATCAACATGTTCTACTTCTGCGACCCGGACGGCCACGGCCCCTATGTGCAGTGCCGCGACGCCATGCCGGTGGACGAGTACACCCCCAAACTGGGCAGCCTGACCATGGAGGACATCGCAGCCACCGACGCACAGTTTGCCGGCTGCTACTTCGACGGCCTGCCGGAGT
>OJLA01001485.1_pt1 | contig 15861 bp, 18 predicted proteins | sample 1596611 | NCBI WGS metagenome assembly OJLA01 (sample SAMEA4350168, study PRJEB24818) | metagenome | biome: human; feature: gut; material: faeces | place: Denmark | collected 2013-09
GTCCTGAAGAAATTATTTTGTTTGTAAATTTTAGTGCATCTTTTAACTCATAAATACTTGATACTTCAATACCGCAACCATTCATTGCACATATCTTAAGAAAAGCTAAACTTTTGTTAGATTTGCATGAAAAAAAGATATTATTGCCCATTTTATAGCTGACAAAAATATCTTTATATTTTTTAATATTAACAATTAAATTTTTAGAGAATAATACATTAACAGGCGCATCAAAAACTGCAAATAAATTACAGTCTTCTACAAAAGTATCTACTTCTTCATTTTTTATTGGATGCATTTCAACATATTCCATAATTGTGCCTCCTTTTTCTGAGAATATCCCTTAAATTCAAGGGATATTCTATCACAATTATATCAATTAGTCAATAGTTTTTTAAAAAAAGTGGGGTATTTTAATTTTCTTTGTAAAACTAATTCTTTTTAATGAAACAATTATATAATAATGTTATAATTTAATTGACACAAAAAAAGAATAATTTCTATTCTTTGCGTCTAAGTATTTTGTGATTATCAATAGGAGTTCTTTCTTCAAATAAATCTTTAACTGAAACTCCTAGAGTATCTGCAACACGACCAATATAATCAATTCTAGTATTACGTTTAGCATTTTCTAAATTAGATACATAAACAGAAGTTGTTTCAAGCTTATCAGCAAAATCTTCTTGAGACCATTTGTTTTGTAATCTATAATAAATAATATTATTTGCTAAAATTTTACGAGAATGATTTTCATAAGATATACTCTTAATGATTATCACTTCCTTTATATTCATAACTTACTACTATTATAATAAGTTATCGTTTTTTTAAACATACTAACTATGTAGTAAGTTATTTAGCAAAACTTAGAAATATTATGTGTCAGAAAGTAGGTATTTTATAGAAGGAGCTAAATTATGGAAAAAGATAAATTTATAAATGATGTAATTGAATGTTTTGATAACAAAATAAATATAATAAGAAACATTGTCTATAATTATAATTTATTAGACATAATACCAAATTTAACCACAATGAGTGATGATTAAAAAAAGCAAAAACTAGAAAATATAATAAACTTTTATTTAGAAAAAATTCAAAAGTCTAAGAAAGAAAACATAATTCAAGAAAATCGCAGAAAAATTGATGACATATTAGATTTTTTTGATTATTCTTACTTTGATACCCAAAATAAAGATGTATTATCTGTTGTTCAAGAAGAGGCAGAAACTATTACTGATTCATTTGTTGAAAAATTATTTACAAAAAAAGGAAATAAATTATTGTTACCAGTAAAATATGATTTCATAAAAAGTTATTGTATTACATCTTCTGTCGATAAAAAATATACTGATTATGTATTTCTTTGGATCATTCTAAAATTATCAATAACTTATAACTTTATAAAAAAAAAAATTAAAGTAATTTTTTATTAGTAGTAAATTAGCAGTACCAAATCCTACTTTCAAAACAAAAAAACACTAGCGATATATTTTTTATCGCTAGTGTTTTTATATAAAAATTGATTTTAAAACATTGTAAATCACATCTACTACCATTGAATTCCCCGCTTGATGATATAAATGAGTTTCTGCGCATACTTTTTTTGCTCTATTATAATCTTCATCACTAAACCCCATAAGTTTCCAAGCCTCTTTGGATGTTAATTTCCTAATTCTCATTTTTAAACCTCCTCTACTAAAATTTTACAATTATCAGATGTATTATTTGCTGTAAGTGTTGGTGCATATCCCTTTTGAGAAAATACTCTCGAAGATTGAGCAAACTTACAACTTTTATCTTTACCACAAACACCACCCGTATTATACTTTTTTAAATCAACTTCATACTCTCTATCAGGATTATTTTTTTTATTAAATATAATTTTATTATTAACTATTTTATATTTACTTGTAGTTAAATAATATTTTTCATCTATTTCTCTTTCTAAATAATCTAATAATGTTTTTGCACATTCTGTGCCCTCTATAAAACTAAATTTTTTATTCTTGTCTAATATAGCAACAAGAAAATATCTTTTTCTTGTTTGCGGTACTCCATAATCGGTAGCATTTAATACTTTATCATATAATGTATATCCTAAACTAATTAAATCCTGTTTAAACAAATCTAGTGTGGATTTAAATGCCTTACTAGTAATATTAGCAACATTTTCAAATATTACATAGTGTGGTTTCTCTTTTACTTCTTTTAGTAATCTTATCATTTCCCAACCTAGACTTGATCTAGTAGAACTCTTAAAATCAAATCCTTTCATTTTACCAGCACAGCTGATGTCTTGGCATGGAAATCCACCGATCCATATATCACAATAAGGTAAATTTTCTCCTTTTATTTCTGTAATACTACCTAAATTTAATGATTCATCTATATTATGAATAGCACAAAATGATTTGATTGCATTTTTGTCTATTTCGGAAAAAAATTCTAATGTATAATCCTTAATTATTTTTTCATCTTTTAATTTTTGAAAAGCTTTTTCTGGTGCTCCAATACCACTAAAAAAAGTACCAACTTTTATGGTACTCTCACTATAATTTTTATTTGTCATTTATAATTCCCCCTTTTTTTAGTTTTGGCAATAAAAAAAATAGATTTTCTTCAAATCTATTTCGTCTAAATCTTATAAATCTCTTGGATAATTTTGTTTATATTTAACATCATTAAATCCATAAACCTTTTTACATTCTTCACAAATTAATGCAATGGTATCATCCCCATATATTTTGTAACCATCACCTTTTTGCAAAACTATATCATTAGAATTACATATTGGACAGTGAGGATTACTACTATCTAATTGTGCTTCTTTTTTACTAAAAGCATCTCTGATTATTTCATAATTATTATATCCTAACTTTGGAACAAATTCTCCTGTAGTAAAATCCTTAATTCTGCCAAACATAAACTCTATTTTATCTATTTGTTTTTCTGTATGGTAATGTCCACAATACCATTTTTTATAATTTAATTTTTTTTCAACTTCATCTAAAAATTTTTCTGTACTATAATCAACTTTTGATTGATCTACCCCAGACATAAATACCTCTCGAGGCATATATTTATATGGACAAGTATGACTCAATACAATATCAATATCATTATTATTATTTTTAATTGCTTTAAATACTCTTTTTTTTATATCAGCATTTGGTTGTTCAGTTTCATACCAACAATAACCATATTTTATTCTATATTCTTTGTCTATAGAATAAGCTCCACCTATTACTAAGACACTTTTGTTATTTAGACTATATACTTCTCCATCTTTGGCAAATAATATATTAGGATATTCTTCTTCGTAATATACTATACCATTATGAAATTCTTTAGTTTTATATGTTTTTATTTTTTCAGGTCGTTCTTCATGATTTCCATGAACACAGAAAAACGTTATGTTACACTCTGATAATTCTTTTTTTAATTTATAATCTCTTGGATCATTAAAATAATTTATTCCTGCATCACCTAATATTATCATTAAATCGGATATATTTGTTTTCTCTTTTTTGCAAAAACAACATACCTCATAAAAATCAGCATGCTTATCACCTGTTATATATATCATAATACCACCCTCCAATTAAATTATATCGTATATTTTAAAAAAATCAGCATTTTATACTAAAATTGTAAAATTCATTCAAAAAAAAGATTTACCAAAATCAGTAAAACCCTTATTTTGTAAGTATTTTTGAAGGTATGTCTTTTGCTGTCCTAAAGGTTCATTCTCATCCCAAAAAGGATGAATCGTTACAAACTGATATGCCAGAATGCCCGCTTTAATTGGAACAGGTATATTATCAGCATTGATAAAATCATTTATCATTTGACAAATAAGGTGTCTTATATCTTTAGCTTCTGGTGGCAAATAAACAATAGTTCCGGTTTCAGAATTTTTAACAGCATTTTGTCCGTCTCTAAATTTGTTTTTATAATTTATTTGTTTCCCACAAACCAAATTATGAACTTTTAATATTAAATCTTCTGTAATTTCAGCATTATTTTTTGAATGTTCATTTAAATACATTAACGCATTGTAATAATTTCGTACTTCTAATACATTCCTTTCGTGAGATTTTTTATTATTTAGTAATACTTCTTGTACTTCTTTTAAATTTAAAGTATTCCCCTCTATCTTCGTTGAATAATGTACTCTTTTCATCATTGTTTCATTTTTTATCTCGTTCTCAATAGAAACAGGTAATTTTAATATTTCAACAATTTCTTTAGCACTGTTTATTTTCATTAAATCATTAACCATTTTATTTGTATAATGCCAACTTATATTAAATTTTTCCATATTACCTCCAATTGAATAATTAATTAAGACACTACTATTTTACCATAAATTTCTCCTTTTTCATACTTATTTTAAGCAAAGTAAAAGTTCACATAAATTAGTGAACTTTTATATTTAAATTATTGTAAATATTGTAATTACAATTAATGAAATAATTACTAATCCTACAAACAACTTCCAAATAGTTTTTAACCATTCTTTATAACTTGTTTCAGTTAATTGTAATGTAGAAAGTAATAAAACACTTGTAGGTGCAACTAGCATAACTGCACTATATAAACTTACAAATAAAATACTTAAAGCTTGTTTAAAACTAGCTTGTCCGATACTTCCTTGTAAGAATTGTAACACATATTGTGGATAATAATAAATATCTACATAAAGTGGACTTCCTAAAACTGTGAAAGTTCCATAAGTAAGAGTATTAAATGTTGGAGTTATTCCAATAAGTTTTTCTCCTACTGTTAAATAAATTGGATATGAACTTACAATTACAAGTAAAGCATAACTCATAACTACTAAAACTCCAATTGGTAAATATTTTTTTACCCCAACAATAGTTTTTTCAATAATAGCATTTACCTTAACCTTATAAATTAGACAAAGTATTAATGCAAAAATAATTAATGTTGTTGAATAATGAATATACTTTTCTGGACCAAACCATGTGCCAAATACAGTAAATCCTCCAAACAATTTCTTTAATATTGGAAAATTAAAAATTGTAAAATTATTTATCCAAGTATTAATATTATCAAATACAGCAACACCAAAAGCTTCTTTGAAGTTTAATGTTCCAAGTATAAATACTAATAAAACTAAACCTAAGATTAAATAAATAGGCCATACTTTTTTACATCCTTTATACTTTATTTCGCTAGAAATACTAGAAATTAAAGCATCTACTTCTTTTACTTCATCTTTTACTTTTCCTTTAATTTGTTCTTTTTTAGCTTTTATATCTTTTTTCTTATCCTTAGTTTTACTTTCTTTTATTTGTAATGGAAGTAAAATTAATAATAATAATAAAGTTAAAGCTAGAACAAATAGAATTAATTTTACAATTATTCCATCTTTTAAAGTTAGTCCTAAAATACTATTAACTACTCCATACATTGTATAAGAATAAGTAGAACCAAACATACCTACAATAGTAGCACCTAAAACAGATGTAAGTGCAGTCATTTTACTAAATCCCATTACTAATAATAAAGATATTAAGAATGGAAAGAAAGCAAATGTTGCCACTTCTAATCCTGCTACTGAAGATACAATAGCAATAACTACAGTTATAATAGCTAACCATAATTTTTTATTATTCATTTTCTTAGCTAAAGTATCTAATGCTTTTTTATAAAAACCAGTTTCTTCTAAAAGAGCATAAAATCCTCCTACTACTAAAATGAAAACAAATACACTAGCAAAATATCCAAATGTTGTTACCGGTATATTAAATATACTAAAAAGTCCAATTTGATATCTTCCTAGATCTTGTAAACCACCACCATAATAATATTTAGCAGGTAGTACCCAAGTTAAAATACAATATGCTAGAATTATAATTCCAAGTATTTTAAATAATGTGTGTTTTTTCATATTTTTCCTCCTTATATTAATTATGACACTAAGAAAGAAAAAAAGGAAGTATTTTTACATAATTTTCACACAAAACCCTTATTTTATTGCATATTTTCTTTCATTTCTGGAATAATTATAGTTTCAAGAAGAAAAAAATCAAAATTTAAATAATTAGAACTCTTATAATCTTCATCTAATTTTAAATAAATAGTACGCATATTTTTTAAATTTTCAACTGAAAAATATGAACCATATTGTTTAATCAAATCTTTGCTCCACTCTTTAATTAGCCTATTTCCATAATTACTATTATATTTCCACCCTTGAGCGTCCACAATAACTTTTCCAATATTATACTTAACTTTAATATCATCAAGCATTTTATTATAATATCTTTGTTTTTCTTCTATCGTATAATCATCAAGATATTTTTTAATTGTCTTTAAATAGCCCATAATATCCTCCTTTCTTTTTATATTTTTAGAAGGTTTATTTTTACCCTCTATATATGTTATATTGAAATTTTTTCATTTCACCTAAATTTTTTGCAAAAAAAATGAAAAAAACATTAATTTTTTTCATCTAAATACATTTTAATCATCATAAGAGCCTTTTTTCTTGGACTAATTTTTACTTTTTCTTTTAATTTTATTTCGCTTAAAGTTAACCCATTTGAAAGTTCAAATATTTCATCAAAACCAAAACCATTTTCTCCTCTAGGACTATCACTAATTACACCATCCAAAGTATATTCAAATGTTTTAATAATATTTTTTCCTTTTAATGCAATAACTGTTGTATAATGACAAGTCCTTTTTTCTTTTAAAACCCCCTTAAGTTTTTTTAATAATTCTAAATTCTTAAAATGATCATCTTTATCTAACCATCTAGCAGTATAAACGCCAGGAAACCCATTTAAATAATCTATTGAAATACCAGAATCATCCCCAATACATAAGTAATTATCTCCTATTTGATTATATAAAGATATTGTTTTTTCCAAAGCATTTGCTTTAAAAGTTTTTCCATTTTCAGTTACAATAATTTTTTTATTAAGCATTTTTTCCATATCACTTATTGATAAAATATCATAATCTTTTAATATGGCTTTTACCTCATTAATTTTCCCCTTATTATTACTAGCAAAAACTATTTGTTTCATAAATTCCTCCCTATTTTTATTAATACTTAAGTATAGGTCTAGTGTATCATATTATTTTAAAGAGTAAATAAAAAAAAGAAAAAGAATTGTTAAAATTACAATTCTTTAAACATTATCTGTTTTTCATTGTAGGAAATAATATTACATCACGAATAGATTCTTGTTCTGTAAATAACATACATAATCTATCAATTCCGTATCCAATACCTCCTGCTGGTGGCATACCATATTCTAAAGCTTCAACAAAATCCATATCGATATCATTTGCTTCTTCATTTCCTAAATCTTTTTCTTTTAATTGTTCTTCAAATCTTTCTAGTTGATCAATTGGATCATTAAGTTCAGTATAAGCATTAGCAAACTCTTTACCTCCGATAAATAATTCAAATCTATCAACAAATCTTGAATCTTCTTTATTTCTTTTTGTAAGTGGTGAAATTTCAACAGGATGTCCGTATAAGAAAGTTGGTTGAATTAATGTTTCCTCAACATATTTTTCAAAGAATAAATTAATAATATGACCAACAGTCATTTCATGATTTTGTACTTCTATATGATGTTGTTTAGCTAAATCAAGTGCTTCTTCCAAAGTCATATCTTTTTTAAAATCAATTCCTGTAATATTTTTAATTGCATCAGTCATACTAATTCTTTGCCAATTACCTGCAATATTTATTTCATTACCGCACCAATTAAATACATCTTTACAACATACATCCTTAGCAATAGTTTTAAACATATTTTCTGTTAAATCCATCATTCCTTCAAGATCAGAATAAGCAAGATATGCTTCCATTAAAGTAAATTGTGGATCATGTTTTGGATCCATTCCCTCATTTCTAAATACTCTACCTATTTCATAAACAGCTTCCATACCACCAACTAAAAGTCTTTTTAAAGGAAGTTCAAGAGCTATTCTTAAATACATATCTATATCTTGTGCATTATGATGGGTAATAAATGGTCTAGCACTTGCTCCTGTAAGTAAATTACTTAAAACAGGCGTTTCAACTTCAACAAAGCCACGACTATCCATAAAATTTTGAATACATCTTATTATTCTTGGACGCATAAAAGCAATATTTTTACTTTCTTCATTCATTATTAAATCAACGTATCTTCTTCGATATCTTTCTTCAATATCAGTAAGACCATGGAACTTTTCTGGCAATGGTTTTAGAGCCTTTACAAGATGTGTATATTCTAAACATTTTAATGTTACTTCCCCAGTTCTTGTTTTCATAACACGTCCTATTACTCCAACAATATCTCCAATATCAGCTGATTTAAATAAATCATACTTGTCTTCCCCAATATCGTTTACCGAAATATATATTTGAAGTTTTCCTGTTTTATCTTGAATAGTAAAGAAAGATGCTTTTCCCATTTTCCTTATAAACATTATTCTTCCTGCTACAGTATAAATATCATTAATATTTTCAAAATCATCATGTGGAATATCCTTATATTTTTCGTTTATTTCTTTAGCATAACCTGTTCTATCAAATCTTTCTCCAAATGGATCAAGACCCATAGATTTAATTTTTTCTGCCTTTTCTCTTCTAACTAATTCTTGTTCTGTAAATTCTCTCATATAATTACTCCTTTTTTAACTACACATATTTTAACACAACTTTCTTGTTAAATCTATATTTTTTTTAATTTATTACTAAACAATAAATTTTAACGTTATTTTAAACTATCCTTTAGTTCATTTAACATTCTTTTTATTTCATTTATATTTTTTGTTTTAAAAATATTTTGTTTAACTAAATTAGCATTTTTTATTTCTTTTAAATACCAGCCAACATGACTTCTTATTTCAAGAACTGCTTGTTTTTCACATTCAAATTCTTCAAGTAAACTTAAATGTTTTAAACACATATCAATCTTTTCGATATCTGTTGGTTTATCTATTACAACACCATTTTCTAAATACTCATTTATTTCTTTAATTAACCACGGATTCCCAAGAAGACCACGTCCTACCATTACAAAGTCACAATTAGTTTCATCTAACATTCTTTTAGCGTCAAAACAAGTTTTAACATCACCATTTCCTATTACAGGAATACTTACTGCTTGTTTTACTTGTTTTATTATATTATAATCAGCTTTACCTGAATAACCTTGACTTCTTGTTCTTGCGTGAATAGCAATAGCACTAGCACCAGCTTCTTCAACAATTTTTGCAACTTCAACTGCATTAATACTTTTTTCGTCCCAACCACTTCTTATTTTAACGGTTACAGGACAACTAACAGAATTAACAACAGCTTTTACTATTTCTTTTATTTTTTCAGGATTTTTTAACAAAGCACTTCCTGCTTGAGCTTTTAAAGCAACTTTAGGAACGGGACATCCCATATTTATATCAATAATATCAGGGTGCATAGTTTCTTCAATATATTTTGCTGCCACAACAAAGCTAGTAATATCACTTCCAAATATTTGTTGTGCTATGGGTCTTTCATAATCAGTCATATAAAGCATATCAATAGTTTTTTTATTATTATAATAAATAGCTTTATCACTAACCATTTCTGCATAGACAAGATCGGCTCCCATACTTTTACATATTCTTCTAAAAGCGCTGTTAGAAATGCCTGCCATTGGTGCTAAAACAACTTTACTATTAATTTCAATATTTCCTATTTTTACCATAAAACCACTCTTTTCTATACAATTATTTTATCAAAAAAAGTATGAAATTCATACTTTTATTTATTTAATTTTGAAACTAATTCTTCTTTTGTCATTTTAGTATAACCTTTAATACCTTGTTCTTTTGCTAAAGTTTTTAATTCTTCTAAATCATACTCATCTTGAGGCATTTTTTTATGTTCTACTAAATACTCTATTTGTTCTTGAGTTAAAGTTTCATATTTCATTAAGTTTTCTGCTACTAAATCCAAAAGTTCTTTATTTTCTAAAAGAATCTTTTTTGTTTTTTCATAACATGAATCAATAATTTTTCTTATTTCTTGATCTATTTCATATGCAACTTGATCTGATGAATTCCTTGATTTATTATAATCTCTACCTAAAAATACACTTGACTCATTTTGTTCTAGTTGAATAGGTCCAAGATCACTCATACCATATTCAGTAACCATTGCTCTTGCTATTTTAGTAGCTCTTTCAATATCATTTGATGCTCCTGTTGTAATATCTTTGAACATTAATTCTTCACTTCCACGACCTGCTAAAAGGGTTGTTATTGTTTCCAAAAGTTCTTTTTTGGTTACATGGAATTTTTCTTCTTCATTTTGAATATTTGTATATCCTCCAGCCATACCACGAGGTATAATTGTAACTTTTTGAACTATATTAGAATTTTCTTGTTTTAATCCTGCAACAACATGACCTGCTTCATGATAAGCTGTAATTTTTTTATCTTTTTCACTAGGCTGTCTTGTTGTTTTAGCCGGTCCCATTAAAACACGATCATGTGCTTCATCAACATCACTCATATTAATTTCACTTTTATTTTTTCTAACAGCAAGAAGTGCTGCTTCATTAAGTAAGTTTTCTAGATCTGCTCCTGAAAAACCTGAAGTTCTTTTAGCAAGGAATTTTAAATTAACGTCTTTCCCTAATATTTTATTTTTAGCATGTACTTTTAATATTGCTTCCCTTTCTCTAACATCTGGTAAAGATACAGTTACTTGTCTATCAAATCTTCCTGGACGAAGAAGAGCTGGGTCTAAAACATCTGGTCTATTTGTTGCTGCGATTATAATAATTCCTTCATTAGCACCAAATCCATCCATTTCAGTTAATAATTGGTTTAAAGTTTGTTCCCTTTCATCATGTCCTCCGCCTAAACCTGTACCTCTTTGACGACCAACAGCATCTATTTCATCAATAAATATTAAACATGGTGCTGTTTGTTTTGCTTGTTTAAACATATCACGAACACGACTTGCTCCAACCCCAACGAATAATTCAACAAAATCAGAACCACTTATGTAATAAAATGGTACATTTGCTTCTCCTGCTACAGCTTTAGCAAGCAAAGTTTTACCAGTTCCTGGAGGCCCTACAAGAAGTACTCCTTTTGGTATTCTAGCTCCTAATTTTTGAAATTTTCTTGGATTTTTTAAAAAATCAATAAGTTCTTTAACCTCTTGTTTTTCTTCAACTAAACCTGCAACATTATCAAATGTAACTTTATTTTTATCAGTTTGAAGTTTTGCTTTACTTTTTCCAAAATCAAATGATTTATTAGCTCCTCCAACTTGTTTATTCAAGAAAAACAATGTTACTCCAATAATTAAAGCATAAGGTAAAAAATTAAGTAACATAAGTAAAAATGAACTACCCTCAGGATCTTTATTTACTTTAAGCTTAAAATTATCACTTTCACTTGCACTTAAAATATCACTTATAACTTTTTCTGACAATGGTGCTTTTAAAGTAAACATTTCATTATCTTTATAATCTTTTAATTTACCTTGTAAAATGTAAACTTGACCACTCATACTTGGTGTTATTTCTAATTTTTCAATAGTACCTTTATTTAAATTAGACATAAATTCATCATATGATAATTGATTGTTAACATTTCTAAATGATACAAATGCATAATATAAACATATTAGAACTGCCAATGCAAAAACATATGAAAATATACTTCTTTTAATATCTTTTTTATTCATTAAAAAACCTCCTTGTTAATAATACCTTAATATTATATCACATTTTTTATTTTTTGGAATATCAAATTTAGATTTTTTTATTCCAGGTATCCACACTACTTTATCTTTTGAATCCACAACAATCGGCCAGATATCTCTTTTTGATAAAGGTATTTTACTATTTATAAATATATCTTTAACCTTTTTTTGTTTATTCATTCCCTTAACATACATTTTATCTCCAACTTTTCTTGTCCTTATATGTAAAGGAAAAACCAAATCTTCTTTATTCAATCTTGCATAATTATTATCATTAATTTCACTTTCTTCAACCACTTCGATTACTTTACCATTAGGTAAAACAACTTTACTATTTTTTTCCCCTATTTCTAATTCATAACTATCTACTTCTTCAGTTACTTCCTTAATTATTAAATCATTATAACTTCTTACAACCTTAACATTATTAGGTAAATATACATAACTATTTGGTCTTGAAGAATAAATAAGATTATTTATAATATTAACATGTTTATCATTTAAAAGAATTAAATCATCACTATATTTTTCTTCTAACATAAAATAAATAACTCTATTTTTAATTACATCATCTAGTTTTTTATATTTTTCAATATCAAGTTTGTTATCTTTAACTACCTTCTTTATTATTTTAGTTGTTTCTTTATTAATATATTCATTATACATTTGCAAAGTTTTACTATACTTTAAAAACTTTTCATGAACGTTTTTATCTTCTTTCTTTAAAAAAGGAAGAACTACTTTACGATATCTATTTCTTGTATGAAAATTATCAAAATTTGTTTTATCTATAAAATAATTTAATTTATGCTTTTTATTATAATTTAATATATCTTCTTTGGTAACACTAATTAAAGGTCTTATTATTTTATAAGAACTTTTATCTACTTCTTTACTAAAGCCACTGTAACCTGAAATTGAAGAACCTCTTACAATCTTCATAAGAATTGTTTCAATTAAATCATCACCATGATGAGCAGTCATAAGATATGTCCCATTATATTTTTTCATTAAATCATCAAAATATTTATATCTAATTGTTCTAGCCTCATTTTCAAAATTATCATCACTATATTTTGTAATTGTCATAGTTTCAAACGGAATTTTATTTTTTAAACAATATTTTTCCATAAATATTTGCTCATTTTTACTTTCTTTTCTTACATTATGATTAACATGCGCACAAATAAGTGAAAAATCAATTTCCTTTTGTAAATTTTTAAGAATATCAAATAAACAAATAGAATCAGGTCCCCCAGAACACCCAATTACAACTACATCATCTTGTTTTATTAATTTTTTTAAATAATCTTTTACATCATCCATAAATTACCTCTTTATTATAAAAAATAATAACAAATATTATTATGTTATTATTCTATTCTAATAATATATTCTCCTTTTTTAGAGTAAAAAAACTTTTCCCTTGCATATTTTGCAATATAATCAGGGTCTTTTAATTTATTAACTTGTACTTTTAATGCCTCTTCTTCTTCTTGAAGATTAACAAGTTTAGTACTAAGTTCAACTTTTTCTTTTTTCTTATCATAAACTTGTTTTAACACATTAAACACCGAATAAAATACATAAAAATTTACAACAAGGCAGATTAATCCAAAGAAAATAAGTCTTTTTTTTCTAACTTTATTACTCTTACTAATACTTTTCTTAGCCATAAATTTTTTCCTTTCTATACACTTATTCATACTATATTGTAACAAACAAGAAAAAAAACTTCAACAAATTAGACAAAAATTTATTAAAGTTTACATCTTAATTTGTTAAAAAGTTTATTTCCTAGCAAAAAACTAATTAAAAATATTAAAAGCAAATAAATATGAATTATTCCTTTATTTATTTTTGTAAGTAAAATAATATATAAAATGGTAAAAAATATTGTAAAAATACTATTATATATTATTTTATAAAATAATTTTTTATAGACTAAAAATCTATAAAATATATTAAAAAACATTGCATAAATAAGCCCATATGAAAATGAGAAAAGTGATGTATAGATTTGAAAATTTAAACTCATTTAAATAATTTATTAAATACACTTGATTCCTTATTTGCTTTTTTTAGTTCATCAATATATGTCATACTTATAAAATTTCCCTTTATAGATACAATCCCATCTTTTGTATCAAGTCTTACTATTTCAAGATTAGTTCCTTTTATTACAAGATAACCCATATTAGTTTCAAGAAGAAATTCTTCTTCATCAAAATTATCAATTTTTAATACTCCCGTTATGTAAATACTTTTTCTTTCATTAATACTAATTCCATGATTTTGACTAACACTAGATATTTCTAACATTTTATCCATATATTTTCCTCCATTTAAGTATATGTAAGATTATTTAAAATAGAACTTTATTGTCTTTTTAAACCATTTATGTTATATTAAAGTTGCACTGAAAAGGAAGTGAGATTTTATGAAAACTTGCCATTTAATTTGTAATTTAGAAAGCGGTAAGGGTATTAAAAAAAAAGAAATTGATACAATTATAGAGTTAATTAAAAAGTATGATTATGAAGTAACATTACATATTACAGAAAATCAAGGAGACGCCACAAGTATTGTTAAAGCTTTAAAGAAATGTGATTTAGTTTTATCAATCGGTGGAGATGGAACATTTAATGAAATAGTGACAGGAAATTATAAAAGAAAAAATAAACTTTTATTATCTCATATACCCGTTGGGACAACAAACGACATAGGAACAATGCTTGGAATGAATAAGAATATAATTAAAAATGTTAAAGATATATTAGAAGGAGATATAAAACAAATGGATATTGGTATAATAAATAATCAACCATTTATTTATGTCGCAGGTTTTGGTAAATTTATAAACGTACCCTATGAAACAGAAAGAAAGTTAAAGAAAAGTTTAGGGCATCTTGCTTATTTAATAAATGGATTTAAAGAGTTTTTTCAAATAACAAAACTTTATGATATTGAATATGAAATTGATGGCATGAAAGAAAGAGGACTTTTCTCTTTAATTCTTATATCAAACGCTAATCATATCGCAGGATTTAATAATATTTATAAAAATGTTAAATTAGATGATGATAAATTTGAAATAATATTTTGTAATATATCAAGAAGAAAAGATTTAGTTAGATCTTTAATTATGTTAGTTAAAAATGATATAACTAAAATTCCTGGAATATATAGTTATACAGGAAAAAATATAAAAATAAAATTCTATGATAAACCAAAAAATAATTGGACTATCGATGGAGAAAAATATAAAGATTTAACATATGATTATGAAATTAATATTGAAAAAAATATGAAATTTTTACTTCCAAAGAAAAATTTAGATAATTTATTTATAAAATAAATACATGTTTTACTAACATGTATTTTATTTGTCATCTAGTTTTTTTGCCATTTCTTGAATCTTTCTAAATCTATGATTTAAACCTGATTTTGTTATTGTTTTATTTGTTTCTTCTGTCATTATTATACTTAAATCATTTAAAGAAACATCAGGATATTTTTTCCTATAAATAATAACTTCTTGTAATTTCTCATCCAATAAATCAAAACCAATTACATCTTCTAATTTTTTTATATCATTTAATTGTTTTTGAGCAGAAGATACTATTTTATCAACATTTGCTTGTTCACAATTATTAAGTCTATTAGTCATATTTTTGTGATCTCTATATATTCTTATATCTTCAAAATATAATAATGCTACATTAGCAGAAATAATTCTTAAAAAATCCCCTATTTTTTCAGATTCTTTAACATATACCATATAATTATTATCTCTAGCTAACATTTTATTATTAATATAAAAATCATTTAAAATATTAGAAACAAAAGACGCTTCACTTTTATTATCTATAAAAAACTCCATATGATATCCCAACTTTTTAGGATCATTAATACTTCCACATGCTAAAAATACTCCCCTTAAATAAGCTCTTTTTAAATCTTCTGTATCTGTTGTTTGCCGCACTTTTATTCGTGCAGCCGGCGGTAGGGATCCTTGGGATCGTGGTGTGTATGCTGGTGCATATATTGACATACTTTCGTGAGAAAAAAGTGATCGAACCGTATATTACAAGTTTTTCCTATGTGCTGCGTATGAT
>OJLA01001494.1_pt1 | contig 15795 bp, 10 predicted proteins | sample 1596611 | NCBI WGS metagenome assembly OJLA01 (sample SAMEA4350168, study PRJEB24818) | metagenome | biome: human; feature: gut; material: faeces | place: Denmark | collected 2013-09
TAGAATTTTTCGGAAAGCTATTCGGGCGCGAGGAGGCCGCTAAAAAAGCGATTTCCGAGCTTGAGGCGGCCGCGCGGAAAGTGCGCGAAAAAGTTTCCAAAAATCCGCTGCGCACACTTGTTATGATTGCAAACGACGGGAAGCTGTCGGCTTTCGGGTCGGGGTCGCGCTTCGGTTTTGTTTACGACGCCTTGGGCTTGCCGCAGGCCGACGCTAATATAAAAGTTGGACGCCACGGGCAGCTTGTAAATTTTGAATACATAGCAAAGGTAAATCCCGATTTAATACTGGTGATTGATAGATCAGCCGCGATAGGTTCGGGCGCGGACAACACAAAAATATTCGACAATCCTATTGTGGCGGGCACAAATGCCGCCAAGAGCGGCAGGATAGTGAGGCTCGATCCCGAGTGCTGGTACCTTTCGGGCGGCGGCATAGAATCTATGGGAAAGATGATAGCCGAGGTGGAAAGGGCAATTTCAAAGTAAGGTATTCGATTTGTCTGTCAAACGGGGCCGCAAGGCCCGCAATTTTTTTTGAGAGTCATTTTTCAACTTCTAATCGGGAGTTTTACTGGGCAAACATTACTATAAAGTAATGTGTTATAGGGCAATGCATATTGTTAAGAAATTCGCAACTCTTTGATTGCGTAAAAGCCGCTTCGGAGTTTTTTCGGCGGCTTTTATGTGTGTGCCTTTATGCGAAATAAATAGGCAGTGGAAAATCGAAATCCGAGGGGCAAAATCCCTCGCCTAGAGGCCGTCTTGCGGCGTCTTGTTTCGGGGCGTTTGTATGCAAAGTTTGAAAAATATAACTTGGCGACGCCCGCTCCGGGCGTCAAGGCTCCGGCGCTTCTCAATCGCGACGCATTTTAGCGCAGGCGGCCGTTTACATATTGCGGCAAACTATCGGGAAGGCCTCGGATTTTTTGCGTTTAAGAATCGAAATAATCGGAATCGACGCGCTTTAATTTTAGCGTTTTGTAGGTGGAAATACCGACATCGTATTCTATCATTAGCTTCGCTAGCAAATCTCCATCTATCAAGATTACCTTGTGCGGAACCGATTTTGCGCATTCTATTGCTTTCGGACAAAATTTGGAAGTCGTAATAAAAACTCCCTTATTTGCGTTTTTTTCGGTTAATGTTCCTACAAAGTTCCGAATTTCTACGCCGCCGACATTATTTTGCCAACGCTTAGCTTAAATATATATGACGTCGAAACCCAACTTGTCTTGATTTATAACGCCGTCAATTCCACCATCGTTTGATTTCTGCGTGACCCTGCTGCCACCGTCAATTCCGCCGTAACCCATTGCTTCAAGTAAATCAAGAACCAAATATTCAAATCTGTAAGGCGACATATTTGCTATATTTTCCCTCAACTCCGATGCAAGGCTTGCATTTATCTGTTCGTACGCGCTATTTATAGCCTCTTCCGCAGTTGCGTCGCAGTATAGCTGTTCTCGAAGTTCACCTTGGTTTTGTGCGCATTTGCTTCTCAAAGCGGGATATTTTTCCAACATGTACGCGCGGTTCAGAAGCTCGGTATTTTTGGCTTCCGCAAGCCCCGCTTCCGTAATCTTATAGACGCTTCTTGATTCCCGCGATATCAATCCGCACCAAAATAAATATTGTTTTGCCCAAGAGACTCTGTTTTCAAAAGGCTCTGACGGCCGCTTGGCAAGATCTCCCTGCGTTGTTCTTTCGTAATATGAAAGTGCTTCGCCATAGCATCAAATATTTGAGGCATGGAGCGAGCTTGTTTGTCTTTCGCTAGAAAATCTAAAATGGGCGGCAAAATTCAAAATATTTCGGAATATCCATATTGCGAACAGACTCGGTTGCTACTTAATATATATCGCACGATGCAAAACTTACCCGCGCCCCCACGAGGAATCGAACCTCGATTTGGCGTTTAGGAATGGTTAGGCCTGCAATGGTAATCAACGACTTAATATTTTTGTTGCTGTTTTGTTGCACTTTTGGGTGGAAATCCGAACAAAAATGCACAACAATAAACAAACATGATTGAAGCTATAAGACGCAAACCAGTTAGCAAACCAAGACCGTACAAAGATATTCGCGGAAAGTACAAATGGGTCGTGTACTTTTACGACATACAAAAAGATGTCAGAGCAAAAAAATTGTTTGTAGATAAACTTTCTGCCGACGCTTTCTATGAGGAAAAATCTTTTGTCGAAAATCGGCTTGGAGTCGAAGCAAACAATATTTCGATAGAGGACAGGCGCGATTTACTCGAGGCAAAACGCCTGCTTGAACCATTCGATCTGCCTTTTATAGATGCCGTAAGATATTACGTCAACCTGTCGAATGAAGCCATATCGCTAAAAACAACGTTAAGGCAAATTGTCGATGAATACAAGAAAACCGAAAACGCCAAGAAGTCTTCCGTATCATTGAGGCGTGCAGTCGAAGCATACGCGAACTCGAAACAGGGGAATGGCCTGACCAAAATCTATTCCTACAAAATAGCGAATCTACTTGAGCGTTTTTGCGAGACGTTCGGCGACAATACGATAGTTTCAAGCATATCCTGCGAGCAAATCGAAACGTGGATAAACTCGATGAAAAAGCGCGTTTACGCCGATTCGCCAGATGAGATGCTCAACGGCGGCGCAATGAAAGTTTATGTCGATACAGACATTCCCGTTTCGTCCATCACAAAGAACGGCTTCAGGAGCATTCTGTTCACGTTTTTCAAATTTTGCCGAATGCGCGGGTGGATAAACGAAAACCCAGTCGAGCGCATTCCCGCCATTCGCGAAAAGCTAAAAACGCCGAAATTCTACAAGGTTGAGGAAGTCGCAAATATGCTTTCAAAGACCGAGTCGTTAAGCGACGTTAGGGCGTATCTTGCAATAGCCGCTTTCGCAGGATTAAGGCGCAGGGAAATCGAACGCCTTACTTGGGACAAGATAAAACTTCCCGACCGAGAAATCGTGATGGACAACGAGGTGACGAAAACAGGCGCAAGGCGCATCGTAAAAATTTCCGAAAATCTGGCAATGTGGCTTGCGCCATATTCTGATAAGCTCAATACGAAAAATCATATCGTAGAACAAAACTTCGTAAAGCGGCTTAATGCGTTCAGAATAGCAAACGGGATAAAATGGATAAACAACGGCCTGCGACATTCCGCCGCGACCTACTATCTCGCATTGACCCGAAATGCCGCTATAACAGCGGAACAAATGGGGCACGCAGTCGATGTTTTAAAACAGCACTACAACGGCCTTGCCAGAGAAAAAGAAGCCAAGGCGTATTTTGATATAAAGCCATCTGCTCTTTAAAATAAAAAGATTAACCGTCTTTTCAAAAATTGTGAATTGACTAATCAACCTCAATCTGCATTATGTTTCCGCATAATTAAATTTTCCCCGCCCCTGTAGTTCAACGGATAGAACGGGCGTTTCCTAATCTCTCTTTGTTTGCATTCATGTCCGTCTTTTCTATGTTTTGTATTTTATTGTTTTTAAACAAGTTATAAATATGAAAGCTTGAAAATTCTTGCGCATATTTGCGTATTATGAAATGTTGAAACGCCAGTAAAAACCCTGTATTTTTGCGCATTTTTACGATAAATCCCTTACCAAAATCTGACCAATCATTTTGACGATTTAGGGCTCTGATTCTCACTTGCAAGCCCTCCCATATTTATACTTCCAGTGGGCGATTGCAGTGCTTGTCGAGCTGTATAATTTGCCTCCTGCGCGGGAGCTGTCCGTGTCATCGAGAATCTGCAAAATTACTTCATCGCGCCCCATAACATTTAAGACATTTTTTAGCTCCTCAATTTTTGATAACTGTTCAAGCAAGCCGTAAACCCAATTCTGCTTGCGAATACTCTGCTTGGAAATTTCAAATTTAGCGGAACGCTTTGAGCCAAATATCTCGTCCCAAATTCTGTTGGGAATGCGCTGATGATTGTTGTACTTGTCGTCGGCAAAATATCCGTCTAAACGAACCTTTTTCAAGCGATGCTCAAAATAGTCCTTAGAAATGACCGCCCATTCCCCGACCGCCTTCTTCGGTAACCCAAATACCTCCGCCATCTTAGCGGTAATTTCAACTTTCTCAAACCCCTCAGCCGAAATCTTCGTCCTGCTTACCATCATACCCTGTCCTGTTATGGCATCTATATTACCACATCACGACAAAATACGCAATATTTTTATTTATTATTTTTAGATAATATTTCCATTCTTGGGCGTATATATTCTTCACAAGCTTTGCGGGAATGGACGATTGCTTTGCGACTTCAAGAATGTCGTCGATAGTACTTTCTTGAAACTCGTTTTCTTGGCTTACGCTCAGATATTACTTCTTCAATGGAAGAATACCCCCGCTTCATAAAAAGATTTTTAAGATCTCTTGCGACATCGAAAAACTTGGTAATTTCTATCAATCTGCTCAGTAAAATTTCACCAGTTGGTTCAAAACGCCTGTATGTCGGCAGCGCAATTCCAACTTTTGAAGCGAAATCTTTCTGCCTAATGTGGCGCCTCAAACGCATAGCGCGAATATTCCCCGCCACAACCTTTATAAGCTCCGAAGTCGAAGGATTCTTATTTCGAATAACCGATAATATATTATTACTCATTTGCATTTTACGCCTTAAATAACAATATATTATCAATAAAAAGTCAAAAATTTTTCGGGAATAAATAGTTCTTATATCTCCTGTTATCTGCCCTCGGCTTCTTTTAGCATGCGGAGATAATCAAGCCTTTTCCCGCAAATTTTGCGGAGAAAATCCCATACCGTTTGCGATAGGCAGAGAACTTTTCTGCGAATTTTAAGAGTACTCTAATCTCTAAAAACTCAATATACTTTTTCTTGAAGCTCGTTTTCTCTCAAGCTCGAACTTGTAAGGATTTCTTACAAGTTGTTCGGAAATTCCGAACAAGTGAAAACGCCAGAGAATAACGATTAGCAATTTTATCACGAACCCCAAAAGGACTTTACATATTTTATATTACCATGTATTTCTTCGCCGAAATCTTCGTTTCGATTATCACTATTATATTATCCTGTTGGCTTTCATACTCTCAATTTATAAATTTTCAAATATGCCTTTTGCGATCTAATTATTGGTTTCTCATTTAATACAAATAAAATATTAAAGGTCGCAATTAACAGAGAATAAAAATACTACAAACGTTTGTGCTTGACTAAAAAGTAGGCAATACAGTATCATTTTAACTTTAACATATTTTGTAATCTAATTGTTCCTAAGAATAATTGGATTGATTGTTAAGCTTGAAAATGATATTTTTACTCGGGTTATATTATATTATATGTATAAAATTGTTTGGGATACAGAAACCGGTGGTGTAAAATTCCTGAATAGAAAGACAGAAAACTGCTTAAGTGTATCTCCTCGTCCTGTTTTTTTTGAGGAATTAGATCTACTTGGCTTAAATCGTTTACCGGGTGGTAAATCATGGAAATACCCCAACTGCAAAGAGCCTTTGTTATGGGCATGCAATAAACAATATTTTTATAGGGGGAAATTTGTTTTTGAAGCAAAAGGGGCAAATATATATGAAAAGCCTAAAATATTACTTCAAGCAGATGCTGAATCTTTAGTCCTTACGCCAGTTAATGTATCATTGATGCTAGAACGTTGCAGAGATGAAATGTTTCTTTTGGAAAGTGAAGCCATTGAGTTTATCAGAGATACATATCAAATGTATTCTTCTATAAAGTTAACTCGTAATGTTGCAAAAGCGAATCAAATGGATTTTGAAAAGCTTGCAGCACAAGTTGAAAAAATGGAAAAGAAGAAGATGGCTATTGTTCGTCAAGATTGTAACAGTTTTGATATTATGCCATTGGAATCAGCAAATGCCGCAGGAAAGAAAATATTTCAAACGACGTCAAAAATAGATGTTTTTCTTGCTTCTTTTTCTGGAGGTAAAGACTCTCAGGTTGTTTTAGATTTGTGTACAAGAGCTTTGCCGCCATCTACTTTTGAAGTAATATATTCTGATACTGGATATGAACTGCCACCATCTTTGGCTCTTTATGATGAGGTGCAGAAATATTATAATAAAAGGTTTCCTGAACTTAAATTCAGAACTGCAAAAAATCATGCTTCCGTTTTAGAATATTGGGATAAAATAGGGACTCCAAGCGATACTCATAGATGGTGTTGTTCTGTTATGAAGACAGCTCCGCTTTATAGACTTTTAAAAACAAAAGAAAATAAGCAAGCCAGAGTTCTAACTTTTGACGGAATAAGAGCAGAAGAAAGTACATCAAGAAGTATGTATAATAGGATTGGGAAAGGCGTAAAACATGATACTGTTATAAATGCCAGTCCTATTCTTTTATGGAATACTACTGAAATATTTTTATATATTTTGAAATATAAATTACCCGTGAATTGTGCATATCGCCAAGGAATGACTCGAGTTGGGTGTTTAATATGCCCATTTTCTTCTAAATGGAATGATATGATAAGCAATAATAAATATAAATCGGTTTTAAAGCCATTTTTATCGCGGATTGAAGAAAAAGTTAAATCATCTGGAATAAAAGATTCGGATATTTATATTAAAAACGGGAATTGGAAACGGCGTGCAGGTGGAAGAGGTATAGATTTCCCATCTTCTTTTCAAGTTATGCAAACCTCACCGGATCTCGTTATAAAAGTACAAAATCCTCAACAAAATATTTTCACTTTTTTAAAAGCAGTTGCTCCGTTTCAAATACAAAAAATATCAGAATTTGAACATAAAGGTGAAATAAAATATCAAAATTCGATATATGCGTTTTCCACAAAAAGTGAAAATAATGTGACTATAGTCAAGTTGGAATCGTCTTTTAAAGAACCGATACTGCAAGGATTGTTTAAAAGAGCAATTAGTAAGGCAACTTTTTGTATAAAATGTGAAGCTTGCGAGGTAGAATGTCCCACTGGGGCCTTGGCAATTCTGCCTTCTCCTAGTATAGAACAATCTAAGTGTATTTCCTGTCATAAATGCCTTACTTTTCATGAAAGAGGTTGCATTGTTGCACATTCGGTAGCAGAAACAGAAACAAATACAAAAAAAATGAAACTTATAAGTTATAACAATTTTGGATTACGAGAAGAATGGTTGGATTTGTATATAGCGAATCCTGAATTCTTTTTTCAAGATGAGGCCAATGGACTTAATAAAAAAGAACAAGAGCCAAGTTTTGCCAAATGGTTAACTCAAGCAGGAATAATAAATTCCTATGCGCCCAAAGATAGGGAATTGACTTCTCTAGGAAAGTTGTTGGTTGAAATATATCAAAATGATCCATCTCTTGTTTGGGAAATAATATGGATAAATCTAACATATAATTCGCCCATCGCTATTTGGTTTAAAGAAAGTATTAATTGGAACAGAGAGTTTTCCAAACCCGATTTGGTTGAATTATTAAAAAACGATTATCCCGATAATAGTACAAAAACAATCGAAAATGTTGTATCTGCATTTTTTGATACTTTAAGGAAATGCCCAATCGGGGGATGGGGAATTCTTACGGAATTCCAACGATTAAAATATAGAAAAAATGCTTGCGCTAGAATATCTAGAGAGGCAATCGCGTATTCTTTATATAAATATGCAGAAGAAACTGGATCATATAACTTTAGAGTCTCAGATTTCTATTCTGATAATATAAAATCCGGAATATATAAGGAATTTGGAATATCAAAGCAGGAATTTGAAATGGGGTTAAGATCTCTCAATAGTGATAAAAATAGGCTTGTTATTGCAGAATTACAAATGGGGCTGGATCATATTTCATTGAGAGATGATATTTCTTCAGAACTTGCCCTAAAGACGCTTTTCTCTTTTTAGATAAAAAACAATGCAAAATTCTTTTAAAGTATGGTAAATTGTTATAATGATATAATTACACTGCGAGAATCTTCACAAGCATACAATATACAGTCTGAGGAAGACGGTATGTGGAAGAGTTTTATCGCTAATAAACAATTTAACGATCTACTAAAAAATGTATTGAGGGCTGTCAGAAACAACGATGCGGATACGCATAAATCTTTTTGGATTGATGGAACTTATGGCTCTGGTAAAAGCCATGCTGCGGCAGTTATTCAACATCTGCTGTGCGACAAATTATCGGATATAAAAGAATATGTAGATCAAGAATATTCTGATCCTGAATATAATATTCTACATCAAGATATTTTATCTGTAAGAGAAGGGAAACAGCTTCTTCCTGTTCATTTATACGGGCAACAAAATATAGCCAATGAAAGAGATTTATCATTGGAAATTCAAAGAGCTGTAAAGTTGTCTTTAGAAAAAATAAATAAAAAATTTATTGTACGTACAGATTTTGATAATTATGCAGATCATATTGATTCTAACCCAGGCATTTGGAACACATTAATACAACAAAGTGCGGAATTAAGGAGTGTTGCTCCTACTTTAGAGAAACTCCGTCATGAAATATTAAGTTACGATACGGATATATTATACCGAGTAAAAAAGGCCGAGGACAATAATCAAATATCTATTAATTTAAAATTATCCCATTTAAAATCATGGTTGTTAGAAACAGAAGAAGAATTAAAAAAGGCATCTTTGGGGTATAATGGATTTTTAATCATCTGGGATGAATTTACAGAAATAATGCGTTCCGCAATTGGGTTGAAACTTCTAACTCCTTTGCAAGAAATTGCAGAAACATTAACACATAAGTCACATGATTCATATTTCTTGTTTATTACGCATCCATCTGCTTTTAACGGATTGGAATCAGATGAATCGTCAAAAACAAAAGGAAGATTCCATTATATTCACTACAACATGGACACCGTTTCTGCGTTTAAGATTATGTCTCGAAAATTTGTTAAAGTGAATGCAAGAAGTATAGAATATGAAACGCTGTATAATGATTTCTACTCTGATAAAAAAGAAATCTTAACAAGGTTTTCTCGAGATTCTAATTCTCCAGATGAGACCCAAAGAGATTTAATGAAAGTTTTCCCGATACATCCATATACTGCGAATTTGGCAACTTATTACGCAAGAGAAATTGGCAGTTCGTCTAGAAGCGTATTTCAGTTCATGGCTTGTGATCTTGTAAAAGCGTTTTTAAATGACGAAGAAATGTTTGCAAATCGACATACTATCACTGCGGATATGCTTTGGGATTATGTTCGTGATGATTTTGAAAGCGATAGTCTAAGATTTGCGGCGGTAACGGAACGATATAATAATTACAGGATTTTCGTTGAAAAGAAAGGACGAGTAGAAGATGCAGTATTTAAAGGGATTCTGCTCCTAAATGCATTAAATAATATTGCTCAAAATCCTACGGTAACGCCGAGTGAAGAAAATATAAAAGACTTATTTATCGGAACCCCGTACTATAGTTTTGTTGATAACGCCATGGAATTTCTCAATGAAAATAGTATAGTTCAAAGAAATCCTATGGGATTATTTAACATACAATTTTCAGCACTTCCAATGACGGAAGTTCAGGACAAGAAGAAAGAGCTCGAAAATTCAACTTTCGCTTATACATATCAAGTTATAAAATTCGGAGAAACCGCGGAAGAAGAATTTAACAAAATTTTGAAGAATACGGCTCGTCCGTATTCTATGGGATTTTACTCCGTAGATGTAAATGAACATACATTATTGAGTAAAATTGATAATGGGCGTAAGAAATCTAAATCATATGAAGTATTTTTGGCTCTTCTGTTTGCGAAAACATCGGATGAAGTTAATCTATTGAAATCTATTGCAGAAAAAGCTTCAAAAGAGGATAGGTTTTCAAATGTTGCTTTTATTGTATTCGACACTCCGATGGGGTCTAAAGATTTCGACCGTTTCATAGAATATATTGCTTTAAGCCAAATTGCGCAACAACATAGTTTAATAGATCAAGTTAAAGCGCATAATAATGATGCAAATTCTTTAATTCTGTCTTGGTTAAATCACTTAAAAAGAGGAAATCTTACGTACTATTTACGCGGGACCTCGGATGTTCAAAATGCGCGAAATATTCCAACAACAATTAATGAGCGTATATCTCCTGTTATTTTTGATAGTGGCCCAGAATCGTTAGATATTATTAGAGCTAAACACGTAGCAACATATTGGAAAAAATGCTCTGCAAAAAAAGTTGTTGATACAATCCTTTCATATAATACAAAAGAGGAGATTATAGAGAAATGCGGAGGACCTGCAAAGCATATAGATTATCTTCTACAAGATAGCGTTGATGATAATTTAGATTTTAAAAGCGACATAGACGAAGAACACCCATTATTTAAAGTATATAAAAAAATAGAGTCCAAATTTAGGGACCTAAGTAAAAGCAACATTACATTCAATTTGGGCGAAGAGTTAAAGGATTTGACAAAACCCCCATACGGATTATTTCAATCTTATGCTCCGATGGCGATAGTTGCTTTTGCATTGCGTCCATATGTAAAACAACTTTTCGATCAAACAGGGAAACCCAGAGAAGCCCAACATCTAGTTGAAGATGTTGTTGAAATGTTTAAGGCATGGGAAGATGAAAAGCCGAGTAATAAATTAAATTACCAATTTCAAAGTAAGGAAACCGGAGAATTATGTGAACACTTGGTTAATGCGTTTAAGTTAAATAAACTTCCAAAATATAGTAACGTATCAAGTATCATAGATGCGCGTTGGGCAATAACCCATGAATTTTCGGCGCTAAAGGGATACCCCCTTTGGTCTTTAAAGTATGCAGATATTAATGATGATTTAAAATCACTTATAGATAAAATCAATACAATATGCGATTCAAGCAAAGAGGCTTTAAAAAATCAAACTCATCTAAAAGAAACCCTTCAACTAATAAAGCAGTATCTTTTAGATTTAAAGCAAATATTATCGCAAGACAATTTATTTAAAGCTGGATTTATAAATTTTTTAAAGTTAGATGCGAATGTAAAATTCAAGGAATCTGAAATAACGCAAGCGGAAAAATACTTACATAAACATCTTAATTCAACAATTGGTCTTTGGCGTGAAGATGAGGTAAAAAATGAACTAAAAAATTGGCGACTTTCTACACTTTCTATACCAGAGGATAAGATTGAAAATATAAATAATCCTCCTCTTCCAGTTTCAAATCCATTAGGTGGTAAACCGACAGGAATAGTGATGAGTCCTCTTGAAATTTATAATTCCGTAAAGAAAATATCTGGAGAAGAATTAAAGGAATGGATTTTAGATGCTTGCCAAAAAGGAGATGAATATATACTTAAAATGCTAGAAAGGTATGTCCAAAAACGTTAAAAGTTTAGATGAACACAATATTTTATCATTAGAAGAGCTATTAAAAATTGTTCAGGATGATAAAAATTGTAGAGGAGTAACGTCTTTTCAGCGAGATCGTTATCCATTGCGTTTTGTCTTATTTGACAACTTTGGAGATTGTTTTTCTTTTGTAGATAAATTAACATCTGAAAATTCTGAAATAAAGTTAGAGGGGATAGATTCTTGGTTGGATTCTGATCTTCCGGATGTATTAATTACGCATTATTCATTAAGTCAAAAAATATCCGATTTCATTGCAAACTCTGATGCAAAGTTAGACTACATAATAGCTCCTTTTTCAGAAATTGCTAGATTCTACAACAATAACGAACCTAATCGCGTATTTGAATCTATAATAAAAACCATAAAAGCTATTCAGAGTTCTGGTATTGCGAGTAAATTACACCAAAGATTTTATATCCCTATTGTTGGATTAGATGCCAAAATGGAATCTTTTTTGCCAGATGATACGATGATAAAAATTTGGCACCTAAAAAATAACTCCAATACATTTAGCCATAAATTAATCTTGGCAAAAGAAACATATGGTGTTCGAGACATAAACTACCCCATTGTACGAACAATGAAGGATTGGTTGTCTTTTTGGAAAAACGCCGAAATAAACAATTCTGAAACTATAATTTGTACATCTCCTTCAATTCTCGCAAATGCATCTTATGCTCAGCCCGACAATGCTTTTGATTACGAAACCTGCGAAAATGCATATACGTTTTTAACAAAAGGGCTGAATTTGATTTTTCCTATAGTTATATTTAAGGAAAAAGAAGAGCATTTGTGGAAAGAGTTGGCGTCGAAAATATCATATTCAAAATCTTTTAATTTTGAGATTTTCGCACAAGAATATTTATCAATAGGGCAAAAATTAACTCATGAAGGCTTTCTAGATACATGGTTTGGCAAAAGTAAAGAATTAGATCGTTGGTTGCTTGTCATGTATTATTGTCATATGCATAACGATTATTTATCATCTATTTTAAATAGATTGTCCAGTTTTACAAATTCAGATTTGATTAGAACAATTGCTCTTGATTTCCCGGCTGAAACCAATGATATTAACATAAGGCGTAACTGTTTAAATATCATCGCAAAAAATGGGTGGGGACTCCCAACGGACGATGTTGAAAAATCATTAAGGGATAAGTTAATTTCGCTCTCTCGGGCACGAGGATACTCTTATGCTATTCAATACGTTACTTCGTTGTCCAACCAAGAAAAATATCTTTTGGTAAATTGGATTGCCAATAAGAACATAACTCTTGATTCGATAAAAGAAGTTTTTCCAGATTTATTTTTCTATTTGCAAAATGAAATACCAAACGATCATGAAATTGATTGGTTGGAAAAATACTTTGAAACATATAAAAATGCAAAAATAAAAAATGAATATACACCGGAATTAATGAAGCTTATTTCAAGTATCAATGATTCTGAAGTTTCTTTCTACAAATGGTATAATAAGTTCCCTACAACTCGAACAGAAATAGAAGAAGATATAGATGTTATATATTGGATAGACGGATTGGGGGTTGATTGGATTCCTTTTGTTTCTAATTGCATAATGAAATATTCTCATGATAGTATGTATTTAAATCATGTCACGATAGCAAGATCACTCCTTCCTACAACAACTGAAAATAACAAAATAGACCTGCAAAAATTACCTAATTTTGATCTGTTAAAAAATAAAATAGGAGATTTGGATAAATCGGCACACGAAGTTTCAAAATACCCCAATTACATTATAAAAGAAATTCATACAGTTAGAAATATTATAGAGGATATAGTCAAAAAACATGCAGGAAAAAAAATTGCTATTATTAGTGACCATGGGATGACTTGGATGGCTCAAAAATTTGATGGGCTTAATTTGGAAGGGATTGATCCTAATCATTATGGTCGGGTCGCTATAAGGACAGGCGGAAAGCTTGTTAAAGATAATAACTATATAGTACTTGAAGATCAAAAAACCTATTGTTCATTATCCCATAAGTCATTATCAAAGAAAACTCCTGAAGGCGTGGGAACGCATGGTGGATGCACGCCAGAAGAAGTACTTGTTCCTATATTCCTTGTTTCATCAAAGAAATTAGAACGCAAGTGGCGTGCGGAAATTTGTGATGCATATTTATCAAATAATCAAAACTTAAGATTTAGAATTGAAAACGCCCCATTTGGGTGTGATATATTTATTAAATATAATAATAAAAGATATAATTTGGTAAAAGCATCAAAGAATGAGTACAAAACGCTTTCATTAAATTTGGTTGCGAACCAAAAAGATGTTTATCTTCATGTGGGAGATGAGGAGCAAAAATTCTCTATTAACTTTGCATTAGCCGCTGATTCCGATGAAGACTTTTTTAATATTTAAAACATATAAGTGCTATGAATAAACTTCTATCAGAAAAAATAAGACAACATTTTGGGCAAATGGTAATATACAAGGATCCCGTAAAAACCCCTAGTCTTTTTGCGGGTAGAAATCTTACAGCTTTTGTGAAGGATTTTATTCTCAAAAAACATATCGATGCAGATGGTAATATTAATGCCGATGCAATGAAATTATTTCTAGATTCCGTTATTCCACAAACAGCTGCTGCCGTTAAGGATCAACTAAGTTTGGGAAAAGAATTAGTTTTGCTTGCAAGATTCAATATATACATAGACTTGGTAAATGGAGTAAGAAGGTTCGGGATACCTGATCTTGGAATTAAAACGAGCGAAGGAATAATACCTGAATATGTATATGCTGCGCATCAAGGTGAATTGGTCGATGGTGAGAAATGGGGCGTCATAAAGCTTTGTGTATTACCTAATGAGGACAGTTCTAAAAGTCATATTGAAATGGTGGATTTCAAACCATTTAAACCATATAAGTCTGTAAGTGTTGACTATTGGAGAAACGCGAGATGCGAATTTTCTACAGAAGAGTGGATAGACTTGTTAATTTCTGGGATGGAATATGATGCATCTGGATTTAATGGGTTGACACAAAAAATAGAGTTTCTTAGTCGATTACTGATTTTTGTTGAACCTCGACTAAATGTTATTGAGTTAGCCCCCAAAGGAACAGGAAAATCTTATGTATTTGGGAATCTATCTAAGTATGGTTGGTTGGTAAGTGGAGGAAAAGTTTCTCGTGCAAAACTATTTTTCGATAAGCAGAAGCAACAACCTGGGATTATTAAAAATCATGATTTTACCGCATTTGATGAAATACAAACAATTACTTTTCAGGAACCATCGGAAATTCAAGCGGCATTAAAATCTTATTTAGAAAGTGGTAAAACGACAATCGACAATAATGAATTTACCTCAGAATGTGGGCTAATGTTAATGGGAAATATACCATTAAATGATTCGAAACGTCCAATATCTAGGATATATTTTGATTCCTTGCCTAAATATTTTAGAGAATCCGCCTTATTAGATCGTTTCCATTGCTTTATAGAAGGTTGGTTATTACCAAGAATTCATAAAGGCATGGTGTACACTGGTTGGACATTTAACATGGAATATTTTTCAGAAATATTGCATGCTCTTAGGACGGAAAATGTGTATAGCCAGATATTCGATAATTTGGTGCGATTTCAGAGAGATGCGGATTTGCGAGATTTTACAGCAGTGAAGCGGATTTCTACTGCATATATGAAGTTACTTTTCCCTCATTGGACATCGCTGTCTAATGTAAATAAAGATGAATTTGAAACCTATTGTCTTGAACCTGCCTTGAGAAGAAGAGGTATTATAAAAGAACAATGTCATAATATTGATGCAGAATTTAAAACGCAAATGCCAACAATTAATGTAATATAAAAGAAAGCATAAAAATGATCGATTTTGAAGATAGGGAATTCACAACAAATGGACGTAAGGTTTTGATAACTAAATGCCCTAAAACGTTAAAGGGATTTGAGAAAATTGGATTCAGCGAAGCAGATGTTGTAAATAAGGCTGTTACTCAAATTGTATACCATTCTCTTTTATCCGAATTTAGAAAAAATCCAGAACTTATGGAAATGGAATTTAAACCTACTATAAAGAGAGCTAAAGTCATACAAAAAATAGATCTAAATAAACTATCAGAAGATCAAAAAAATACCGATCTTGCGTGGTGTCATCAATTTTATCGATTCGCTGGTACTGGGCATGCGGACATTGATGTATTCCGCTTCTTTTTTTGATGAAGAGGCAAAGGAACTGAGCGAAGAGGATCAGAAGGCAAAGGAAAAGAAGGAAAGTGTGGCAATGGGTTTTACGGTCTTTTTGTCCATGATCCTTGCACTTGTAATTTTTATGCTTCTTCCATATGGACTATCGCTCTTTTTTAAAAGATGGATTGCTTCGCCGACGTTACTTGCGTTGATCGAAGGTGTCATCCGCGTGGTTATTTTTTTCATATATATTGTTGCAATTACCTGCATGGAAGATATTAAGCGTGTATATAT
>OJLA01001500.1_pt1 | contig 15740 bp, 16 predicted proteins | sample 1596611 | NCBI WGS metagenome assembly OJLA01 (sample SAMEA4350168, study PRJEB24818) | metagenome | biome: human; feature: gut; material: faeces | place: Denmark | collected 2013-09
TGTGGTTGGAGCCTCCCAAAAACCGTCTTTGCGGTAGTAACGCCTCACCAATCCACAGCACCCTGAAACTATTGTAGCATTCCGCTGGAGAGCGGTCTATAAATACTACTATTTTATTATACGAGGTAACGCCTATGAACAACACGATTCCTTTTCACCCCGCAGCTCACGCTCCGCAGATCACGGTGGACGTGAACATCCTGTCCATGCTGAAACAGGCGGCATCCTGCTTGACCGAAATGGCAAGCGAGAATATCTACCTTGCTGCCATCGGCCCGGATATGGAACTGACCATTATCATGGAGGAGGACGCCCCTTCCATTCTGCCCTGTTTCGATGAGGAGGATGCCCTGATTGCCGTGAAGGGTGCGCCGCTGTTTATCAGCTACAATCCGGCGCAGGTCCTCAAGTTGGCAGGCAAGCGGTATCTGACCGGTCCGGTCATCTTCTACCGCACCGATGGGCACAGCGCCATCGTGTCCCTGACGGTGGAGGACATTTATCGCTTTCAGACCTATCTGGAAAGCCACAGCACCACCCTGATGGCGGATGGTCAGAAGCTGACCTGCATCTGCATCGACTGAGGTGTGCCATACTGAACTTTTTTATCGGTTTCGCATTTTTTGAAGCGGGTGCTATTTTCGGATTCTTCGTGGCGGCTCTGCTGAACGCCGCCCATGCCGGGCAGGAGAGCACAATCTTTAAGGAGAATGATAATGGAACAGAATGAAAACACCCTGTCCGTGCTGAAAATTGCACCGGGACAGCATCCGCAGCAGGTCGAGATTGACAACAACCTGAAAGCCTTGCAGCAGGCTGTGGGCGGCTCGATTGATGCTGTTTACCCCTTTGCAGACCCGGTGGCCATCATCTGCAATGACGAGGGCAAGCTCATGGGACTGCCCCTGAACCGTGCCCTTCGGGATGAAAACGGAGAAATGTATGATGCCGTTGCCGGGACTTTTCTCGTGGTGGGTCTGGGCGAGGAAGATTTCGCATCCCTGACCCCGGAATTGGCGCAGAAGTACGAGCAGCTTTTTCATCAGCCGGAAGCCTTTCTGAAGCTGGGCAACCGTCTGCTGGTGCTGCCGGTGCCTGATGAACCTCCGGCAGAAAAGCCCCGCACCAAGCCCCCGGAAGAGCATGACCGCTAAAATCACCCTGCTGCATGGGAGGTGATGGCAGTGCAGGAAGAAATCGAACAGAAATCATTCAACATTATGATCTCCACCACGAAGCTGTCTGCCCGGACTGTCCTGCGGGCAGTTAAAGCGGCGTTTCGGCTGTACCAGTCCAAAACATCCCAAGGTAAGCAAAGTGTCCGCACCCTGTTGCGGCAAAACCGGGGTGTGTCCAGCGTGGAGATCAGCAAGACCGGCATCCGTGGGCTGGAACGCTATGCCAAAAAGTACGGCATCGACTACGCTATCCGCAAGGACAGCTCTGAAGTGCCGCCCCGGTATCTGGTCTTTTTCAAAGCCCCGGACGCAGAAGCATTCAACTCGGCGTTCAAAGAGTATTCGGCATCCCTGCTGAGCAAAACCAAGCGTCCCTCCGTGCTGGAAAAGCTGCACGAACTGGTGCAGGCAGCGGCAGAACTCCCCGGCAAAGTCCGGCACAAGGAACAGGAGCGTGGACTGTGACCACGAAAAAGCTGACAAAACTGCTGGCGCTGTGTCTGCCCTATATCCTGCTGGGTCTGGTAGCAACGAATTTCGGAGAAGCGTGGCGACTTGCCGAGGGCAAAGAGCTGGGGGATAAGATCATGTCCATGATGGGCACCATCCCGGTAGCATTTGCAAATCCTCTGCCCAGCCTGCATCTACTGGATTTGCTGGTGGGTCTGTGCTGTGGCGCAGGGTTACGGCTTGCCGTCTATTTGCGTGGCAAAAATGCCAAGAAGTACCGCCACGGCATGGAGTATGGCTCTGCCCGATGGGGCACCCCCAAGGACATTGAGCCGTTTATGGCTCCCAAGTTTTCCGACAACATCATCCTGACCAAAACGGAACGGCTGATGATGAGCAATCGCCCACCTGACCCCAAAAACGCCCGGAACAAAAACGTGCTGGTGGTGGGCGGCTCCGGCAGCGGCAAGACCCGGTTTTGGCTGAAACCGAACCTGCTTCAATGCCACAGTTCCTATGTAGTCACCGATCCCAAAAGTACGATCTTGCTAGAATGTGGAAACGTAATGTTGAAGAACGGCTACAAGGTCAAGATCCTGAACACCATAAACTTCAAAAAGTCGATGCACTACAACCCCTTCGCCTATGTCCACAGCGAAAAGGACATTCTGAAACTTGTTACGACCCTGATGACCAACACCAAGGGCGAGGGGTCCGGCGGCGATCCATTTTGGGAGAAAAGCGAACGTCTTTTGCTCACTGCCCTGATCGCTTATCTGCATTATGAAGCCCCGGTGGAGGAACAAAATTTTGCTACCTTGCTGGAAATGCTGAACACCATGCAGGTGCTGGAGGATGACGAGGAGTATCAGAACCCGGTGGATCTGCTGTTTGAAGAATTGGCAAAAAAGAAGCCCAACAGCTTTGCCGGACGGCAGTACAAACTTTACAAGCTGGCTGCCGGCAAGACCGCAAAATCCATCCTCATTTCCTGCGGTGCCCGGCTTGCGCCCTTCGACATCCAAGAGTTGCGGGACCTTACCATGTACGATGAACTGCAACTGGACACGCTGGGCGATAAGAAAACGGCACTGTTCCTCATTATGTCGGACACGGATTCCACCTTTAATTTCCTCATCAGCATGGTTTACACCCAGCTTTTCAATCTGCTCTGTGACAAGGCAGACGATGTGTACGGCGGAAAGCTGCCCATCCATGTACGCTGCCTCATCGACGAGTGCGCCAACATCGGGCAGATTCCCAATCTGGAAAAGCTGGTGGCGACCATTCGCAGCCGTGAGATCTCTGCCTGCCTTGTTTTGCAGGCAAGAAATCAGTTGAAAGCCATCTACAAGGACAATGCGGACACCATCGTGGGCAACATGGACAGCCAGATTTTCCTCGGCGGCAGTGAGCCTACCACCCTGAAAGACCTGTCCGAAATGCTGGGAAAAGAGACCATCGACGCATTCAACACCTCGGACACCCGTGGCAACAGTCCTAGCTATGGCACTACGTTCCAAAAGATGGGGCACGAGTTATTGAGCCGGGATGAGCTGGCGGTGCTGGACGGCGGCAAGTGCATTTTGCAGCTGCGTGGCGTCAGACCGTTTCTCTCGGACAAGTATGACCTGACCCAGCACCCGAACTACAAGCTGACCTCGGACTATGACCCCAAAAACACCTTTGATATTGAAAAATATCTGAACCGAAAAGAAAAAATCAATCCCAATGATGAATTTGTTGTGATTGATGCTGATTCGCTCCCGTCTGCCTGACCCGGTAGGCGGTTTTATTTTATCCTGACCAGAGAGGTACACCAGAAAGTCCACTCTCGCCGCAGTTCGCGGCTTCAATAGGCAGCTTCAGGTGTGTACGGACGGTCTACAACTTTCATTTATAAAGGAGAAACGACTATGGAATTCTTTAACTCTGCTATCGAAGTTCTTCAGACTCTGGTTGTCGCTCTGGGTGCCGGTCTCGGCGTTTGGGGTGCCATCAACCTGCTGGAAGGTTACGGTAACGACAACCCCGGCAGCAAGTCTCAGGGCATGAAGCAGCTCATGGCTGGCGGCGGTGTCGCTCTGGTCGGCATTACCCTGATTCCCCTGCTGAGCGGTCTGTTCGGCTAAGAGCCGCAGGCGGGTTTTCCCGCCTGTACATACGCAATCGCTCCATCTTTGCTGTGGATAACAGCCCTTTATCATAAGGAGCGCATTGCGGTACGAATCTCCACCCATCAATGAAAGGCGGTGTCTTATGCAGTTTTTGACCCACATTATTTTTCTCCTGAACCTTCTCAAGACCCTTATCAACCATTTCAGCTAAGGACGGTGACTGAATGGAAACCGTTCTCAAAGCCATTGCCGACTGGATCAAAGGCATCCTGACGGCAGGAATTATGTCAAACCTTTCCGGTCTGTTCGACGATGTGAACACGCAGGTCGGCAACATCGCACAGCAGGTGGGCACCAAGCCCTCCAGCTTTGAACCGCGCGTTTTCGCAATGATCGAAGCCCTCTCCCGGAATGTGGTGTTACCCATCGCAGGCATCATCCTGACCTTCATCGCCTGTTATGAATTGATCGAAATGATCACCCAGCACAACAACATGGCGCAGTTTGAGCCTGCGCTCATCATGCGCTGGATCTTCAAAACGGCGGTGTCGGTGTGGTTCATCTCCAACACCTTCGATATTGTCATGGCGGTGTTCGACATTACCCAGAAGGTGGTGTCCGATTCCAGCGGCATCATCGCCGGAAACACCCGTGTCAACGATATTGGGCTATCTATGTTGGAAGCCAGCCTGATGCAGATGGATGTAGGCCCCCTGTTCGGGCTGTTTTTGCAGTCCTTCTTCATCGGCATCACCATGCGGATCTTGAGCATCATTATTTTTGTCATCGTCTACGGGCGTATGATTGAAATCTACTGCATGGTGAGCCTTGCTCCCATCCCCATGGCAACATGGGGCAACCACGAGCAGTCGCACATGGGGCAGAACTACCTGAAGTGCCTGTTCGCATTGGGCTTTCAAGGCTTTCTCATCCTCATCTGCGTGGCGATTTACGCGGTGCTGATCCAGAGCGTGGCAATTTCCGGGGATGCCATCAACTCCATTTGGAACATTGTGGGCTACACCGTTCTGCTCTGTTTCAGCCTGTTCAAAACCAGCTCCGTGACGAAATCTGTTCTCGGAGCGCACTAAGGAGGTGCTTTATTGGCTGCGTATATCTCTGTGCCCCGTGATTTGACCAAGGTCAAATCCAAAGTGGCGTTCAACCTGACCAAACGGCAGCTTGTCTGCTTTGGCACAGCGGCTCTCATTGGAGTGCCGCTGTTTTTTGTTCTCCGGGATTCTGGCGGCAACACTGCCGCTACCCTCGGCATGATGGCGGTGATGCTGCCCATGTTTTTTCTGGCGATGTACCAGAAGAACGGTCAGCCCGCCGAAAAGATCCTGCGGTACTACTTTCAGGCGCGTTTTGTTCGCCCGAAGGTGCGCCCGTACAAGACCAACAACTACTATGCGATTTTGATGAAGGGAGGTATGACCTATGATCCCGTTTTGGAAAAAGACCGGTAAGCACAGCAAGGCGCAGTCTGCGCAGAAGCGCAGGCAGAACACAAAGCCCGCTGTGCCCCGGACCGCCCAGCAGTCCATCCCCATGCAGCGGATGTTTGAGGACGGCACCTGCCGTGTCCGTCCCGGCTACTACACCCGCACCATCCAGTATCAGGACATCAATTATCAGCTTGCCCAGCAGGAGGATAAGACGGCGATTTTCGAGGAATGGTGCAGTTTTCTGAACTTCTTCGATTCCAGCATCAAGTTTGAACTGTCCTTCGTGAACATGGCAACCGACAGCACCGAGTTTGAAAAAAGCATCCGCATTCCGTTCCAGAAGGACGGTTTCGACGATGTTCGTGCCGAGTATTCCCAGATGCTGCGCCAGCAGCTTGCCAAGGGCAATAATGGTCTGACCAAGACCAAATTCATCACCTTTGGTGTGGAGGGCGAAAGCATGGCACAGGTCAAGCCCCGGCTTGACCACATCCAGAACGATCTGCTGAACAACTTCCACCGGCTGGGTGTGCAGGCAAAGCCCCTGAACGGTGTCCAGCGGCTGAAACTCATGCACGATATGTTCAATATGGACGGCGCATCCAAGTTTCATTTTGACTGGAAAGACCTTGTGAAAAGCGGTCTTTCCGTGAAGGATGCCATTGCGCCCACCGCCTTTGCGTTCAAAAACAGTCGCACCTTCCAGATGGGCGGTATCTTCTGCGCCGCCAGCTTTCTGAGCATCACGGCATCCGACATCAGCGACCAGCTTTTGAAGGATTTTCTGGACATGGATTCCAGCCAGATCGTCACCATGCACATTCAGAGTGTCGATCAGAACCGTGCCATTAAGACCGTGAAGCGCACCATCACGGAACTGGACCGCAGCAAGATCGAGGAGCAGAAAAAAGCCATCCGTGCCGGGTATGATATTGACATCATTCCGTCCGATTTGGCAACTTACGGACGGGATGCGAAAGCCCTGCTCAAAGAGTTGCAAAGCCAGAACGAGCGGATGTTCCTTGTCACTTTTCTGGTGCTGAACACCGGGCGCACGGAGCAGGAGCTGGAAAACAATGTCTTTCAGGCATCCAGTATCGCCCAGAAGCACAACTGCAACCTGTGCCGGTTGGATTTCCAGCAGGAGCAGGGGCTGATGAGCAGCCTGCCGCTGGCTGACTGTCAGATCGAAATTCAGCGAGGGCTGACCACCAGCAGCACGGCCATCTTCATTCCGTTCACCACACAGGAACTTTACCAGTCTGGCAAAGAAAGCCTGTATTACGGCCTGAACGCCCTGTCCAACAACCTTATCATGGTGGACCGGAAGAAGCTGAAGAACCCGAATGGCTTGATTTTGGGCACTCCGGGAAGCGGCAAAAGTTTCTCGGCAAAGCGTGAAATCGCAAACGCTTTTTTGGTGACGGACGATGATATTATTGTGAACGATCCCGAAGGCGAATACTCGCCGCTGGTGAACCGTTTGAAGGGTCAGGTCATCAAAATTTCGCCCAACAGTACCCAATTTATCAACCCGATGGACATTAACGCCAACTATTCCGAGGAGGACAACCCACTTTCCTTGAAAGCTGACTTTATCCTTTCCCTCTGTGAACTGGTGGTGGGAGGCAAGGAAGGTCTGCTGCCGGTGGAGAAAACCGTCATTGACCGCTGTGTGCATCTGATTTACCGCAAATATTTTGCGGACCCCTGCCCGGAGAATATGCCCATTCTTGAGGATCTGTACAACGCCCTGCTCCAACAGGACGAGAAAGAAGCCCACCATGTTGCCACCGCACTGGAGATCTACGTCAAGGGTAGTCTGAACCTGTTCAACCACCGCACGAATGTGAACGTCAATAACCGCATCGTCTGCTACGACATCAAGGAACTGGGCAAACAGATGAAGAAACTCGGTATGCTCATTGTGCAGGATCAGGTCTGGGGGCGCGTCACGGCAAACCGCAGTAGCGGAAAGTCCACACGGTATTATATGGACGAGATGCACCTGCTTCTGAAAGAGGAGCAGACTGCGGCGTATTCCGTGGAGATCTGGAAGCGTTTCCGCAAGTGGGGCGGTATTCCCACGGGGCTGACCCAGAACGTGAAAGACCTTCTTTCTTCCCGTGAAGTCGAGAATATTTTCGAGAACAGTGACATGATCATCATGCTGAATCAGGCGGCAGGAGACCGGCAGATCCTCGCAAAGCAGCTCAATATTTCGCCCCATCAGCTTTCCTATGTGACCCACTCCGGCGAGGGCGAAGGGCTGCTGTTTTTCGGAAATGTCATTCTGCCGTTTGTTGACCGATTTCCCACTGATTTGGAACTCTACCGGATCATGACCACCAAGTTGGGTGAAGTCTCGGAGGGCGCACAGAAATGAGCAATCCGAAGCTGAATCTCAAAGAGGAATCGTCCGCCAAAAAGACCCGTTCACCCCCGAAAAAAGCCAAGGTGGAGCAGTCGGTGCCCAGAAAGAAAAAGCTGAAAACCGACGCGGATAAAGCTGCGGAAAAGACGCAGCACCTACGGTTTGGCAAGGCGGAACTGACCCCGGACGAACTGAGCCGGTTGAGCAAGGCGCAGAAGCGGGAGATGTACGCCACCCATGCTGCCCGGTCTGCGGTGCATCACGAAGTTGACCAGTACGAGGATGAAAACGTCGGTGTGCAGGCGTTGAGCGAGGGCGAAAAAGCGGCAGGAAATGTCCGTGATATTTCCAAAAGCCGCTATGCCCGGAAGCTCAAGAAGAAAGCCAAGATGCAGGGCAAGAAAGGCACCAAAACCGCAAAATCTTCCGCATCGGAGCCGGCTGCGGCACAAGATGCAGGCGCATCCGGCACTGGCGAGGGCGGTTCCAACTGGCTTTCCCGGTGGCGGCAGAAACAGAACATCCGGCAGAGCTACTATGCCGCTGCCCGTTCGGGCACGGCGGCGCAGACCGCAGGTGGCAAAGCGACATCCAACGGTGCATCTGCCGCCCGGTCCGGCGTGGAACAAGCCGTAGAGAAGGGCAAAACTGCTGTCAGCACCGCTGTGAAGGGGCTGATGAATGCCGCCAAGGGCAACGCACACGTTCTTGTGATCGTGGGCGTTTTTCTTTTGCTCATTCTTATGGTGATGTCGGGCTTTTCCTCCTGCGGAATCCTCTTTTCCGGCGGCACGCAGGTGTCCGGGCAGACCATGTATTCTGCCGAGGACCGGGACATCCGGGGCGCAGAACAGGACTACAAGAAGCTGGAAAAGGAGCTGGATAAAAAGATCAAGCGCACCCCCACCGACCACCCCGGCTACAACGAGTATCAGTATCACCTTGACCCCATTGAGCATGACCCGTGGCAGTTGACCTCTTTTCTCACGACTCTGTATGATGATTACACCCGGTCGGAGGTACAGGGCAAGCTGAAGGAGACCTTCAAAAAGCAGTACAAGCTCACCACATGGGTAGAGGTGCAGACCCGGTATATGACTGTGTGGGTCATCAGCCCGGCAGGAATCCCAATCCCCACGCAGGTGCCCTATGAGTACCGCATCTTCCACACCAAGCTGGTCAATCGTGGCTTGGAGGTGGTCATCCGGGAAGAATTGGATGCTGACCAATGGAAACGGTACGAGATCTTTCAGGATACGCTGGGCGGCAGACCTTATCTTTTTAATGGAGGCTTGCCGCCCGGTGGCTCGGATGGCTCCGGCACACCGGGCATCGACTATCAGATTCCGGCAGAAGCCCTGACAGATGAAGAATTTTCCAAAATCTACGCCGAAGCCAAGAAATATGTCGGCACACCCTACGTCTGGGGCGGTTCCACCCCGGAAACTGGGTTCGATTGCAGCGGCTACGTCTGCTGGGTCTACAACCAGAACGGCTACAATGTGGGGCGCACCACCGCCAACGGCTTGTGGAACAAAAGCCAGCATATTTCCGAAGCCGAAGCAAAGCCCGGAGATTTGGTCTTTTTCAAAGGCACTTACGACACCCCCGGCATGAGCCACACCGGGATCTATCTGGGCAACGGCATGATGGTCAGCGCCGGAGACCCCATCAAGTACGCAAACATTCACTCGTCCTACTGGGAGAAGCATCTCGCCGGGTTCGGACGGCTTTCAAAATGATTGGAGGAGTTACTATGAGCGAAAAATCGGATAAGCTGCGGGCGATGCTGGCAAAAGAGAAGGAGCGCCGCATCAAGCTGAACAACCGCATCGAGATTCTGGAGCGGCGCATTCAGGAGGAGGATTCCGCCGAGGTCAACGAGATGGTGCGGACTGCAAAGGTCACGCCGGAACAGCTTGCTGCCCTGCTGCGGCAGTCGGCTGCCACCACCCCGAACCCGGCTGCGCTGTCTGCCGTGGGTGCAACTTTTGAGAAGGAGGTCGATGCAGATGAAGATTAAGAAACTGGGCGCACTGCTGGTATCGGCGGCGCTGTGCGCTGGCATGGCGGCTCCTGCTTTTGCCTATGGCGGTGAGCCTGTGGAGGAAGTGGAACAGCCTGTCCTGACTTCTCCCACCGATGAAGAAGATGTAGTCACCGTCACGGATGAAACCTCTGGTGCCCTGACCCCGGAGGGCAATCTGACTTTGGTGGACGATTACCACACCAATTATTCGGACGGCTCCGGGCAGCAGTTCATTACGCTGGTCAGCAAATCCGGCAACACCTTCTATCTGGTCATCGACCGCAACGCCAAAGGGCAGCAGACCGTCCACTTTATGAATCTTGTGGACGAAGCCGACCTTCTGGCTCTGATGGAGGAAGAAGATGCGGACGCTTATACCGCCGAAAAAGAAGCGGCGGCGCAGGCGGAACAGGATCGGCTGAAAGCCGAGGAGGATGCCAAGAAAGCCGCCGAAGAAGCGGCGGCATCCGGCACGGAACAGCCCAAGGAAAACAAGGTCACAAAGATCGCATCCGGCTTTCTGGGCGTGGTGGTGCTGATCGCACTGGCGGCAGGCGGCATTTTCTATGCTTTCGCAAAGCAGAAGCAGAAAAAGCAGGCAGAAAAAGAAGCCCTTGACCCCGATGCAAACTACACCGAGGACAAGGGCGATTTTGAGATTCCCACCGATGTGCCGGACGAAGATGAAGCCCCGGACGAGCAGGACACCGAACCCATCTGATTTCAAGGCGGCATTTTGCCGCCTACATATTGCAATCCGAAACAGAATGGAGGGATATTTATCGCAAAATTGATCGTAGCGGAAAAGCCGTCCGTTGCCATGGCTTACGCTAAAGTCCTCGGAGTCACGAGCCGTCAGGACGGCTACCTTGAGGGCAGCGGCTATCTGGTGAGCTGGTGCGTGGGTCATCTGGTGGAGCTGGCACCGCCCAATGTCTACGATGCCAAATACGTTAAGTGGAACATCGCAGACCTGCCTATATTGCCGCAAAAGTGGCAGTATCTGGTGTCTGCATCCACCAAAAAGCAGTTTGGTATCCTGCAAAAGCTGATGAACCGTTCGGATGTGGATAGCATCGTGAACAGTTGCGATTCCGGCCGGGAGGGAGAACTCATTTTCCGCCTTGTCTACCAGCAAACGGGCTGCAAAAAGCCCTTCTCCCGCCTGTGGCTGTCCAGCATGGAGGAAAACGCCATCCGGGAGGGCTTTGCCCACCTCAAACCATCAACTGAATACGATGCGCTGTACAACGCAGCACTCTGCCGGGAACGTGCCGACTGGATGGTTGGCATCAATGCGTCCCGGCTTTTTTCATGCCTGTACAACCAGCCCCTGGCGGTGGGGCGTGTTATGACCCCGGTGCTTGCCATGACGGTGGTGCGGGAAGCCGCCATCGCCGCCTTTGTACCGGAGAAATTCTACACGGTGGATCTGGAACTGACCAGCGGCTGCACGGCATCCAGCCGCCGCATTCCTGAAAAATCCGCTGCAGAAAACCTGCTGGAAGCCTGTCGAAGGGAGATGGTGGCAACGATCCAGCGCATCACCCGCAAGGAAAAGTCTGAGAATCCGCCGCCGCTGTACGACTTGACCACCCTTCAGCGGGATGCCAACCGCCTGCTGGGGTACAGCGCACAGCAGACGCTGGACTATGTGCAGAGCCTGTATGAGAAGAAACTTACCACTTATCCCCGGACTGATAGCTGCTATATCACCGACGATGACGAGGAAATGCTGGAGGAACTGACCGAGGAACTGGAAGTTTTTCTCGGCATTACCCCGGAGGACGTGGACGAGGCGGTGCCCCGGACACGGCGTACCGTCAACCGGGAAAAAGTCACCGACCACCACGCCATCCTGCCCACCCGCAGTATGCTGCAAGCCGATCTGGAAGCGTTGCCCAAAGGCGAGCAGAACGTCCTGAAGCTCATCATCGCCCGGACGCTGATGGCGGTGAGCAAGCCCTTCCGGTATCTGGAAACCCTGCTCACCACCGAATGCGCCGGGGAGGAATTTACCGCCAAGGGTAAGGAGGTTCTGGAGGAAGGCTGGAAAGCGGTGGAGCGCAAGGTACTGGCAGACATCCTGAACCGGAAACAGGAACTCACCGCCCTGCCCAATGCGGCAGAAAACGAGTGCGGTATCCTCAACGCAGAGCTGAAAGAGGGTCAAACGTCCCCGCCGAAGCATTTTACCGAAGCTATATGCTGTGAAAGGGGGATAAGAAATCGCCCATAGAAAGGAGAGTTTTTCAATGAAAGCAAAGAAAACGGACAACGGCAAGATAACCGCACTATACGAGCGTCTTTCCCGCGACGACGACCTCACAGGCGACAGTAACAGTATAATCAATCAAAAGAAGCTGCTTGAAGATTATGCAAAGGAGCATGGATTTACGAATTGTGTCCACTTTACTGATGACGGCTGGTCTGGCGCAAACTTTGACCGCCCTAATTGGAAACGCATGATTGCAGCCATAGAAGCCGGAGAGGTTTCCCATGTGCTGGTAAAGGATTTGAGCCGCGTTGGTAGAGATTATCTGCAAGTGGGTTTTTATACCGAAGTTATGTTTAGAGAGCATGGCGTTCGCTTCGTTGCCATTGCAAACGGCGTTGACAGCGACAAGCGCGAAAGCAGCGAGTTTGCACCCTTTTTGAACATTATGAATGAGTGGTATGTTCGGGACTCAAGCCGCAAAATCAAAAGCGTTCTCCGGGCAAAGGGAATGTCTGGCATACACACTAATTCCATTGGTATTTATGGGTACAAGAAAGACCCTAACGACAAAAACCATTGGATTGTTGATGATGAAGCCGCCGAGGTTGTTCGCCGGATTTACCGCATGGCGATAGAGGGAAAAGGCCCGTATGAAATCGCTCGTATTCTTGCTTCGGAAAAAGTTGAAAGACCGTCCTACTACCTTGCACAGCGCGGTTTAGGCAAACATAAAACCAGTTACAACCCCGACGAGCCATACACATGGCGCGGCGGCACAGTTGCAGATATTCTATCCAAGCCGGAATATATCGGGCATACGGTAAACTTTCGGACTTATAAGGAGAGCTACAAGGACAAACACTCCAAAATGACACCAAAAGAGGATTTAGTCATTTTTGAGAATACGCAGGAAGCAATTATTGACAAGGAAACATGGGAGCGCGTTCAGACCTTGCGAAAGACAATCCGTAGGACAGATACCATAGGCACAGCAAATCCCTTAACAGGCTTGATGTTCTGTGCTGATTGCGGGGCGAAGATGTATAACCACAGGGGCAAGGCTGGCAATGCGCGGGATTGGGCAGGGCGACCAACTGGAAAGAAACGTCCAGACCGCGACGAATACAACTGTTCCCGTTATGATTTAGGCAATCAACACTTTGATGATTATTGCACCACACACCTTATCCGTACTGCCGTTGTTAATGAATTACTGCTTGAAGCGATAAAGGAAGTTTGCGACTATGCACAGAACAACGAAGCCGAGTTTATGGCGCAAGTCTGTTCCGCTTCCGAGGACAGACAGGCAAAAGCGGCTAAAGCTATCCGACAGAGGAAACAGCGCAGCGAAAAGCGCACCGACGAATTGAGCCGCTTAATTCGCAAGCTCTATGAGGACAATGTAAATGGGCGGCTTTCAGACAAGCTCTTTGAACAAATGTTGCATGATTTTGAAGCCGAGTTAGAGGGCTTGACCGATAGTATCACACAAGACCAGCAGGAGCTTGACCGCATAAGCAGGAAAACCGTCAATGCCGAGAAGTTTCTTGCCCTTGTCAAAAAATATACGGATTTTTCCGAACTCACCCCCGCAATGATAAATGAGTTTGTTGAAAAAATCCTTGTTCATCAAGCCGAGGGCAAAGGCGCAAGCCGTACACAGGAAGTCGAGATTTTCTTTAACTTTATCGGCAAGGTAGAAATCCCGCGCAAAGAAATTGAACTAACAGAGGAAGAAAAGGCAGCATTAGCGGAACAGGAACGACGCAGGGCGAAGAAAGCCGAGTATAACCGCCGCTATATGGAGAAGAAGCGCAGACAATGGAAAGAGCAACAGGAACGGGAGAAAGAACAGCAGGAAGCTCTTGAATTACCCGCTGCTTCCACCGAGAAAGGAGAACGCATAGCATGAGAATACTCATTGACAATGGCAACACCCCCGCCGCCCCGCGCCCGTATATCGGGCATTACGGGCGGTTGCGGAAAGCCTACCTTGAACAGTACCGCCCCGACCTCTACACCGCCCTTGTCGCAAATGAGAAGCTGCATGAGTATTGCGCCGAGATTGACGAAGCCGCCCGGAGCCGGATTGACCTTATCATGCCGCAGCTTGCAAGGAGCGCGGGAGCTACCGAAGCACTCAAAGCTACCGACCCCATGAAATGGGTGGGACTGATGAACGCTTGCAGGGCGCAAGCGGAGGAAATCGCCAAGTTTGAGCTAATCTATGTTTGACGGTCAAGAGCCGGAAAAAACGGAAATCACGCGATAGGAGCTGCCCGGACGAGGAATGGTTCATCGGGGCGGTTTCTATTTGAAAATCCTCATTTTCCCCAAGTCAAGAGCCGGGAAAAACACCCGAAAAATGCCCCTATTGCGTAACAGGGGCGCAGAAAGGAGAGTTTATGAGAACAGGGCTTACGAAGCAGGAAAAGACCACCGATATTTGGTTTGACGAGAAAGACCCCCTTATCCATATCCGCACCCACAACACCGACTTAAAGAAGCGGCTTGCCGCCTACGCCGGACAGCACCCCGACCAGTGCCGCCAGACCGACGCAGACCCCGAAACGGGCTGCATGGAGTTTGAGATTGCAAAGGGGCGTTTCTCTTTCCGTCTGACCGCCCCATACAGCAAGGAACGGCGGGAAGCTGCGCGGCGGTCTGCCAGAGAAAACAAGGCCACTGACAGGCTGAAATGAGGTGGATTTATTCATAACCATGTGCTATGATATTTATAGATAGTGAAACTTCCTTTCAATTTTTTCGTCTATACAAGTAACAGAGAAGAACAGGAGGCTTGTTCCATGAGAAAAAAGAGATTGATGATTGCAATAGCTTGTATCATTTTAGTAGTATCGCGGTAATCGTATTTTTTTCACAACAGGGGAAAAAACCGTATAAGGATTTGGACGCAGCGCAGATTGTTTCCGCTAAAGTGTTATTAACACCGCCAGACAAAACGATTGAGATTGAAAATATCCAAGAATTAGTTGAATATTTGAATGATGTTGTTGTCTATAATGAGGATAATTCTTACACAGAGTATGATGGACAAGGCGTTGTTTTTACCTTGACTATGGTAGACGGTACACAAACAGATATTATGGCGTATAACCCATTTATTGTCATTGACGGTATCGGTTATAAGACAAAATATGAGCCATGTGAAGCACTCAACAGCTATGCAAATGAATTACTAAACTCTGGGACTGCCAATATAATTTTGGAAGAACCGCCCACATTAAGCGTTGTGAGTGACGAAACCGCTATCGGTGCAGTATTAGGAACTTATTCGTGGCAAAAAACAAATATTGACGGAACTGCTGAAAGCACAATAGCTGATAGCCCACACCCGTTAGAGTGCAAGGATCTGTTGTCCCCGCCATTTGAAACAACAGAAACAACAGCTACATTAAGATTTACAGAAGACCCAGATACAATTTTAAGTGTGCAGTGCTGGAGTGACGAACATTGGGGAGAGCCTGCTACAAACAGCGAAGATGTAACTATTGTTGGAAACGTACTCACTCTTAAACTGGGCGGATATATTTATGAAGTAACAGCTGAATGGAATACTGAAAATGGCTATGGCGGAACAGCAAGCTATTTTATATATTTGAAAACAGCAGACTAAAATTGAATAGCCACCCACAAGGGCAGCCGAGAAAATCGACTGTCCTTTTTCTATGCCGACAGGCAGAAAGGAGCGGCCAGCTATGACGAAACCGAGAGAGAAAACCCGCGAGGAATTGACTGCCGAGATTGAGGACGGAAAGAAGAAAATCCGGCAGTTTGAGAACCGGGAAAAGATGTTGCGTCAGAAGTTATCCAAAGAGGAACGCCGGACACGCAGCCACCGCCTTATCGTCCGGGGCGCGGTCTTTGAGAGCATTGTGCCGGAAGCAAAGAACATGACCGACGAG
>OJLA01001505.1_pt1 | contig 15718 bp, 10 predicted proteins | sample 1596611 | NCBI WGS metagenome assembly OJLA01 (sample SAMEA4350168, study PRJEB24818) | metagenome | biome: human; feature: gut; material: faeces | place: Denmark | collected 2013-09
CCCTTAACATCATCCGCTATTTCCATTGGGCAGTCGTACTTGACGCATTCACTGGCCTGCGCAAATGCATCTCCCCAATCTTCTCCTGAAATATCCTTTCTTCCCATATAAATCAGATAGGCAAAGTATCCAGCGATTTTTACAATTATTTCATCCGGAATCTCATTGATTGGATATATTTCAGAAGTAATAAGTTTATGTCCGTCTCTAAGTCGTGGATGTTTCATGTTAGATATTTAAAAATGAGATTTTAATATAGTATCAATTTTATTAGCAATCTGTCTTATCATCGGAACGGCAACGCTATTTCCAGTCTGTCTTCGCACCTCGCTATGTGAAACTACGATTTTATATTTATCAGGAAACCCCTGAAATCGTAATAATTCCCGTGAAGACGGGCGTCGCTTCCCATTTATCAATAGATAATTATATGATGCACCTGTACGTAGCGCACAGGCATAATCCAATACAGAAATATTTCCTGCCTTATTCTCATGCCAAACTGATGGATAAAACAGATTTTTATCACGTGTCCGCTCTTGTCTTTTTTTCAAAATTGCTTCTGAAGCAAATAATGATGAATCCACTTCAGAATCATCCTGTAATATATCTTTTAAATTATATTGAATTTTTTCAAAATCAAAGTTAAACTCATCAATCAATTCTTTTTGAAGGAAACCTACTATTATAACCCTTTCTCTTTTCTGAGGCACTCCAAAATTAAGTGCGTTAAGGACAGACCACTTATATGCGTAGCCCAGTTCTTCCAGGGTCTCCAATATGGTCTTGAATGTCTTACCTCCGTCATGAGTTGTCAACTGCTTTACATTTTCTAGAAGAAAAGCCTTAGGACGGTGTTCTTTCAAAATAGATGCAACTTCAAAAAATAAAGTTCCTCTGGTATCTTCAAATCCTTTCCGCTTGCCCATAATGGAAAAGGCCTGACAAGGGAAACCGGCAAGCAACACATCAAAAGTCGGAGGAATAAATTCCTTTGTTGAAGCCTTACATATGTCACCAAAAGGCATCTCACCAAAGTTTGACAAATAAGTTTTTTGAGCATGTCTGTCCCACTCTGAAGAAAAGACGCATTTGTATCCAAGTTCACTAAACGGAAGCCTTATTCCTCCTATCCCGGCAAACAGATCAACAAATGTAAATTTTGCAGATTTTGGATTAGGGAAAGGCACTTTGAAAAAATCAGAAAAAAGACTTAATTGCTCCGGCTCATTAAAGACCGAAGACAAATATTCATTATCGGTAGCAAATTCATGTTTCTCCGTCTGAGTCTTGGATTTTTGGTTTAAATAATCCAAAACCAATGACATTATTTCTACTTTAATCTCATCAGATAATGAGTTAGGAATATTATGTAAATAATGACTCAAGATTGCCATTCTATTTGCCTCACTTGATTCATCATAAATACGAATAGCGTTTTCCGTATCCACTTCAGAGGGAAAATCAGACAATGATCTTAAAGTATTTAATTGCAAAGAAATATCAACATTATTCTTCATAGCACAAAGATACAATAATTTAACGTATCATAAGTATATCTCCAGACAATTTTGCCTTTTTCGCATTAAGCCATAATTATTCAAAATGAATTATTCAAATTAAATAATCTGTTTTGAATAATTGCAACCGGCTTTTTCATATTAATTTAGGGATGGGCGCCCCGTAGAGTGGCATTTAATCATTATGCTTGAGGTATTTTGAGAACTGTCGCGGTGACATGCCTACCTGATAGGCTATCTCGCTGAGGGTAGGTTTTACATGCTTACCCGTGGCTTGCTCAAGAAGCAGCCGGCCCTTTTTCACTCGTCTCTCCCGCAGATATTCAAGAGTCGACATTCAAGTGATAGCCTTAACTCGCTTATAGAGATTGCTACGGCTCATCCCGGCAAGATGCCCCAACTCTTCAATACTGAATGAGGCATCGGCGATATTCTCATCTATTATTGAATCTATTGACTTCAACCATGCACTGTCTGCCTCGGCTTCCGCTTCTGCATCAACAGCAATATCGGGCTGAGATATCGGAGGCATCGCAGGAGTGCCAACACTCTTTCCCGCAACCCGATTGCGTAAAAAATACATCAACAACCCCCCTGAGAAAATTATTCCGATTACGACATATATCCACCACGGAATCCTTACTTGCAAACCGCCGTGGGCTTCTTTTACCGGATTATCATCGGAACTTATCACCGCTACAGCACCGAAAGCACCGGCAAGGACAGTTCCGTCACCCGTATCAAACAACGCATATTTCCCAAATCGCAAACCATCCAACTTTGCGAATACCTCCACATGAGGCGGCTGACATCGCATATCAACATGATAGACCGCAGAATCAGTGCTGCACCATAATGTGCTGTCAGGAGAACTCTCCAACGCAATCAGAGGTATTCCATTCAAAGCGACCTTAGTTCCATGACGGTCGGTCAACCCGTCAGGTGTGGCAAAATACAGTGTGCCATCGGTCGAGACTGCAAGCTGATCAACCACGATACGCTCATCACCGGCAGTCGACGTTTCCAGTTCCAGCGATGCGCCTGAAAGAGCGTCAAAAGCATAAACCCCGTAATGAGTTGCAACAAAAATGCTGTCGCCACACGGCGATGAACAGATATCGGTGATATAATTTGTTTTCAAGGCGGAATTGGAAATATCAAATTTGTCAGAATTTCCTGTGGCAAAGTCATGACGAATCACCCCATTAGAAAAAGATGCTATCCACAACTTCCCGGAAGAATCAAAAGCCATCGCCCGACACCGCGAGACCTCGCTGCCAGAACCTAAATTCGGGACAGAGAGGGCGTTTAAAAGCGTGTCAACCTTAAATACCCCGCCTCCATAGCTCGCCGCGAGCACATTTCCGTCAGGTAGTGTCAGAAGTTTTGTAACAGTGGAACTTGGCAATGCCGTAAGCACGGTATCATTACCAATATCTATACCCGCGCCATCGTATGCTGTCCAAATTCGCCCTTTTCCATCAATAGCGAATGAGGATATATTCTCTTCGATACCGGTATGTATCGTTTCCACATCCGACAGGACAGGCTTTGAATAATATATCCCGGAATGATATATCGAGGCATAGAGACGACCACTTCGGGTATCGTATGCGACTGACGATATGTGATTACCGGGAATCGATGCAGCATCATCCAATGAACGGCGCATGTTTATCAGACTTCCTGTAGAGCGGCGATATAGATAAATCCCGTCACTGTTTGTCGCATACGCCTTCCAGCCATGCCTTAGAGCAGCCATATCTTTAACTATCTTATCCTGAAGGGGAGCGGGTACGTTGCGGGGTACATACTCATGACTTACAATCGTATCACAAAGCAGAACAGAATCACCTTCGAGCAGATAAGAACCCATAAGTGTGCGGACATATATACTTCCGTCCAGAATTTCTATGCGGTTTACCGTAGGCTGCCGCGAAGCTTTGTCCTGGAGTTTAATGTTACATATTTCATCCCCGTCAGCCGCCACATAAAGCCCCTGAGCGGTACCAATAAGAAGCCTGCCGACAGAGTCAACCGACAAAGCATAAACTTCCGAGGTCGGTAGCGAAGCGTTTCCTTCCCAGGCATGCCATTCGGTTGCCCGGCAGATAGCCGAAGCGAGACATAGCATGATTAAGGTGATGAAACTTTTCATATCGCAAATATCGTTTTTTATTGCGAATCGTGCAATACCGTGAGCGCAAATCGTTCATAATTGCGCACATAAGGGTAGATGAAACATTTTTGCATATCGGCGAAACATTCAAGCATACACGTCTCTGCCGATGTAATATAATTTTGCACCGAATCAATCTTTTAACCGATGAAAAAATACATTTTATTACTCATGGCGCTTGGACTGCTGCTCACCGCGCACGGCGCCACAACAAAAGTGACCGTGAATCTCTGGAGCGGAGAAGTTGTCATGGGCAACTGGTCAGGTTACGTTGTTCTCAGTGCCGAACAAGTAAGCTCGCTTGAACCCGGATGCCGGGTACTCGTAAGCGTGAAAGATGTCGACAGTTCGGCAGGTACACCACAAGTCTATCTTCAGAAGAGCAACTGGACCGACTTCTCTCCCGCAGTGAAGAGCATTGTAAAAAATGCAGGTATTGAATCCTTTGACATCACCGATGAACTCTTTGCCGAAATCAACGGCAAAGGCCTCGTAGTAAAAGGATGCCACGCCACACTTACCAAAATCGCAGTGCAAAAAGAAGTGGAACTTGGTGAGGGCGGAGATTTTGACTCTGCCGTGACATGCGTGTGGGAAGGAGATACATTTATAAGTTGGGAAGAGCCTGACAAAGGCTGGGGTGTAATAAGCTCCGATTGCTTCAAAGATGTAAAATCAGGCAACGTGTTACGCTTCGGTATGACAGACGTACGCCCCTGGGCACAGGCAAGCATCGTAGATGCATCATGGAAATCTTTCGCCGATGCCCCAATCAAGACTGTGGGTCTGCCATTCTATGAGTACACCGTCACCCCGGCTATGCTCGAATCCATACAGGAAACCGGATTAATCGTGAGCGGCAACGGCTACCGCCTTACTTCAATCGACGTGGTAGACCCGGCAAAAATGCCCGCATTCACGGCACAGCTTGCCGAGGGCACTTCAAAACTGTGGGCAAAAGGCAGTGAGGCTTCTGTTACATTGGAAATCCAGAATCTCGGAGCTGAAAAACTTACTGTTCCTGTAAAAGCCATTTTGAGCCGCGACAACGGCGAAGCGTATGCCGAGATTGACCAGACTGCGATAGCTGAACCCGGCGCGACATCAGAAGTCACACTCGAACTGGGCAAGTTGGAAGCAGGCATGTACAGGCTGGCAATTATAGCAGGCGGAGGTCTGGTAGAATCCTTCAACATAGCCTGCAATCCGGAAGGAATTGCCGCAGCAAAAGAAGCACAACCCGACTTTGACTCATTCTGGAATGAAGCCCTTCAACAGCTTGCAGGTATAGACCCGTCATTCAAGATTACCGAACTTCCGGAAAAAAGCGGCTCCAAACGCAGATTGTACCTTGTAGAAATGCAATCAATACCCGATGGACTCACCGGAGAGCCTGTGACAATCCGAGCATACTATGCCGAACCTGTCGGCGATGGCAAATATCCCGTTGTAATCACATACCAAGGCTATGACAGTGCCGCATACGGTCCCGACGGCAAACCCGTCGACCCCTATTGCCCATCCGGCGACCAGGGTGAATGGGCGGAACTGATTCTGTCGACACGCGGACAAAGCATCAACAATCGCGAACCGTACACAAACACCTACGGCGATTGGTTTGCCTTCAATTTCGGCGACAAAGAAAGCTATTACTACCGCGGAGCTTACATGGACTGTATCCGCGCCATAGACTTTGTCTCATCCCGCGATAAAGTGGATTCATCGGCAATCTTTGCCCAAGGACAAAGCCAGGGCGGAGCATTTACAATAGCCGCTGCGGCACTTGACCCCCAGAAGAGACTCAAGGCAATTGCTCCCGCCGTACCCTTTATGGGCGACTTCCCTACATATTTCACCGTAGCGGCATGGCCACGCTCCGTCGCTGTAGCACAAGCCGCTCAAAAAGGCATGAGCGAAGCCGACATGTACCGTTTCCTGAGCTATTTCGACACAAAAAACCTTGCCGGAGCAATCGAATGTCCGGTCATTCAGGCAATAGGTCTTCAAGACCCCATCTGTCCTGTCCGCACCAATATGGCACCTTTCAACAATCTTAAAGTGCCAAACCGCAAACTTGTCGTAAACGAAAATGAAGCACATTCGGTACCTTCAGGCTGGTATGGGCAATATATGGACTGGTTCAAACAGGCTATCGAAGGGATGCCTGATTACATGGAATTGACAAGCAATTTATTCCGTGGCGAATTTCCGGTACAATGGAGCGCACTCACACTCGATGCCTCCAAGTTCAAATATGTCAAAGCCGGCGATATCCTGAAGATAAGCATCAGCAGTATTGCCGAAGACCGCACTTCATGGCCCCAACTCAAAGTCACAGACTCTTCAGGCAACGACATCTGGACACCAACCGCCCTGTATGACTCGGAAAAAGGTCTGCCAGCACCTTATAGCGCGGAATTTGAAATAGATGCAGACAAAGCCAAGCTGCTACAAGCCTCCGGCTGTAAAATAAACGGTTGCGCGTTCACTCTGGCATCAGTTGACCTGACAGGCACAGCGGAGATTTCAACTGTACTCAAAGATCCTTCAAAAGCAGTCAGCACGGCATGGGAAGGTTCGGAACGTATTTCATGGGCAAGCGACGATACCAAAAACAGCGTTCTTATTGACAAATCAGCTTTCACCGATATAAAAGAAGGCACCATTGTACGCGTCAGCATGAGTGAGGTCGCAAATAATGCGCAACTGCGACTGCAGGCAAACTATACCCAATTTGACCCGGTAAGCAACACTCAGCTCAAAGGCGCTACATCAGCCGACATCACTTTTGATGAAGCAATGATAGCCCTGGTAAAAGAGAAAGGTCTGCGTCTTACCGGCTGCTACTACACTCTCGACAAAGTAGAATTTATTGATGCCTCTCAGATGCTGCGCACACAAAACATGCTTGCAACTTCATGTATTAAGGCGTGGGAAGAAGGAGAGAAAGCCATCGGAGTAGTTGATATCCAAAGTCTTGAGGCCCATGACTATAATGTGACTATTACAGCCACGGTTTATTCCGACCTCGACAAGACATCACCTGCAGCAACCATCTCCAAAGGAATCACGCTGCCTGCGCGCTCCCTTGTAACCGCCGAAGTCGAGCTTGGCGATTTTAATCCCGGATTTTACACACTGTCGATGGATGTAAACGGCTCGGCTGCCGGTATATATAACATCGGTTTCAACCCCACACAGATTGAAGTATCTTACGACGGGCAGTCCGATTTCGATGAATTCTGGTCAACTGCCTTGAATGAGCTAAAAAATGTCGCGCCCCAATTCAATATCGTCAGCGAAGTCACGGAAAAATCCACCTCCACACGCAAGGTATGGTATGTGGAGATGCAATCAATCGCCGACGAACCCGACGGCACTCCGGTAATCATCTCAGGCTACTATGCCGAACCGGTTGCAGAAGGGACATATCCGTGCCTTATTCACTTCCAGGGGACTGATGGAGGTACGTCAACCCCTTGGTGCATGGACGGCGACTCCAATCCTGAATGGTGTGAGTTCGTACTCTCGGTACGCGGACAGATGCTTAACAACCGTGATCCTCATAAAGACCGCAACATCTACACTCTCAACGGCATGAGTTACTATACTTACGGACTCGCTGATGACGACTATAAACACAAGCACTACTATTACGGCGCATATCTTGACTGTGTAAGGGCAATCGACTTTGTTGAAAGCCGCACGAAAGTTGATACCAACAATATATTCTGTGAAGGCGGAAGTCAGGGAGGCGCATTCACCTATGTCGCGGCTGCCCTTGCCAATGACCGGATACGTGCTGTCGCACCGGGTATTACCGGACATGCCGATTTCCCGGTCGATTTCAAGGTAGCGGCATGGCCTGCAAACCAGATTCTGCCCCTCGCGGAAGCAAACGGCATATCCGAAACCGACATGCTTGCCCGTCTGTCATACTTCGATGTCAAGAATTTCGCACACATGGTCAAATGCCCCGTCACCACCAATCTGTCACTTCAGGACACGACCGATCCCGCCCGTGTAGGATTCGCGCCATTCAATCTTCTTGATGTAGAAACAAAAGAGTATCTTATTAATCCTCTTCTCGGACACGCCACAGCTCACGACTGGAGCAAGCGATACATGGAGTTTTTTGAGCGTCACAAATATGACATTTCCACTTCTATATCCCGCCCTGAAAGCGTCCCTTTCCTTAACGTGGAAGGGCGCATGATAAAAAGCCGTGATGAGATTCATATCAATGTCTACAACATCGCCGGATGTCTAATCGCCGATGGATACGGGACGGTCCTCATTCCGTCGCCGGGAGCTTACATTGTTAAAGCCGGAAACAGGACGGAAAAAATAATCTGCCGCTGAATTATCACCTGTCACACAATGAGGCTGTATCAATCTTGATGCAGCCTCATTATTGTTTTGAGTAATGAAATTGGGAGAAAAACAAAAAAGGTCGAGCCTCGCGGCCGGACCTTTTTTGAGCGGAAGACGAGGCTCAAACTCGCGACCCTCAGCTTGGAAGGCTGATGCTCTATCAACTGAGCTACTTCCGCAATTATAATAGTAGTAGCGTGGGCGAAGATGGATTCGAACCACCGAAGGTATAAACCAGCAGATTTACAGTCTGCCCCATTTGGCCACTCTGGTATTCGCCCATTCCCGTAACGGGACTGCAAATTTAGTTATAACTTTCTTACTTTGCAAGCAAAATCTATCATTTTTATTGCAGCCTCGGCTGCTTCGGTGCCTTTGTTGCCGTATTTACCGCCCGCACGGTCAATGGCATCCTGCTCGGTATCAACGGTAAGCACTCCGAATATGACCGGCGTCTTACCTTTTGCATTCAAGCGGGTGACACCCTGAGTGACACTGTCACACACGTAGTCGAAATGCGGTGTGCCTCCACGTATAACGCAACCAAACACAATAACCGCGTCATACTCTTTCACCAGCGCAGCAGCCCCATAGGTCAATTCAACTGCACCGGGCACATGATAACAGTCGTAAGCCACGCCCTGCTCTTTAAGCAAAGTAACAGCCCCGTCGGTCAAAGCTTCGGTAACGTGGGAATTCCACTCAGCGGTGACGATAGCCACTTTGGTTTTGGGGTCAAGTACGGGCAGTCCGCCATGGGGAGCGCCCGAAGATAATGCTGTAGACATATATTTTATTTCATTTTGTTACTTAATATAAATACAATCAGTCGCGGGAAAAGATTTTATGCCACCGTGAAAGAATATCAATCAGCGAAGTGGTCTTTTCATCAAGAAGACGCCCTATATGTTCCACTTCAACTGCGGCATCCATCTTTTTAGCTTTCTGCAACAGGGTGTTGAGCAGATGCACTCCTTTCTGCCTTGTGGTGAAAGTGTGCAGCAGAGCTTCGCCAAGCATGACCGACACCTTCAGTTTACGCAAGGAGAATGAAGGGTCAATCTTGTCGAGATATTTTAAGGCACGGCTCAGATAGCGCACGGCATCGCGCGGTTTGCCGAGATTCAGAAGAGTCTCCGCCTCCCTGACAAGTGAATCGACAAGTTTCCCTACCGCCTCCGGTGCACCGTTTGCAGCCATGGAGATATAAGTGGAGGTGGCGACCTGATAATGTGCCAGGAGATTGACCTGCTTTATCCTTGATCGGTAAGCCGATGTAGCGACATTCAAGGCATATACATGAGCCGACGCATAACGGTCGGGATTAGTTTTGGCAAGGACTTCAAAAAGTTTTATCGCCTTATTTATCGTACGCTCTGCAGCATGAAACTCTTTGCGCTCGGCGTGAATGAGCGCGAGGTCGTAGAGCAACAATGCAAGTACGCTCCTGAAGGCTGTGTCTCTCCGCTTCGGATATTCAGAAAGGATATGCAACGCATCGGCTATCCTGACTAAAGCGCCATCGACATCACCCTCCTCTATCATTGCCGCCGCCAGAATCTGCTGTCGTGCCGCATCCTTGATTGTCTCACTGTAAGGCGCATTATGCGTCGTGATACCGGAAATCAGCGTTATCGCCTCATCGACATGTCCGCTGTCAATGGATTGACGCATATAAGTACTTACAAGGTCGTATGCCCCGTCAAACGGCAATGCCTCAACGATTATCCCGGCATCAGCGCTGTTTTCAAATGGCAACAGCGCGGAATCAGCGACACGGTTGATAAATCCTGTTTCAAGCGAAGTCGATTTCATGCCATAAAGAATTATTTCACCGGAAGGAGTCCGTCAAATGACTGCGACGCTACTTTTGCCGTCTGCGCCGCCTCTTCAAGCACCGACATCATGACATCTTTGCCGATACGCTCACTCAGCAGGTCATTTTTGCCCTCAAGCTGCGAGAGCAGGCTGGCGACAGGCTGTCCTGTCTCCTGGGCGAGCTGGGTAAGGGTGTGCATGACAGCCTCTCCCTCGCCACTGAGTGTGAAACGGGTTATATCATTTTTAATCATGGCATCAATCACACCGGTAATCGCCCCCACACTCCATGCGAAGTTATTACCGCCGGTCTCTGCCGTCACCTCTACCATCTCCTTATCGTGATAGTAACGCAGACGCGCGTTATTACGGTCAAGGTTGATAAAGTCGCGGGCATAAAAACTTATGTTGTTCTTATACGCGGCGGCATCATCGGTGGTGCGGAATATCGTATTCAGGTCGCGGTTACGGGTGATGACGACATCGGCAATCTCGAAATTTTCAAGTATCGCCGGCATCACACGCGTTATGCGCGGCTCCTTTTCGGGAGCAAAACCGGGTACATAGATAATGATAGCCTTGCGCTCCGACGCGTGTTTCACTATCTCGAAAAGATGGGGGCGCACACGCGGGTCAATGGCATAGAATCCGCCGAATATCAATATGTCATCCTTGTCGATGCGCGGCCACACGACATCAAAACTGTCATTGTTGTTACGTCCGTAACGCACTATCTGCGGCTCGCCGTTGCTGTCGCGGAATATAAACGACGAAGGGGTCACACCTTCTGTATACCGGTCGATATGGTCGACCGAAACATTGTCGGACTTCAATGAATCGACAATCATGTCGCCGACACGGTCGCGCGCCGCCTCGCCGACGAAGCTCACTTCCCTGCCGATCCTGCCGAGATTTGACGCCACATTAAGTATCAGTCCTCCGGGGGATGCCACGCGTGGCATATCGCCGTCAAACAGGATGTCAAGCACACATTCGCCTATTGCTATAATCTTTCTCATAATAATTCAGGGGATTAAGATTCGGCATTACGCGATTTCACACCGAGATAGCCTCCGTGATGGCGCAATGCGTATTGTTCGCGGGTAAATCCGGAGAGACGCATGACGTTGACCACCAACACATCACCTATCACGGTCATCATTGTGGTCGAAGTGGTCGGTGTAAGTCCGAGAGGACACACCTCCGGCGAACCTCCTGTCGAAAGCGTGACATCAGCGATCGACGCAAGTTCGCTGTCGGGATTTCCGGTGATGACAATCAACGGCAGTCCGGGATAAAGGTTGTGGGCGAGCGTTACGAGGTCGATTATCTCGCGGGTCTTGCCTGAATTGGATATCAGAAGCATCACATCGTTGGGCTGAATCACACCTAAATCGCCGTGCTGCGCCTCTGCGGGATGCAGGTTGACAGCAGGTGTGCCCGTAGAGCAGAATGTCGTTGCGATGTTCATCGCAATCTGTCCCGCCTTTCCCATTCCGGAAGTCACGACCTTACCACCCTTCCGATGGACATGCTCAAGAATCAGTTCCACGGCAGCGTCATAAGCCGGAGTCACCGGGATATTGGATATCGCGCGGCTCTCACAGTCAAGGATTTCGCGCATGGATTGCTGTATATCGGTCATATTTCAGAATCATTTCTTAAATACAAAGATAATCATTTTTATCGCAATTCATGCCCAGCCACCCCAAATTCTTGAATTTATCAAGATTATATAATGCGGAAAATCAACCGCAAAATAAAAATCGCGCAAAATTTTCTAAACAGCATTTACCTTTGAATCTGCCGGGGTATTAATAAGATGATTCTTTCAGAAACATCCTTTTGGGGCTTGCTTTCCGTGGGTATCGCTACGCTCAACCCACGGCTACATACAGATGATGCCCTGCGGGCAACCCCAGTGAGTATCGCGGACGGACTTCCATCCAATGTCACTAACTTAAGGTTCAAGGGGCGTAAATCCCCCGCAAGGGGATTCATTCCGTTAACCGCGGGTAATGCCGAAGGTATACCCGTGGCTCAAGCGCCTCTCTCCATAGACTCTACCCCGAAGCGGGTTGCATAGCCGCCTGATTAGCATATATTTATGCAACCCATTTCAGGGTTGTGTGGTGTGGCGGGACATGCGTTCCACGGGTGCCCCATTCGGGGCTACCCGTGGTTAACGACATTTTGCCCATTCCGGGCAAAATACTTAAGTTAGTGACATTGAGCTCCCATTCGCCCCTTATACAATCAGCCGTATATATGGCTACAGAGGCGCAAAAGGCAGCGTTATGGCTCCTCGGGGAGGATTTTTACGTTGCCGCCGGCGTTTACGCGGTAGCGCGCCGAGGTGTGGTCGGCAAGGTTTGTCACGCGGAACACGTAGTCTTCGATATTCACGTTTGCGCGCTCTGAGCCGTCGTAAGCATTTTGAATAGCCTGCTCTACTGTGTGAAATCCTGACCCTTCATAGGTGTCGACTTTCTTTCCGTCGAAATAAAGTTCTACAAGTACATCATCAATCGGATGTATGCGGTTTGCTGTCATAGTCGTAAATGTTTGTTTTTCTACTATAACGCTTTTGCGGGGGAAAAGGTCAAATCTATTGTGCATGACCTTAGAGTCTTTGGAGTCCTTAGCGACCTTAAAGACCTTAACACCAACATCTGAAAACTGACCTCTGACAACTGACAACTCCTACGAATAGGCGTGGAGTGAGGAGAGGGCGTTGACACCGAAATAGGTCATCAGCACGGCAAGGAAAGCAAAGAGCATGTAGGCATGGAAGGCGGTTGGGCGGTTAAGTGGCTTGATAGAGCGGTGCATCGCCACGGCGTATATAATAAAGGTGATTAGCGCCCATGTCTCCTTCGGGTCCCATGCCCAATAGCGTCCCCATGATACATTTGCCCATACGGCGCCGGTAATTATGCCAAGTCCGAGAAGGTATAGCGCCGGATAGAGCATCACTCGGTCAAGCCACATCAGGCGTTCACGCCGCGAAGGCGAGAAAAACGAAATCACGCTGCAGGTGACGGTGAAACCGAAAAGCGCGTAAGCCGTCATGACAAGCGTCACATGTATGCTCAGCCATGGAGATGCAAGCACCGGCATGAGCGGGGTTAATACCGGATTGGAACCGATGAGATGCGCGACAAGAGCCACCGCACCCGCAAAAAGCATCCCGACAGGCAGAAGCAACGGCGATGTGCGGTGAAACGCCAGCAGCAGCGGCAACAGCACAAGCAACAGAAACTCCATGGTTTCGCCCGTATTGGCAAGCGGAATATGCCCCGACATGTACCATTCAAGTATATATGCGGTCAGCTGCAGCAGTAACGCTATGCAAAGCAATGCTACCGCAACAGAGGAAAACTTCGGCAAGCGGAACAAGCCGACAAAAGCCACTCCCGCGCCGCAGAAAAGCAGTATGAAAATCAGCGTGGAGAAAGGAACTTTATTATAGATAATCTCCGCCTCGACGCGGGCATCAGACATCGACTTCACATTATCGGGAAGGCGCATAATCAGATTACCCGCCAATAAATCCATGATCAATCCTACTTTCTCGTCAAGCTCCTCGATGGCGCGGTCAAGCTCTGCATTGCCTTTACCATACAAATCGCGCAGACGGTAATAATCGGAAGCCGAAAACAGGTCGTCGAGCGACGCATACCGTCCGTCAAGCCCGAGACAGTCGCGCAACGCCTTATCTTTCACAAGAATTGCACGCTCCCCCTGCCATTGCTCGGGATAAAGCAGCCATGATGCCATAAACTGCTCCGGCGACAAACCGCGATAGCGCGTATCGCCGGTGATTTTCAGCGTGAAATCACGCGCAAGCGAGTTGAATGTCATCAGCCTGCCATTATACATCACCTGCTTGCGGGAAAGCGAATCGGCCTGCTGACGTGGCACTCCGGCGATAGTCTCCGCCGAGGCACCGGCGGCAACGGCACAAAGTAATACCGCCATAGCCGACAGACGTTTAACCGCCTTACGAAATCCCGACACCCGCGACAGCATGAGCCACAATCCCGCAACGGCAAAGAGCAGAAATCCTGTATAAACCATCCCTATTCCAAGCGGGTCATGATTGACACTGAGCACGGTATGACCCTCGCTGTCATACGACATCTGGCAAAGACGATAGCCGTTTACCGAGGCGATGTTATTGACCGACACCTCGGTCGGCTCTCCGTCGACACGGAGATAACTCACGAAATCACGCGGCACTTCTCCTCCCGGATAATATGCCACGGTAAAACTGTCAAGCGACAGCCGGAACGGAAATTGCCTCACTGAACCGTCGGCAAGCTGATAAGCCGAAACCTCCTCACCCTTCCCGAGCCGTACCTGCCCGCGGTCGCCGGTGAGCCATGTCATGACCCCTCCGACGACAATCACAAGCAGCGATATGTGCAGCAGCCAAGCCGGTTTAGAAAGCCGCATAACCATTACCGGCGACGGGGCGAACCGCCATACATTCCATTTCAATCAACCATTCGGGGCGACACACCGGCGCAAGCACAATCACACGCGGCACACCCGGAAAACGCTCCTCATACATCGCATTGACAGCCGCATAATCGGCTATGTCGCGAAGATACACAATCATGTGACACACATCATGCCAGCCACATTCAGCCTCGGCAAGAAGCGCGCCTACATTTTCCCACATCCTGCGGGTCTGTGCCTTCACATCGCCCTTATGCACCACCTCACCACGGTTGTTAATGCTCGCCGTACCGGAGATAAACACATGGCGGCGGTCGCCGTAGTCAACGTATGCGCCACGCTCAAACGCCACCCCATATTCATAGGTCGGATTCAGATATTCCGGTGCATAAAGATACCTCATCTGCCCCGGCACGATGCCTTTGACGGCATAAGTGTCCATCTCCACGGTCACGCGCGGATCGGCATGGCGACCTCCGATACCGGTACTTGCTATGAAATGGGTGTCGGACGTAAGGTTGTTGGTCATGAACATCTCGTTTCTTCCCTTCACCATCCCGGCATAGTTCACATCGACATCGTGCACGAAAAACCATGTGCGCACACAGTTGTCGGCAATCGAGCAACCCTCGTCTTCAAGGCGCAGGGCGTAGTCGCAAAGCAACGCACGGGTGGCAACCTCCGACTGCACATCGGGTGTGCAGGCACTCCCCTGCCAGAAATGAGTATAATCTCCGTGAGTCACTGAATACAGTCCGTTGTACAGGTTATTGACCGCCACTCCTTCCTGCAGATACACCCAGAGAGCCAACTTCGTGCCATCGAACGGCGACTGCTCCACTATAGAAACGGCGCACTCTTCCTCACGCGGCAGCTGCGACTGCTGGTTGGACGCATCGCTCAAGAAATAGCGCTTGAACACAGGCACCACACCGGTGCCGAGACGTTCGCGAAGGTTATTGTAAGCGGCGATGACGGTCGACAGCTGGGCGGCGAAAGTTTCGCCTGCAGCGGTCGACTTGATTATCGCATGGTACTCAGCCACTCCGCTCCCGCGCATAAATGCCGACACTGTGGTGGATGCACCGTTATTATAATATGTAGTCATTTCCCTTTTTATTTCTTCTTCCAGTAGCATAAGATGTCATCATTTTTTAGCACCTGCGTCAATCCAGTTTTTCACAAGATCGGCTGAGGTATTATTAGAAATAATCGTATGGTGACGGTAAGCCCAGTCATCCGATATATCTGTGGCAATAGCGCGCCAAAGCACACTTGCCGACGCATCGCCGGGAGTCACGCGCATCATGTCGGGCGACTTCACCGAGGTCACATTGACCAAAGCATCGTAACTGTCAGCCTC
>OJLA01001515.1_pt1 | contig 15646 bp, 9 predicted proteins | sample 1596611 | NCBI WGS metagenome assembly OJLA01 (sample SAMEA4350168, study PRJEB24818) | metagenome | biome: human; feature: gut; material: faeces | place: Denmark | collected 2013-09
TTTCTTCATACTTAACCATTCGTTTTTGACAACATTTCAATGACCTCTTTAGTGTTTTCGAACCGACTTTTGCCGGTTCTATTGTTTAACTTTTAATTTTTCGGTAAAAATTTACCGAAGTATTGCTATTAATTTATTCTTTATCATTTCAATATAATTTTAGTCACATAATCTTTTCCGTTCTCACTGATTTTCACAACATGTATTCCCGGTTTCAAAGATACCGAATAGTTGTGTTGAGCCGTTTTATCGCGTGCTACAAGCTGACCTTGCACATTGAAGATTTGAATGTCGGCATTGCCACGCAGATTCTCTATCATGCAGGTAGTTCCTGAAACGTACACCTTATAACCGGCTGTTTCTACTCTGTCTTCAACACCAACCGAAGTGTCATGACGTTTCACCTTCAATACGAAACGGTCTTTCACATCTCCGGTTTGCGTGATATCAAACTCATAGGCGTTTTCCTGATCCAACTTCCATTCCGCCCCCGTATGTTTGTCCCAAAGGATAACCTCATCATCTCCTGTAAAACCGGTTATCCGGCTCAAACGAAGAGACAACTTGCCAGGCGTTCCTATTCTCAAACCCAGTTTGACTTCTTCGGTATCCATCGGCAGTGTGTTCACAGAAGCCGCCGATTCTCCGGCTGCAGAGAACAATTGATTGGCTGTGGCTGACAAACTCCAGAATTTCGGAGCATCTTCATTCACCACAAAATCTGCCGAAGCACCTTCTTCCCAAATAATGTCCGTACGATCTTGCTCTTTATCCTCTGCGTAAAGTTTCAAGCGCACTGAAGTATATTCGTTTGCAGTATAGTAATCGAATGTACGACGGTTAAGCGTCACCTCTTTGGCCACAGGAGTCACGGTAAGTTCAGCCTCAGGTGCCAGTGTCTGGACAAAATAAGACTGGAACGGTATGATCTTCTGTTCCTCATCATAGTTCGTCATATCGAATGTAATGTAGTTGTCCAACTCCTTATTATACTGATAAACGAATTTAGTCACCTTGTGCTCGTCAAAGATCACATTCTGGTGTTTCGTGATGTTGATGTCTGCCAAATACGGATTACCGATCAGGTTCCATCCCTCTTGAGCCTTACCGTAAGGAGATTCAAAATGCTCCAAGTGGCCGATAGTTACCGAACTGTTCGACAGTAAGGTTCCGTTTCCGATATTCATCGCATTATCTACGTCAGTAATCGTCGTCAACTGAACTTCTTCTTCCAGATAGCCTTGCAGCAGTTCGGCTTCCACTTCCAAGTCTGCCGTAGGTGCAGTAGCCACAAAAGTATAGTCGTCCGTGCCGTTTTTCAATTTCAGTTCGACCTTGGGCTCAAGATAAACCTTGAACTCCAACGGAGCTGATTCCGCACCGACCGCCTGGACGGTTATCGGATTCAAAGCCATTTTATCCAACTTCGATTGGTCTATCATGATCGTAAAGCGATTATCGCCATTACGCATGTCTACACTGTCTTTATCCAAAGAGGCGTAGGCCGTTTCTTTCACTTCCAGCATTACCACATCATCGGCATTTCCGCTCAATACTTTCACTTGCAGAGGCAATCCCTTGGCGGTTTCCTCCAGCATGATATTGCTGTTTCCGGACATTCCGTCGGCCAAAGCCAGCTCCACCTTCACCGGACGTTTGCCGGATTCAGGAGAGACAAAGAACATCACTTCGGAAGCACGGTTCAACAACGCTCCCTCGATAGAAAACTCTGCTTTGCCGTTTTCAACAGTCTGTGCTTCCACAAAATGTTCAAACGGACTTTCCGAACCCAAAGCACGAATGGCCATCACCAAATGGTCCTGCTCCATAATACCGGCATGACGGTAACGTAAAGTAATCCGATCGGTTGCTGTCAACTGTGGATCGTTTGCATAAACCAATGTGTAGTGTGTTTTGCTCAAAGGCAAATCGGATTGTCTTCCGGCTGCTACATAGTTGTAAGAGGTACCGTCGAATGTATTCCATTCTCCCAGTACATTCTTTCCTTCCGGATAAATCAACTGTACAGCCGAAGTTTCGGACATTTGGTTCAGATGCAGGCGACTTTCCGGATTAAACGGCACAGTAGAACGATAGTTTTGTGTCAAAGTACCGTAGTGCTTCAGCGACATGTCCTGTACGCTTTCACGCAAATCCCCGTTTTCATCTCTTACATCCATCGTCAAATAAGCCACTAATGCCGAATCATTCAGCAACACTCTTTCCTGCATATATCTCAAGACTTCTTCCTGGGTCAGTGAGCGGTTCCATACGGCAACCTGATCGAATGCTCCCGTAAACCAAGTGTTACCCATTTGATTCTGTCCCAACATCAACATGGAATGTATGCGTCCTTTGTTTATATTACGTTTTATAGAATATTTCATTCCGTTCAGGTAATAATCCATACCATCGGGGCGGGCCACCAATGCCAGATGAATCCATTGTCCAACCTGATCTTTCGCCACGTTGAGTGAAGTAGATTGGTTCCAACTCCAGGATTCTTCATTCCAATGACAGCGTACATTACCGTTTTGCAAGTGTAGTCCTGTTGCTACAGAGGGATTTGAAGAGCGGAAAAATAAGAGCGGTTTGGTTCCGGACAATATGTCTACATCACCCAAATACACCCACCCCATTATGGTCACGGTATTGGATTCATGCAAAGCAACATAGTTATCTGCCGAACCCACCAAAATTCCACCTTTCTCTACCCACGTCGAGTTACCCAACCCTTTCGGGGTAATCCGGTTGACAACCTCAATCGGCATCGGAATCATCTTTTCATCGGTCTTGCCTTTCAGGGTCACCAGATTCCGTTCATTGAAGGCTCCCAAATTCTGCCCTATTTTAAGATCGGAGGAAGCTTCACCCTTCGTAAAATAGAATCCGGTTTGAGGTTGCAACACGTCATTGTCCGACACGATATCATACACACCGTTCGGTTCTGCCAAGCCTTCCACAATAGAAGCGTGGGCTTTGACAGTATGCTGATCCTCGGAATATACGGTAAGCTCTCCTCTATTTGAAACTCCCTCAACGGTCATTTCGATAGCCGGCTTCAAAGACACTACCAACATTTTTTTGCCTTGCAGTTCCTGCATCGGCAAATCAGTCGCTTGCAAAGTCTGCGTATCTGCATTATAGGTCAAATCTCCCACCAAATTCCAATAATTCCTACGTCCGTCTTCCGAATAATACAGACGATAACGCTTGTTCTGATTAAAAGGTTTGCCTTCGACAGCATAGAAATCTAACGTCAAAGTGTCTGCTTCGGCAACGGTAAAGTTTCGGAAGATATATCCAGTCGGTTCTACCTCATAATATTTGGTATCCAAATTGGATTTGTCTTCCAACCAATGTTCCGCTTTATAAGCATATACACCGATCTGATAATCCGATGTTGTATTTTTAACGGCTATCTTTAACAGATTGACTCCCCGGTCTTCAAAGAGTTTCTCACCATCGGTCAATACACCGTAAGCAGCTCGTTGTGCACTGATGGGGAGCGACATTTTTTCATGAGTAACCTCCGCACGCGTCATCACACGTGGCTGATATCCGGCAAATGTTTCCAAGTCTCCGGACAGATTATCCCCATTGAAAGCATAGTAAGCCACAAGTCCGTTACGATTGTCTACATTCACGGAATACATTTCACGACGGATTTCCTCTTCATTCAATTCGTAGTTCCATATCTTTAATTCATCTACGGCTGCCTCTATCGGCGCATACTCAAAAGCATCTGCAAACAGCGACAGGTAAGTGGAATTATTCAGCGTATGTTCCCTGCGATAACGCTCTCCCTCACCAGTTAACATACCGTTTACATACAGACGTATCGAACCGTCACGTTTCTCGGTTATCGCCACATGAGCCCACTCACCCATGTTCAATTTACCCCCTTCGATGGTTTTCTGTTCATCGGAAGCCGGTTCATACGTCGGCTTGTTAAACTGGTTGCTTGGAGAATATCTGAATTTCAAAGTTCCGTTTTCTACGAAAAGCAACCAACCTTTTGCACCTTTATCATATTCTTTCTGACGGTTGGCCAACAAAACTCCATCATTCATCGGTTTCACCCAAAGGTCTACAGTAAAGTCATTGAAGAAATAATCTACATATCCTAAATCTATTCTGCCCTTTCCGTTTGAATACAACGCATTTCCAGCTTTCTTTTCCAATTTTACATCCGGTGTTTCCTTCACGATGTATTCGGCCGAAAGGGTAGACACATCGGGAGATTCTCTAAGTGTGAGTTTCAACTGTACTTTATCTCCGGGGCGCAAGGCCTGAGTAAGATACTGATAGGGATTATCTACCTTCATTCCATTTACCGTCCATTCATAATAGTAATACAACGGAATAGTCCATTTCGTATCAATACCGATAGTACGACGGCCATCCACATGGGTGATTTCTTTTAAGGCAAATCCGTTTTTAAAGAAACGGTCGGAAGGATGCTCCAAATCGGCTACCCATACGCCGCGACCATAATCAGCCAGTACCATCTCTTGTGTGGTATAATTCATGACAATATCACTGAATTTTCCACTATTATATCCCTTGGTCCAAAAACGCCAGGTATTTGAACCGTTTTCCAGAATATAGATTCCGGCACTACCACGATTCACAAAATAAAGATCGCCACTACCTTCGTGGAAAAACAAGTGGTCGCAAGCTATATTAGGAAGCCCCTCTCCTACTTTTTCCCAACGACTTTCGTTGACATACAATCGCATGACCTGTCCTGTCTGTCCCAAATACAGGATGTCGCTGTTATCGGGATCTGCCGCTAATCTGGTATTGCTAAATTTGGCCGGCTCACCGTTGTACAGGATGTCCTGAAAAGAGTTTCCACTGTCTATGGATTTCTTTAAGATATTATCAGTAGTACGTACAAAAATAGTAGTATATCCTTTATCGCGTGCAAATGTGACATCCGCGACATCCGCCCCGACATTATCAAACAGATTAGTCAGGCTCCGACCTATATCATCAATGCGGTAGAAAGTGTTTCCTTTTCCCGTTCCCGTACGTCTCATATACCAGGAACCGGTATGTACATCGGCATAATTGGTGGTCGTGCTCCACGAGTCCAACGGCATATTCTCAATACCGCCTCCGCCACCTCCGGAGAAGTAGCATGTGCTGGTATAAGGATTGGCGCTGGATTCGGAACCTTCATAACCACGCCAATTTCCCCATCGACCGTAGCGGTAGGTCTGCACATCAATATCCTGCGTGTTACCCACCATCAACTGATCACCGAATTCATTGACACGGATATTGTAATACAACATCTGTCCCATATTTCCTCCAATATTAGTCCATTGGTTATTATTCACATCCAAATCTTTCATCAACATACCGCCATCCGAACCTCTGAACACCCGACCACTCTTGTGAGAAAGAATGAAATGATTGTCCGCATTATGACGAGAATTGGTTACCGCATAATATTTGCCGTCCTCCTGTAACGACGTCAAACGGATTGACCATGCAAACTGATCGAAATTTTTTCCTCCGTCAGAACTAATGGCAGAACTCATCGTACATCCGTACACCCAATTCGGATCACGAAGGTTTACACCGAAACCTCCCAACCAATTCCAAGGAGCCTCATTGCCAAAAACAGTACCTCCACCGATTCCAGCACTGGGCTCTTGAAGCGTTATCCAAGTCTTTCCCTTGTCTTCGGTATAATAGAGTGCCGTAGCATTTCCGTTACGAACTGCTGCCGCAAACCACATTTGGTTCGGATTTATGGTACTGATGACCATATTACCCGGCGAAGTGGCTCTTAAAGGGAATATCGTCTTGTTATCCGGGTCGGAAGGATCATTACGCAGTGCCGTCCGGTTTTCATTATATACATCAAAACTCATCTTCTTGATGTTATATTTTCTCTTTCCATTTTCCACCGTGCTTTTCGCTCCATCGTCAAAATAGAAGATAGACCGAGACCCTGGTATGTAAATCATATCCCGATTGGAGGGATCAAACTCCACTGACTGGAACCACACGCCTTTTCCCACACCATTGGGATGGACGTCTTTTAGTTCATCCGGTACAATGACCTCTGTCCAGGTTTTACAGGTGTCTTCACTAATCCAAAGTTTACTGGCCCAATGCTCAATCCCCCCTTGCTGCTGTGCGCCGATGAATTTCAGATTTCCGGCTTTGTCGCGGAAAGCATAACCTCGCTTATACCCTTTGTGAGTAGCCCCTTCTATACGACGCCAGCTATCTCCGCCGTCCGTTGTTTCATACACCGTACTGTTATCACCAAAAGCAAACAAGTGATTCCAATCATCCGGGTCTACAGGGATCGAGGAGTGGCGAACCGTACTGCGGTGAGCTCTCACCGGAATATTATCCGTGATGCATGTCCAGGTAAGCCCTCCGTTATCAGTCTTGAAAATGCCTGCTCCGTCGGGAATTACATACAATTTGTCATGGTCTTCAGGATGTACCACACCCCAATGCATACGTCCAGACGATGGTTTATGTTCCACCGTACGGAAATAGGCTGTATTACGAATACCTTTTTTACGGTCTTCTGGAGTGTACACGATTTTGGGCCAGGTATGGTTCAGTACATCGGTTGGAACAGTACGGGCTATACTGGCTTGCATCACCTCGTTATAGGTTGTATCCACGAACTGGTAGAGCGTATCTCCGCCCGGCATGATACCGTAAGTGGGTAGCCATTGCTTGGCATACCATCCGTAACCGAATTTGTTCTTGGCAGCCTTACGGTCTTTTAAGGCCGTCTTCATGATGGTTACAATCTCTTGAGGGCTCCATCCGTCATGTGCCAACTTCATATACACTTGATCATCCAGCAAGTCTTCCATCTTCACGTATTCAAATGCGGAATCCGGAAGCAAAGCTGCTTCTTTTACCATTTTATTGCGTCGTTTCAGGTCCCTGTCGGAATCCGAAGCATACTCATTTCTTGCATAACTATGCAAAACAAAACAGCAAAATAAAAGTTGAGTGGTTAAAAAAAGTTTCTTTATCATCTAACTTCTGTTTTAAATTTAATACTGTATCCCAAAAACAACCTAATCTTAAAAAGTATATTGGAATTTATTTGTGCTTTTCCGCTATCCTTTCTAATCAACTGAAAACATCATCGCCATGCGTCCCAAAAATCATCCAGATTATGTCCCGAGTTATATCCCGGATTTGGAGGTTCCGGATTCATATCACTTCCGGCAATCATCATCTCTGTTTCGAATGACATGACCCGGACTTCAGGACTCACATAATTTTTACGCCCATAGTTAAGTGTTGTTCTCATCTCGGTTTCCGCTAATAGCATCATTTGATTCATTTTCTTTTAATTTTTAATTGATAGAATTAGTGCAAGCCAAGTCTATTCGGACTCCTCCGATAAATTGGAACACAAAGGTAATGGCAGTTATGTGGTTTTACAAGAGGGATTTAGTTAAAGAAAAAAGATAAACAATAAAAATAGAAGCTTATATAAAAGGAATATTTGCGGTCAAAAATCCCCAAAAAGCCAAACAGTTATAACCAAGAATAAATACAAAGGCACTTATATGCACACTTCGTAATACAAAAGCCATTCAAACAACAAGATTATAACTACTACAAATCAGTCTTTGTTGTTAAAAATCATATATTCCATAAAAATAAGAAAAGGACATCAAGCCATTCTACCATTACAAAACCACTGCCCGTATGGCCAATACAACATAAGTGAGATAAAGTACACTCTGAAAAATATCCAAATCCGCTACGGCATACCCCGTGGAAGTATATTGAGTAGAAATAAAATTCCTATCCGGCGACATCCTGCGCAAAATATAAGCGCATGCCATGTAAGTGGAAAGACCTACCAACAGCCCCCAAAGCATCCCGAACAGAATATCTCCCGGATAATGTACCCCCAAATAAATGCGGGAATAAGAACAGAGCGCAGCCCACAAAACCAAAGAAAAGGTCATCCAAACATTACGAACCAACAAAGCTAAAAAGATACATACAGCAAAAGTGTTGGCGGCATGACTGGATATAAAACCATAGCGTCCGCCACGATAGCCATCCACCACGTCTACCAAATACATCAGCAAGGGGTCCTGAGCCGGCCGGAAACGGGCAAAGTAAGGTTTACAGAAAGAAGAAGAAAACTGGTCGGCCAACAAGATGGACAAGGCAAGAAACAACACAATAAGCCCCACCTCACGCATGGAATTGTTCTTGACCAACACATAAAATAGCACGACGGCCACAGGTATCCAAGCCACCGTACTGGTAATCCCGTTCATCAAATGGTCGAAAAACAACGAATTGCTGCCATTCAACAGCAGCAACAACCGTTGGTCCAAACCGATCCAGTCTTCTAACGCCATATCAAATCACCTCCATTGCTTCTGTCGGCATCCAACCCACCTTGCCGTCTGCCAACCGTATTTCTTTCCATTCCTTCATGGAATCGTCTATGATTTCCACACGTGTGCCTTCATGCAGTACAAAGAGGTCCGTACCCGATTCGTTCGGAGTGCTCTTCACGACTACCGAACTGCTCATCACCACAGCCCCGCTGCGGGCATTCAATTCCTGATGCTGCGTCCAAGCAAACACATTGGCCATCACGACAACCGCCAACATGACCAAAGCGCCAAAGAAACCCAATTTCTTCCACACGACCTTATTGCCTAAGAAAAACACCAGAATCAGCACGCAGGCCAGCACAAAAGCCACAATCCCCGTACGCGCCCAACCGTCCATACTCATCATGTCAATGATGTTCTTATACCATGTCACAAAGAACATCTCGCTTTCGGGTGTGATTTTATCTATCGTTTTTGAACGGGCCAACTCCAAATTGAAACGGACATCCGAACTCCCGGGGTCCAACAAGGCGGCACGTTCGTAATTCAAAATGGCAAGAGCCAGACGGTCTGTCTTATAATAACAGTTTCCTAAATTATAATATATGTCCGCATGCTCCCCTTCTTTCAGCAAAGCCGTATATATAGGTATGGCTTCTTCATACTTTTCCGCAGCGTACGCACTATCAGCCTGCACTTTGTCTTGGGCGTGAAGCGAAAACATGCACATCACACCTATACATATCAAAATCAACTTTCTCATCAGCTTCATCCTTTACTTACCGTTTAATAGAACTTTCCATCTTATCAATGACTTCCGTAGCCGCTGCATATATCTTGTCCATCGTTTGCGACGGGTCGCCCGGCGCATAACGGGCAAATTCACAATCGTTCATCGTCTCTACCAACTGCTGCACGACGGAGACGTCCGTTCCCTTGGCCTGCAACTTTTCACTGACATTCTCTTTGTTCAGTTCTGTAGCCGGAAGATTCAACTTGTCTCCCACATAGCCCCACAAGGCCTTTAAGACCTCATCATAAAACTCGGCCGGCTTGTCGGCTTTCAACAATGCAGCCGCCTGTTTCAGACGCTTGGCTGCCGCCTTATTCGCTTTCTTGTTACGCATTTTAGCCACATTGGCATTTTCCATAGCTTGTTTGCGGAAGACCACCACAAGAACAATGAATGCCAACAAGGGAATGACATAACTCCACCAATAGGCTGCTGTCCCGAAATAGGACTCACCCTTTTGCTGCAAACGCACCTCCCCCTGATGGATGTACCGGATATCTGAAGCCAACAACTCCACGTCCTCTTTATTCGTATAGTTCCCGCCGCCGCTTCCGCCTTTGCCTTTCGCCACGTTGAGGTCAAATCCTTCCGTTTTCACGGTCTTGTAAGCTTTCGCGTCGGTATCAAAATAACAGAATTCCACAGGCGGGACCGTATATTCCCCCGGATGGCGGGGCACAGCCAAATAATCAAATATTTTATTACCGGAAACCCCTCCGCGACCTACTTTGGTCTGGTCCGTAATCTTGGCATCGTACGTCTCGAAATCTTTCGGGAAATTCACCACCGGAGCCTTCATCAGCTTCATGTTGCCGCTTCCGGAAACCGTAATCCTCAACGTCAACGCGTCATTCGTCTTCACTTCGCTCGGAGTAAGGGAAGCACTGATATTGAATTTGCCCACCGCTCCGGAGAAATTAGCAGGCCGTGGCGAAGGCAAAGGATCTACCTGCCAGCTCAGAGCAGGAGCCACAATGGTTTTCTACACCTCGACCATGGTACTCCCCCCGTTGAAAAACGCATCAATCGGGTCGATATTACGATTTTGCTGCACCACAATCCCCTCGAACTTGATGGAAGGAATCGTCATCTTTCCGCTACGTTGGGGAAAGAGCACATATTGCCGCCATACCACCGTACCGTACCTGCGCCCATTGTGCTCTTCCATTTTCAGGCTCTTCTGTTGGGGCAGCTCTATTTCCTGTGTATGAAAACCCTCCAAATCCGGCATGCCACCGGCCAACTGCGACAGGTTGACCAAAGAGTAGACCTTATAAGTCAGCACTACCGCCTCTTGTTCATACAAGCGTTGCTTGTCGGCCGTAACCGTAATGAAAAGGTCTTTTCCGGTAATCTTAGCCCCGGCATCTTGCATCTGCATCCGTTCGTGCTGTCCGCCCCCTTGCTGGCGAGACTGTGCCCCCCCGCCACTGCCGGGGACAACCTCTATGTTCACGGTATTGGAACGGTATTGCTTTCCGTTCACAGTAGCCGTAGCGGCCGGAATGGTATAAGTACCGGTCTTCAATGCACTTAATATATAAGTATAGGTTACCGAACTGCTCTGCGAAGTCTTTCCATTAATCATTTGAAAACTGGACTGTGAGGAGCGGCTCGGCCCCATGTCTACACTAAACCCTTTCAGGGTAGGCAAATGGAAATTACTGACATCCTGTGTGTTCACGGTGAAACTCAACCTAAACTGCTCACCTTCCTCCACCACATCCGGTGCCGCGGCCTTTATCTGTACGGCTGCCCGTATCCCGACTGTCAGACAACATAACCAAAGTAATGCGATATATTTCTTCATTCCTATTTCCTTTATTGTTTAGTCGTTACCATTGTTTCTCCAATTTTCTCTGTCGCGGTTTGGCCATGGCCTTCCTGATGCGCTCCTGTGTATCTTTCTCATCTTGCATGGCTGCGTTCAACAGTTGTTCGGCATTCTCTTTCGACATGTTCTCTTCATTCTGCTGTGACTGCTTTTGCTGTTGCTTCTGTTGGTCTTCTTTTTTGTCTTTATTCTCCTGTTTGTCCTTTTTACTGCTATTCTTGTCTTCTTCTTTGTTCTTGTCCTTTCCGTCCTTATTCTCTTTATTGTCGTTTTGCTGGTCCTGCTGTGGATTGTTTTTCAACTGGTGTTGGCATAAGACCAAATTATAGCGGCTTTCGTTGTCCGCAGGATTCCGCCGCAAGGCGTTCTTATAACACTCTATGGCGGGTCCGAACTGCTTTTGGCTTTGCAGAATCACTCCCATATTATGATATATGGAAGCCAACCGTCCCTTGTTTGTCTCCACTTTCACGGCCTGTTCGTATGCCTGCATGGCTTCCTTGGGCTTTTGCTGTCTCAACAACGCATTTCCCAAATTGAAATGTGCCTGAGGGAAACGACTGTTGGCTTCAATGGCTTTACGGTAATCCACCTCGGCTTTTGTGTACATACTGTCGCGATACAACCGGTTTCCACTCCTCAAATAGTCACGGTCTGTTTTCTTCTGCGCCCATAAAAGAGATACCGTCAGACACAAGCACAAAGCCAATCCATATTTATATATCCCACGTAACATGTCTTTCTTCCTTATTTACGAAACAACTTTATATTCTTAAACAACGGATTCTTACGTTCCACAATCAACACATCCAACACGAGCGCAAGCAAAACCAACAAAGCTACGGCTTGGAACTGCTCATCGTATTCCGAATAGACCGCACTTTCCATCTCCTTCTTAGCCAACTTATCCACATAGCCCGATAATTGTTCCTGTGCGGATGAACTGTTATCCACATAAATATAGGCTCCTTGACCGGCAGCCGCAATTTCCCGGCACATCGACTCGTTCAACTTGGAAACCACTACATTCCCCGAATTGTCTGTGATATACTGCGAACTTCCGGGCATGGGTATGGGTGCGCCTTGCGGAGAACCGACTCCCAAGACATAGACTTTTATTCCCTTTTCCGCTGCCGCTTTGGCCATCTCCACAGCTCCTCCCTCATTGTCCTCTCCATCGGTAATCACAAAAATAGCCTTGCTCACGTCCTGATTGGGCGTAAAACTTTTCATGGCCAAATCAATAGCCTGCTTGATATCCGTTCCTTGCGTGGTAATCATGGATGGATTTATCGTTTCCAAAAACATCTTGGCCGACACGTAATCACTTGTTATAGGCAACTGGGTATAGGCCTCTCCGGCATACACGATCAATCCGATCTTATCATCCGTCATTTTATCCACAATATTGCTTACCAGCATTTTGGATTTTTCCAAACGGCTCGGCGTTACATCTTCAGCCATCATCGAATTGGATATGTCCATGGCTATAATGGCCTCTATTCCCTGACGCTTACGGGTATCCATTTTTGTCCCGAACTGCGGACGGGCCAAAGTGAATATCAACAATGCCAAAGCCGCAAGCATCAACCACGTCTTCACCTCACGCCGGGCTGCCGAAACATCCGGCATCAAGCCTTTCAGGAGTTCGATGTCGCCATAACGAAGCAGACGCTTCCTGCGGTAATAGTTTGTGGCATAGTGCAGACCTGCCAATAAGGGTATCAGCAGAAGCAAGTACAAATATAATGGTTCTTCAAAACGAAACATAATCAGAATGAATTAAGGTATTTTCTTCAATATGGTCATACGTAACAGGATTTCAAGTAGCAACGCAACAGCAGCCAACCAGGCAAACAAGGCGTATGCTTCATAACGCTTGCTGTATTGCTTGACATTCAGCTTCGTTTTCTCTAACTTGTCAATATCCTTATACACATCCTCCAACTTCTTATTGTCCGTAGCCCGATAAAATTCACCGTCTGTCTTCCCGGCTATGGCTGCCAACGTCTTGGTATCGATTTCTACCGGCACATTCAGATATTGCACACCGCCTGCTACCGGCATGGGATAAGGTGCCAAACCATTGGTACCCACACCAATCGTGTACACTCGTATTCCGAAACTCTTGGCAATCTCTGCCGCAGTCAAGGGCGAAATATCTCCGGCATTATTCGTTCCGTCCGTCAACAAGATAATCACCTTGCTTTTGGCCTTGCTGTCTTTCAAGCGGGAAACGGCATTGGCGATTCCCATTCCTACGGCTGTTCCGTCCTGAATCATCCCCCGCTGAGCCATATCGGTCTTGATTCCATGGAAGAGGTTCAGCAATACGGCATGATCCGTGGTCATCGGACATTGGGTAAATGCCTCGGCCGCAAAAATAGTCAGACCGATATTGTCGTTCGGCCTGCCCGCTATAAATTCGGAAGCCACCTGTTTGGCTGCTTCCAAACGGTTCGGCTTCAGGTCCTCGGCCAGCATACTGGTAGAAACGTCAACTGCCAACATAATGTCTATGCCCTCAACCTGAGTGTTTTTCCAACTGTTACTGGTTTGGGGGCGAGCCAATATGATAATGACCATCACAAACGTAAACAAACGCAGTATGAAAGGTACATGAATCAGATGGTTCTTATAACTCTTGGGCGCATAACGGTATGCCGTCGTATCCGACACCAACAACGTAGGTTCTTTTTTCTTGTTCTTCAGCACATACCATAAAATATAAGGTATGAGCAGAAGCAAGAGAAAAAAATATTCAATATTCGCAAACGTCATAATCACTTATAAATTTTAAACGACCAAGTCATACACCATCCAAAGAATCCAGCCCAACAAGGCCAACGCGGCCAACGTAAGCAATACCAACGCCAAACGCATACTCATCAATGTCCGGCGACTGCGTTTCTGTTCAATCGTTACTTCGTCCGGCTCCGGCACGGCATTTTCATCCGCTTCCACCTTTGTCTGGTTGATAAACTCAATGGCATTCACTAGATTTGCATCATTCTCATTAATCAATGTATTGTATTTGGCAAATTTGACCAAATCGGCAGTCTGGAACAGCATGCGCAATTCGTCCAGACTTTCAGAAGTCTGCTCTTTCAACAAGCGGTCGATAATCTCGGTCGAGGTCATCTCCATGGCATTGAAACCATAACGCTTCTCGATATAGGTACGCAGAATAGCGGTCAGCCGAGTATAATATTCCTTAGAATCTTCTTTCTCCCAAACTTTCCCTGCCTTGACTTGGTCAATTTCCTCAATGGCTCTCATATGCGGCAAATACTCAGGAGCCACCTTGATAAAGTTGATTATTGGCTTATTATCCCGATAACGTATATAAAAATAAGCCAAGCCGAGAACCCATACAAGCAAAAGTACGGACAAAGCGAATATCAAAGACCAATCCGTCCACGAGAAAGGAACGGCCATAATTTCTTTAGGCCCATAGAATCGGTCAACATGAACCGTATCGACAGGAATCGACAACACCCTCAAAGCCAAATTCTTCGACTGATATTCCTTCCCATCAACTTTCACTACAAGGGGAGGCAAATAATACAAAGCCGAATCAAAAGAGGTTACGATATAGCTTTGGGAAACCAAACGACGAGCTCCTTCATTCAATTGCTGCGTGTCCGCCTTGGCAACTTCTACCACCTCTACCCCGGGAGTCAGCATATCTCCGGCTTTCACCTGTGGCATTACCAGCTTGGATTTAGTATCCGTACTGACATCCAAAGTTATACGGGTCTGTTCCCCTACCCAAAGTTCCAATGAATCTATCCTGACATCCACCGTCACCTGTGCTTCAACAACGCTTGCCATCAAAAGAAACGGCAGAAGCAACCACAGTCGAACGGCTCTTTTATTTTTATTATGGTAACTTTTCATCTTCAATTTCGTTTGGCAAATAAAGTCATCAACGAAGACACATAATCTTGATCCGTACGAATAGAAACCGAATCCACATTACTCTTCGTAAACGTATCCTGCAACAAATTCTGCCTATTCTTCCACCAGTCATGATGAGCCTTCCGCACTTTGCGGCTGGACGTATCAATATATTGTTCATGTCCGGTTTCCGCATCGCACACCTTCATCAATCCGACATCCGGTAAGTCTGCCATCCGGCGGTCAAAAACCTGAATAGCCACCACATCATGCTTTCGGTTGGCTACGGTCAAAGCCGTACGATAGTCTTTTCTATCTATGAAATCACTCAATAAGAATGCCGTACAACGCCGCTTAATGGCCTGAGTAAGGTACTCTATCGCCTGACCGATATCCGTAGACTTGCTTTGAGGAGTAAAATCCAACAGTTCACGTATGATACGCAAAATATGCTTGCGTCCCTTTTTCGGAGGAATGAACTTTTCAATCCTGTCCGAAAAGAAAATCACTCCGATCTTATCGTTGTTTTGTATGGCAGAAAAAGCCAAAGTCGCAGCAATCTCCGCCACCATTTCCCGCTTGGTCTGAGAAACTGTTCCGAAACTCAAACTGCCCGAAACATCGATCACAAGCATGACCGTCAGCTCACGTTCCTCCTCGAACACTTTGACGAAAGGCCGGTTAAAACGTGCCGTCACATTCCAATCTATGTCGCGAATATCGTCTCCGTACTGGTATTCCCTCCTGTCTCTT